>Ga0307377_10006256_pt1 | contig 12516 bp, 9 predicted proteins | sample TR3MG_FD_202535 | JGI IMG/M metagenome (GOLD analysis project Ga0307377, IMG submission 202535) | Soil microbial communities from Risofladan, Vaasa, Finland - TR-3 | ecosystem: Environmental > Terrestrial > Soil > Coastal area > Acid sulfate soil | place: Finland: Risofladan, Vaasa | collected...
TATGAGGATAATTCTGGAGCAAAGCTTACAAGTGTTGGGGCAGTAGCTTCCAATGATGGAATGCTTATTTACAATGACTATACGGTTACTGGTCATTCTAGTATTGACTTTGTTGTAGACACTAACTATCCGACAAGCTATAATGCTGGTCGATTTGGGTGGTATGGATATGGAACCACAGTTACTTCAACCTCATATAATTACTTCTTCTGGACTGGATATTCCGGGGCTGCTCATTGGGAAACTATGAGACTGCATAGACTTGGCGATCTTTATGTAAGATCGGATGTTGTTGCATATTCGACTGTAATTACATCAGATGAAAGATTAAAGAAAAATATTGAAAATATAAATAATAATACACTTGATAAATTAATGCAACTTCGTCCTGTTTCATTTGAATGGAAGGATGAATCTAAAAGAGGAGATGCAAGAGTATCAGGTTTAATTGCTCAAGAGGTTGAACTTATATTCCCAGAATTAATTAGTGAAAGCCCTAATTTAGATGATGGATCTGGAGAAATAGATGAAACAAAATATAAACATGTTCGTTATAATGAATTAGTTCCTTATTTAACAAAAGGTATTCAGGAACAACAACAACTTATAGATAATCAGCAAAAAGAAATTGATGATTTAAAACAAAAAGTAGAATTACTACTAGAAAAATTATAAAATATTATGGCACTATTAATTGAAAAAAACTTAACAGTCTTAGGAGATATTGATTTATCTCAATTGTATATAAGATTAACGGTTTCTTATGGGCCTGAGGGGGAGCCTGTTACAGTACAAACAAATACTTTCTCTTCGAAGAATGCTTATACATTAAATGCTTATTTAAACAAATTTAATGTTAATGGAATAGCTCCTCCCTATATTTTTACATATAACAGGGAAACAGATGGATTTGATGTTTTAGGATATGCACATACTAAGCTTAAGGAATATCTTTCAACTGACCAAACAATAGAAGTTCCTGTTTTAGATCCATCAACTGGAGAACCTACATATGATCCATCTACAGGTTTGGCTATAACAGAAGAGGTTATTAATATTCCAAAATTTGCTCAAGATACTTCTATTTTCATAGTAGATATATCAATTGCATAATTTTTCACATATTTTAATAAAAAGGAGAGTTTGATGACTCTCCTTTTTTATTATGAATAAATAAAATAAAATAGTAAGTAAATGGCGGATTGTAAAACTTCAGGAGGAGCTGTAGGAAACACAGGGGAATGTAAAAATCCAGATGGAACTATAGGAAAAAAAGTAAGTGGTGCGTTTCCTAATAGAAACGATGCAACTGGACCTACTGGTTTGCAGATAAATTTAGATAATCTTCAAAATCCTATTTTTGATATGACGGCTTTATTATCTGCAGCACAAAATTATGCTGCTCTTAATACTGCTGTTAATCAACTTATTGGATATGAAGTTGTATGGTTTAGAGCAGTTCCACAAATTAGATCGCAAGATGTTATTTTTCAAGAATGGACATTGAGTAATGTTACAGATGTTCCATTATGTTTAAAAGTTGTACTTCCTAATGGAGATTTTCCAGATAGTAAATACAATTATGATTTAATGGGTCTTGAATATGAAGTTCCGTTAGAAGTACATATTGATAAGAGGTATTGGGAACAAATTGTAGGAAGTGCAACTGCTCCTCAAAAGAAAGATATTGTTTACTTTTCTATAGCTAATAAATTATACGAAGTTGTATCATCTTATTTATTTAGAGGATTTTTAGAACAAGAAACAACTTGGAAAGTAAGTCTTAGAAAATATCAGCCTCAAGCTTCAAGAAGAGAAGGTGATGCACTTAAAGAAACTATTGATAAGTATACAGTTAGTGCTGAAGAAATATTTGGAGAAAAATTAGAATCAGATATCAGAAAATTAACAGATGATAAACAAATGAGTCCATTTAATACAACTGAAAGAGATAAATACAAGACTATTAATTCTAAACTTCAAATAATTAGTTCAAAATTAGATATTTATGGAATAGTTGTAGCAGAATCATTTTATGATTTAAGTTCTTCGAATTCTTTTAATGCTGTAATATATAATGGCACAGATGAAATAAAAACTACTGATGATAGATCCATTTCCGCTTGGACTATGATTGATCATGGATTAGTTAATGAGTATGAGGTTTTATCAATTGATGCTTCAAGTGTTTTACCGTACCCCGCAAATTATACTCTTAGAATAAAAACAAGAAATAAAGGATTTCAAATAGATGATTATATTGAAATTTATAGACCTGGGTCACTTAATTTTTATGCAAAAATTATTTCTGATACTCAATCTAATAATAATGAATACTATATTTACATTGAACCTGCCGTGATTGATCATCTTAATTCTGTAAAAACAACTTGGACTACGGCTAAAAATTATAAAATGAGAGTTGTTAATCCTGCATCTATTTTAGATGGAATAAATACAACTCCTGATAATGGATTCAAAGTTAATATATATGCTAATCAATATGTTAAAATTGAATATGGAACACAAACGCATATTGCAATATTAGATGAAAAATTATTAGAAAAAGAGTGGTATGGAATTATTGTGAATGTTGGAAATACATGGGGTCAATATAATGTACATATTTATAGACAACATCCTTCTGATACAGTAACTAAATTACAAAGTATTTTCTATGAAACAATAAACTTTACACCAGAACAAACAACAGTAGATTACTACACAATTAATAGATCTCCTTCATTCTTAACTAATTTAAGACTTTATAGTTATACAATGGAAGAAGAAAAACAAATAGGAGATTTATTAAGATATTTTGTAAAAGATGGAGATCAATTAATAATAGGGGACAATGCAGACTTACGATTCAGAGCACCTTACACAGGACAGCAAAGATAAAATTTTAAAAGATTTTATAAATAAATTAGTTAATAATCAAAAGGATATTCCAGAAGATATTCAAGAAATTGTAAATGAACATTTTTGGGAACTTCTTTATTAAATAAAAAAACAATGAAAGTAAAAGATGAAAGAGAGCGATTAGAAAAGCTTATAGATGATGCTCCAGAAAAAATAACTGATGATGTGCCAGTTCCTGGAAATATTCCAGAAGAATTACAAACACAATCTACTATGGGCATTAATTTTAATGACCTAAAAGATCAATGTAATGATGAGGCTAGAATAATGTTAAATCATTCCATAGGGTTCATTTTGAATAAAGATATGATTGAAGGTAATGAATACCTTAAGAACAAGCTAGAAGTTGACGTGATGTCACTATCGGGCATGCTGTATCAACTCAGAGTTAATGAAGCTATGCAAAAAGCTATGATGGAGGAAGTTGATAGAGGATTTATGCACCCAAGAATGTTTGAAGTTTTTAGTGGTCTTTCTAAAACGATTGCTGAAATTAATAAACAACTTATTGGAACTGTAGAGGCTATTAAACTTACTTATAAGGATATCAAAAATGATATTCGCGAAAAGGAAACTGACGCTTTAGGACCTTCCCGTAATGGTCAAGGAATGATAACTCAAGGCGATGGTGGAGTAGTTTCTATGGGAACTGGAGATGTTATTAATTTTACAAAAAGAAGACCACCAGTTCCTCCAGAAGATATTCAAGATATAGAAGAAACCGCTTAAAACCCTTTCCAGATAATATATACTTAAAAACTTATGGCACAAGCGATTATATGGACATCGGCACTTGTCTCCCAAACAATAGAAAAATTGAAATTTGGGATGGAGACAGATATGGGTTGTTTCCATAGGTCAGATATTCACCTAAAAGCAGGTGAGATATTATTTAAACATACTAGAGAGGAATTAGATGAATTTGAAAAGTGTGCAAATGATATTGTTTATTTTGTTAAAAATTATTGCAAGTTTTTAACAGATAAGGGTAGAACATTAGTAGATTTAAGAAAATTTCAAAAAGAAATATTACATGAATTAGCAGATGTTGATCATTTTGATGAAGATATAGAAGAATGGATTCCCAAATATAGAGATTATATTTTAATGGCAGCTCGTCAAACTGGAAAAACTACTACAATTGCTGCATTCTTTTCTTGGTATATGTGTTTTCATACTCATAGAAATCTTGCAATTCTTGCTAACAAGGAAAAAACTGCTATTGAAATTGTTGATAAAGTGATGCAAGTTTTTAAAGGACTTCCATTCTATATGAAGCCAGGTATTGTTAATTTTGGAAAAACTGGAATGGTATTAGATAATGGATGTCATTTAATGTCTCAAGCTACTACTTCTACAGCACAAATTGGTTTTACTATTCACGTATTATATGCGGATGAGTTTGCTCACATTGCTCCAAATATTGCTGATGATTTCTGGAGATCAGTTTATCCTACATTAGCAGCGTCAGAGTTATCACAATGTATTATTACTTCAACTCCTTCTGGAACTACTAATTTATTTTATGAAATATGGGATCATGCGGTAAGGGGAAAAAATACATTTAAATTTAAAAGAGTTGATTATTGGGAAGTTCCAGGGCATGATGAAGCATGGGTTAAAAAAATAAAATCTAATTTTGGAGAAGACAGGTTTGCACAAGAATTTGAACTTAAATTTAATTCTAGCTCAAAATTACTTTTAGGACAGAGAGAAGCTGCATTTATGAAAAGAATTGAGCAAGAATATGTATTTAAAGATCTTGATAAAACTGATTTAGAAGAAGAATTATATAGAAATTTAAAATGGAGAAAAGATTTTGATCCAAATGAAGGATATGATTCAAGAAAAAATTTATTTGTTATTTCTGTTGATACAGGTGAAGGACAGGAATATGATGAAGATAAAGATACAGATTATAACGTATTGAGTATTTATAAATTAGAGACAAAAAGTTTAGTACAATTAAATAGATTAAGAAAAGATGAATATTTTCTTAAAAATATGTTTAGATTAAATCAAGTTGGTTTATACAGAGATAATTTAAAAGATGATGAAATTTGTGCTAAAGTTGCAAGATCTGTAATATTCGATCAATTAGGTGGTGATACATGTGTTTTAGTGTTAGAAATGAATTTTAATGGAAAATTCTTTTTAAGTATTTTCCAACAGCATGATGAATATTTTGATGATGTTGTAATGAGAACTTATCACACAAAACCGGTTCCTGGAGAAGCTCCACCACGTAAAAAAGCAGGATTTAAAATTGGTAATGATAAAGAACATTTTTGCAAAGAAGGAAAAAGATTAATAAGAGCCAAAACATTAATTCCTAATGATACTGAAACAGTTTTAGAATTTTCTTCATTTGGAAGAGATAGAAGAGGAAAATATAAAGGAATAGGCACTCATGATGATACTGTAATGGCAACTCTTAATATTGCCAGATTATATGAAGAATCAATATATGAAGATAGGTTATACGACATATTGGAAAATATGGAAGATTCTCCTCAAAGAAGATTAATAAATTTATATTTAGAAAGATTAGAAATAGATTCTGATGTAAATGATGATTTATTTTTATCTATGTATGGTGACACCACATCGCAACCGTATATTCCTGAAATTACTAATTTAAATGATATATTTAAAACAGGTGAACAAAGTAAAAGAAGATATAAAGTTCCATCTCAATTTGGTTACGGGAAACGTTAAAATTAGCCTCTACCAATTTTGATATATAATAAAAGGATATCTTGTACAAAAAGTATATCGTTGCAAAAAATATAAGAATAAATAATAAAAATAAAATACTAAGATATGGCAAAAATTGCTCTAGATTTATCTCAATTTAAATCAGCCGGTGTATATACTGTTGAAATTGATCAATCAGAAAGAATACAAGTTACTACACAGTCTCTTAGATTGGTTCCTGGTTTTTCAGCTAAGGGTCCGTTTAATGCACCTGTATTCATTAGAAACACAAGAGATTTAAGCAGATTCTACGGAAATATTGATACTAAATTAGAAAGAAAAGGTTCTTTCTTCCAAAGATCAATCCAAACATGTTTATTGACTGCACCCGTGTTTGCAATTAACCTTCTTAATGTTAACGAAATTGATGTCTCAACAAATACTGATAGAGTAGAATTTATTCCTTTAGCAGTTGATACTAGTGTTAATGCTCCTATAGCAGATGATCTTTATATTAATTTCTTTAATAGAGAAAGATTTTGGAAGCCAGATGCAGATTATTTACAAGGTGTTGTAAATAATAGTGTAGGTGCTGCTGATAATTTAAGCGCCCCTCTTTTCTCAATAGTTAATGTCGGAACACAAGATTTATCATTTGTTGTAAGAAAAGCAGTTGGATTCCAAGGATTTAATATAACTGCTGTTGATTGGTATGGAACTGCGGCAAATATACCTTATGAGTGGATTAGACCATACGATTTTATTTCAGATTATTTTGTACAAGTAATTGCGTTTGCAGGAGATTGGAGCAATTATGGAAATCTTTCTTCAGATCCTTATTATTCACAATTCTTTAATTCAAAAGGACTTATTCCATCTCAGATAAATAACTTCATGAATGCCGATAATGTTAATTTAGTTGGATCATGGGTAGGAACTATTATTCCTGATTTCAGAGATCAAACAGGTGCAGAACAATATATTGAAACTATCGTTAATGGTTCTGTATCATTAACAGGTGTATTCTTAAATGTTAACCAAGATGCTCTTGATCAATTAATTTGGGATGAAGATCAAAATCAATGGGAAATTGGTGATGGTAGTGAATTAATTGGCGCTAATTATTTAGTTGACTTAGTAGGACATAATATTATTAACAACACAACTGATACTTCCGTTGCATTTTTAAGTTATGCTATTGATGTAGATAATAGCACCTTACACCAAACTGTTGATATTACCCAAATGGACACTACAGGTAAAATATTTAGTGTTGATTCTTCTGTAAATGCAGCTCTTATATCAGTTGGATCATTTATTAAGTCAGGTGCTGAAATTCAACCAGGTGTTACTAGAGTAATTAACAAATATTATGATACTTCTGCTTATATTATTGAAACATCAGAACCTATTGCGGATTATTTAACTACTGCAACCACAGTTTTATTACAAAAAGCTATTGAAGATCCATCTATTAATGCAGCATATAAAATGCTTAAGTTAAGTGGTCTTTCAATTAGAAATAGACACACTCCAGGATTTGATGCTGATGGAGCAAGAAATGCCGAAGCTGGTGTTTCTAAGATTTATGAAATGCTCTTAGAACCAGGAATTTTAAGAGGATTAACAAATCCCGATATGATTAACTACCGTTACATTGTTGATACAATGGCTTATGGATTACAATCAAATATGGGAGGCAAATCTTATCTTTCATCTCTTGCTAAACGAAGAGGTAAATGTACTGCTATTCTTAATGCACCATCAATTAAGCAGTTTGCTGCTTCACAAAATCCATATTTTGTTGATACATTCGTAAAAGGTGTTGATCCAACTCCTATTTTCAATACACAATATATTCCTGAAGGTGGTAACCCAGATATGCCAAGATCATTTAAATTCACTCTTCCTAATGAAGAACTTGGATCTAAATTCTGCGGTGTATTCGGTCCATTCTTAAGATATAATGAAAATGGAAAACTTATAGATGTTCCACCTGCCGCTGACGTTGCTAATGCATACGCTAGAAAATTCTTAGGCGGTAATCCTTATGCAATTGTTGCAAACAGAAACGGTATTCTTTCAAATCCTGTATTATCAGGAGTTGAATATATGATAGACAAGCAAGATAGAGATTATTTAGAGCCATTTGGTTATAACTCTATTATTGAAAGACCTGCTACTGGCCAAATAATGATATATGCAAACGTAACTGCATTCCAGAATGTTAAGAGTGATTTAAACAACTTAAATGTTAGAGAACTTCTTAATACTCTTGAAATTCAAATTGATGAAGCTTTACAAAGATTCGTATTTGATTTCAACAATCCTGTTACAAGATTGAATATTATTAATTCAGTTGCTCCTATACTTGAAACAGTTAAGGATGCTGGAGCTATTTCACGTTATGAATTAGTGATGGATGAAACCAATAACACTGCGGATATTATTGCAGACGGATTCGGTATTGTCGATATTGGACTTTGGATTACTGGAGCTCTTACTAAAATTATTGCAAGATATACAGTTAACTCAGAAGGTTCAGTTAGTTCAGGTGGATTTGCTGCAAATTAATAAGAATATATAATAAAAATAACGAAAAACTATGCCAGATTTTACAAGTCAAGGATTATTCGGCTTATCGCATTTTAGAAGTTCTAGGGCGGCTCAGCAACTATATGAACCAGTATATCAAAATTTATTTACTGTTCAGCTTCAGTTACCTGCGGGTGTTGGCGCTACTGAGCAGCAAACCAATTTAATGTTAGAAGGAATTACAAATATATCTGGACTTCAATCTCACTCATTCCCTACTAATCTAGCGGAACAGAAATTTAAGTGGGCTTCTAGGAGATTCGCTGGTGCAAAGCCAGAAAAAACCACAATGGATGTTGCATTTGATTTCGAAGTGAACGTTGATACAACCCCTAGCGCATATACTGTAAAAACTTTAAGAAAATGGTGTGATCTTGTTTATGATCCACTTACAGGTAGGACCGGATTAAAAGCAGATTATGTTGCTGAATGGGCACTTATTACTTTATATGACAGAGGTTCAAGACCATTCTGGCAATGGAAACTTTATTATGTATTCCCAATGACTGGAATTCCTGAAGTTCCATTGGATTATAACAATGAAGAAGTGTTCAAAGTAACTGGATTTACTTTAGCATGCGATTTCTGGGACGAAACAATAGTTTAAAAAATATTACAAGTACCCAATCAATCACAATTGGATTATTTTAAAGGAGATAAAGAAATTTATCTCCTTTTTTATTAAGTTTTTGTTAAAACCTGCCACTTTTCAAGCATATAAAGATATATAAATTGAATAATAACGTTTTAAATCATAAAAATATGCCAGACGAAAAGACTGAAGAACAATTACAAAAATTTGTTGAAGAACAAGAAAGTGGTGAAACTCCACAAGTAGGTCCAAAAATTACCGCAGCACCAGCTCCTAAGTTTCCTCATACACGAGGTGACGATCAGATTAGTATGGGCAATCAAGTGGGGTGGCAGAAACTTCCGATGAATGATCTACCTACTCAAGGTATCTTTTATCCAGAGGGCACCGAGGTGACTATCAGGGCTGCTACCGCTGGAGAGATTCGACACTGGTCGACCATTCAAGAGGATAATGTTTATGCATTGGATGATATGTTAAATTACATATTAGAAAGATGTGCCAAAATTAAATACCCTAACAATCAATTATCTTCATGGAAAGACATTAAAGAAGTTGATAGATTTTACATTATTTTAGCAATTAGAGAATATACATTTGTTAAAGGGGAAAATCAACTTCAAGTTAAAACATCAGAAACAACTACAGTTAATGTATCTAAGGAAATGATAGATTACATTACTATAGATGAAAGATTAATGAAGTACTATAATGATGAAAAAAGATGTTTTGTTTTAAAATTCAAAACTGGTGGCGAAATAGAGGTAACTATTCCAAGTATTGGAGTAACTAATTACCTTAAAAATTACATTAACAGAAAAGAACAATTAAATCAAGGATTTGATCATGATTTTATATCGTATGCTTCTTTTGTTATTAAAGACTGGAGAGGATTATCTGACAGTACTTATGAAAAAATGGTATTAGAATCTAATTCTTGGTCAATACCTCAAATTTCTGTTTTGACACATTTAAAAGAAATCTTTCTCGATGCAGTTGAGCCTGTTGTTAAATATGTAGATGAAGGGGGTGCGGAGCGTGTAGCTCCATTGAACTTTCAAGGAGGGATCAAGTCTATTTTCCTTATTTCAGATCCATTTGGAGAATTGGTTTAAGATTGAATTTATTTTTACAAAAAATCTTCATATAACTCCATTAGAATTAGATCAAATGGAGTTTTACCGTGTGGAATATATGGTACAAAATTATGAGGAATTTATAGAGGAAGAAAATAAGCAATATGAAAAGAGTAAAAAGGAAAATCAAGTTTCTATGTCTAAAACTAAAATTCCTAATATGAACCCTGGGCAGTTCAAACCACCTAAGATGAATATCCCAAAAATACAGGTTCCAAAATTTTAAAGTGTCTACGGACACTTTTTCTTTTTTAAGGGATATATAAAATAAAGAATTTCCTAAATGGCTCAAGATAACAATGCTATACTAAAGCAAATACTCGGTGTTTGTGTTCAGATTAATAGAAAGATGGACAGTCCTAAAAAAGGATCTGATGCAGGAACAGGACCTTTATCTGGAAAATTTGCAACAGGGAAAAAAGCTAGAGATTTAAAAGAAGGAACAAAATTAATTGACGATTTGTACAAATCTCTTTCTAATTTTGCTAAATTAAAAGTTAATCCAAGAAGAATAAATACAACCTCAAAAGCTATACGAGGTTTATTTGATACCGTAATTTATATTGGAAAAAGTAGGAAAGTTGTAACTAATGCAATGAAGTTATTTGATATGCTTGCGAAAAGTTTAAGCACAATGACTAAATTTGCAAAAGCGATGTCAACTCTTTTATTATCTGTAGGTCTTTCTATTGTCGGATTAGCAGTTTCTATTGCGATCGCCGGAGTGCTGATGGGCACAAGAGGAAAACCTGCTCTTACTATGTTGGCAATAGTTGGAGTATTAGTAGGTTTAACAGGAGCAATGGTTCTTATGGGATTAGCTGAAAGACAAATAGATAGAGGATCCAAAGTGTCTAAGGGAATGGGTGTCGGCTTAATGTTTTTAGCTGGTGGATTATTCTTATTTGTGAGCACAATAGCTCATATTGGAAAAATATTAGGTGCTCAAGGTGGAGCTAAGGGATTAGTAATAGGATTATTAGGGGCTATTGGAATTATTGCTGTAATGGGTCTAGTATTTGCTGGACTTGGACAATTCTTTGTTCCTATCATATTAGGATCGATTGCGGCAGCAGCTATGGGTATTGGAATGGCTTCATTAGCATTAGGACTTACTGCGATTGCGAAAACAGCAGGAATGATGACAGCCATGGGCAAAGGTGGTACAGCAACAAATAGAAAGGGAGAACAAAGAGGAGAATTTGGACAAATGATGGCATCTATTGGGCCCGGATTAGGTGCAATGGGAATTATGCTTGTTTCTGCCGGATTATTATTTGCTGGATTAGGAGTTTTATCTCTTCTTATTATACCAGGAACTGTTACTGCTATAGCGATGTCAGTTGCTTTATTAGCATTAGCGGGAGCAACTGCTGCTATAATGGGTATAGCTAAAACTATTGATACACCTCAAATAGAAAACACTATTCAAGAAATGGTTGGAGGAGTTCTTACTGGATTAATCAAAGGTGTTGGTGGTGCATTAGCTGGTGGTGAAAAGGGAATAAAAGGATTTGCAAATGGCATTAAAAATACTGCAATATTAACAACTGGAATTGGTTTGTTAATGGGTGTTTCAGTTGCATTATCAATGTTTGCATTGGCTATGACAGCTTTTGCTAATATTGATAATATGAGAGTTATTGAAAGCTACGATGAAAAAACCGGGAAACCGAAATTTGGTCAAACTGTAGATATTAAAGGAGTTGGCCAGACTATAACAGATACATTAACTACATTCTTAACCGGTTTATTAGCATCTACTAAGGACTTATCTACACAACACGCGGGTGCTATAAAACAAATGGGAAAATCTTTAACTGGAAGAAGAGGTATTCTTACTGCGGTTATTCAATTTGCTGATGTATTAAAAGTATTTGCGCAATTTGGTCCGGAAGGAAAAATAGGATATGCTGTTCCAAAATTAGATGCAGCCGGTAATCCAGTATTAGATGCAGCCGGTAATCCAATAATGATACAAGATTCTGTAAAAATTACAGATGTTACAAAAAATATAACTGATTCATTTAGTCAATTTACTAAGGGAATATCAGAAGGAGTAGAAGGAATATCCAGAAGAGATAAGAACAAAATATTAAATATGTCTAAGGCTTTAATTGGTAAGCGTTTTGGAGAAAAATCAAGAAGAGCTGATAAGCCTGGTTTACTTGAACCAATCAACGCATTTTCTGAAACTTTAATGATTTATTCTAAGTTTGGTGCTGACGGAAGTATTCCAGAATTAGATGCCGATGGTAAACCAACAGGAAAAAGCATTCCAATAACATCTATTGTTGGAAATATTGTAACTGCTATATCATCCTTTTCAACAGAATTATCAAGACAATTACAAACTCCTGGAGAAACTGTAAAACAAGCTCAAAAGAAAATGGAAGGATATATGGGTCTAATTGGGCAAATTGGAACTCTTGGAGATGCTGCGGATGGTTTAGATAAAACTGCAACATCTATTATGTCATTAGCGACTAGTATGAGTTCTCTTGCTGATTCTGTAAATAAATTTGAACTTGATAAATTAAAAGTCTTTGGAGAAATTGTTAAAGAAAATAAAAC
>Ga0307377_10006258_pt1 | contig 12512 bp, 10 predicted proteins | sample TR3MG_FD_202535 | JGI IMG/M metagenome (GOLD analysis project Ga0307377, IMG submission 202535) | Soil microbial communities from Risofladan, Vaasa, Finland - TR-3 | ecosystem: Environmental > Terrestrial > Soil > Coastal area > Acid sulfate soil | place: Finland: Risofladan, Vaasa | collected...
TCCTGGGTGCGCCGCTGACCCTTGCCGCGGGCGCGCTCTGTTCGATTGACCCACCCCATGACTTCATCGGACCGTCCGACGTAGCCGGCAGTCGCCGCGCCTTCGTGCGAGAGTACCTGCTGCCGGGGTTCGACCGGGTGATGGGCAACTTGTTCTACGTGCAGGCCGTTCGCCGAGAGCACCTCGATCTGATTCTCGAGCAGGCCCGGAGGGGCCGCCCTGCCGCCGTGCGCGCGCTGGCGCTGTGGCCGGAGAGCGCCGAACACACCGCGCCCACGCTCTTCCGGATCAGCCGCGAGGGGACAAAGGCGGCACGGGGTGCTGCGCGGGAGGCGCTCGAGGCGCTTGCGCGTCACACCGGTCTCGGCGACGTGGAAAAGCTGGAGAAGCGGGTGGACCTCGCCTCGGCCTGGTCGGATGGCGGGCTGGAGGGAAAGGCCGCCCGCGCTTGGTGGGACGTGCAGGGCTATCACGTCAGGCTGTCTGTCCTGGGCGGCTCCGTCCGCCTGGCGACATACCGGGGGCCGCGCCGGCTGGCCTCTGTCCCGAGGCAGGTGCGCGAGGACCCCCAGTACAAAGCCATCCGCGAGGCGCGGGCCGACCTCGACGCGAGCTACCGTTACTTCCGGCGCCGGCTCGAACAGGGCATGGTGGAGCGCGTCGCCTATTCCGGGCGAGACTTCACGGTGCTGCTGGCGAATCCGATCGTTCGCTCGCTGGTCTCGCGAGTCATCTTGCGCGCGGACGGGGAGTGGTACCGCTGGCAGCCGGAGGACGCGCTCTACGACAGCGCGATTCCGGCCGAGATCAGCGAAGCGGAAACCGTCTTGGTGGCACACCCGCTCGACCTCCTGAGCGATGGGGTGCTCCCTCACTGGCAGCAGGAGGTGATTGAGTCGCGCATCGCGCAGCCCTTCAAGCAGGTTTTCCGCGAGCTCTACCTGCTGGGTGGCGACGAGCGGGAATCCGCTGGCTGTGACCGATTCGCAGGTTACCCGCTGATCCCGCGGCGGGCCTTCGCGCTGCTGCGCCGACGCGGCTACTCCCCGCGCCAGGGAGATGCCGTCAGGGAGTGGCCGCGGGCGGGGATATTCACCCACATTGTCTGGGCCGCGCCGGAGGAGCGCGTCGGTCGACGCCTCCAGGAAGGCGATTGGGCGGAGCCGGTCACCAGCGGCTCAGTCTGGTTCGACGACGGGAGCGGCGAGCCGCTCCCGCTCCCCACGGTCCCGCCGGTGGTGTTCAGTGAGACGCTTCGGGATGCGGATCTGGTGATCTCCCGGGCGGCCTCCGGGGAGATGGGGTTCACCTCCGAGGAGACGCGCCGCATGCGGGCGGTGCTGGTGCGCTATCTGGCTCAGGCGCTGGGCCTCACCACCATCTACGTGTCGGAGGACGATGCTCACGTGCTGGTCGAGGGACGGCGCGCGACCTATCGCGTGCACCTCGGCAGCGGGTCCGTGCTGCTCGAAGAAAGTCGGCGCAATCTGGACCTCGGCTCGTTGCGGCACGAAACCATGGAGGCATTGGTCGGCGAGAGCATGGACTCCCGCACGGCCAGGATCATCGGGATCATCGGGGCGCTCGGCCAGGACCACCTCATCACGGACCCGCAGTTCCTCGCCCAGCTCGATGATGACGGGACATGAGGGGACGGCTTCCGCCGCGGATGGATGTGCTATAATGCCCGTCGGTATGTCCACCTCCGGGAACGGCCTGATCGTCGCCCTTGACTTCTCGGATCTCCAACCCGCGCTCGACATGGCGGAGCGCGTCGCCTCGCAAGTCAGCATGCTGAAGGTCGGCCTCGAGCTGTTCAACTCCGTGGGCCCCAGGGCGATCACTGAGCTGCGGGAAACCGGCGCGCGTATCTTCTACGACGCCAAGCTCTACGACATCCCCAATACCGTCGCCGGGGCGGCCGCCGCCGCGGGGCGGCTGGGCGTCTCCATGATCAACGTCCACGCGCTGGGGGGCCGGGCGATGATGGAGGCGGCACGAGAGGCGGCGCGACGGGGCGCCCGCGAAGGCGGCTTCCCGGCGCCGCTGGTGATCGCGGTCACCATCGTCACGAGCCTCGGCGACCGCGAGCTGCGGGAAGAGCTGGGCCTCCCGAACTCGTCGGAGCAGGTGGTGCGTCTGGCCTCTCTGGCGAAGGCGGCCGGGCTCGATGGGGTCGTCGCCTCGGTTCACGAGGTGCCGGAGATCAAGCGGGCCTGCGGAAGCGACTTTGTCACCGTCACGCCCGGCATCCGGCCCCACTGGGCGGCGCGCGGCGACCAGGCGCGAGTGGCCACGCCGGCGGAGGCGATTGCGGCCGGGGCCGACTACCTGGTGATAGGGCGACCAATCACGTCTGCGAAGGACCCGCGCGAGGCGGTGGCCAGCATCATCCAGGAAATGACGGAGTAGGCCGTTGCCCTGACCGCGATGGAGAACGAACTCGATCTCCTGCTGAGAACAGCGATCGACAGCCTGGTCAAGCTCGAGGCCCTGCTGTACCTCCACGCTCGGTCCGGCGCGGTGCACACCGTGGAGGAGCTGGCAGGCACGCTGCGCCGCCCCCTCGATGCAACGGCGGCCGCCCTGGCGGAGCTTGCCGAAGTGGGGTTGGTCGAGAGTTTCCCACTGGGCACCGGGCGCCATGTCATGTACGGCCCGATGGAAGACGCGCACGTGCAAGACATCCTGGGCCGCCTCCACTCCTTGTACCACAAGGATCCGGTGAGCCGTACCGAGCTGGTGCGGAGAGTGATCGGTCACGACGAGCCGAAACCCTTGGATGAGACAGCGGGACCTGGCGGCACGTAACTCTACTCGAGAAGCAGGTGGCATCGATGGCCCCAGACAGGGGGAGTGAGGCGCCGCACCCCTCAGGCACGGGCGCTCCGCGCGTCGGCTTCCGCGAGGAGCCCGGCAGCCTGATTGCCACCAATGCACGCCTCAGCATTGCCTTCTCGACTGCGACCGGGGGAACGATCCTATCGCTCCGGAATCGCCGAACACAGGTGGACGTGATCGACGCGAAGGAGGCGATGGCCGAGGGGTATCTCTGGCGGCTCCGACTCGCCGCCGGCCGCCGCGTGACAGAAGTCACGAGCCGGGACGCCGAGCTGTTCAAGTACGCGCTGGAAGACCGCGCGCAAGGGAGCGCGTTCCGACTGCGTTTCACCTGGAGCGGTCTGCGCGCCGGCGACACCCCAGTGCCGGGACAGGTCAAGGTCCTGGTGACGCTTCCGGCCGAGCATTCGCCGGTGCTCTTCGAAATCGAGGCCGAACTGCCGGACAACCTGTCCGTGCAGGCGATCGAGTTTCCGTGTCTCTCCGCACTGGGGCCGGGCGACCGGATCGTTGACGAAGCGCTCTTCCTGCCGTCGTGGGGTGGAATGCTGCTCCCCGACCCGCGCCGCATCCTGCTCACGCCGGGCGCGACGAGTCGCTGGGAGGCGAGCTATCCCGGGAGGGCGTCTCTCCAGATGATGGGCTATTCCTACGCCGGACGGACGACGGCCGTCCTCGCCAGCCGCGACCGCACAGGCGCGCGCAAGCAGTTGGTGGCGACGGGTATGCCTCACACCGACCGGCTCCTGCTGTGGATCTCCCATGAAGCGGTGCGCGGCGATGAAGGATCGCTGTCGCCGGGGTATGCCACCGCCATCGACATAGTCGAAGGAGACTGGCTGGAGGCCGCCCGGGAGTATCGCGCCTGGGCCGCCGAGCAGCCCTGGTGCAACCGAGGGCGGGGCGTGGAGCGCGGCATCCCGGCCTCCGTGAGGGCAGAGGGGCTGCGACTGTCACACTGGGGTGGTGCGCAGGGCGCCGCGGGCGCGGTTCGCGAGCTGCATCGCTTCTTGAGCATACCCCTGAAACTGGATTGGTGGTGCTGGCACCGCTGCGCGCGGGATGGCGCCTACCCGGACTACTTCCCTCCCCGAGATGATGAAACGGTGCTCCGTCGGGCCAAGGAGCAACTGGCCGAATCGGGCGTGCGTCTGCACCTGGGGATGAACGGTTTGCTCGCCAGCCCGGAGTCAGAGAGCTGGCAATCGGAGGGAGCGGAGGCCTACGCGCTGCGGCTTTCTCCCGCGGCCCGGCGTGCCTGGCGGGGGCTGGTCCCGATGTGTCCGGCCACTCCCTATTGGCGGGAGAAGCTGGCGGAAATCTCTCGCGGTCTGCTCGCGGAGGGCGCCGAAGGCATCCACCTGGAGGACCTCGCGCGCGCCGAGCCCGTCGCATGTGGGGAGCAGGGGCACGGCCATGGCCTCCCCCTTCCCAGTCAGTGGGTCGCGGGCGTGCGGATGGCGCTGACGGCGGTTCGGGCGGCCGTCGGCCGGGATGTAAGCGTGGCTATCGACGGCCCGAGCGAGAACTACCTCGACCTCGCAGACGTCATGTTCTCTCCTCAGCCGGCGGCGGAACGCGAGGGCCTCGGGGGAAGGAGCGTGCGAGAGGATTGGTCCCCGATTCCGCTCTTCTCGGCGGTCTATCACGAATACATCACTCTGGTCGGAGCCGGATGCTCTCTCGTGAATCACCGGGGGCACGATCCCCTGTGGTCGGCCGAGGTGATCGAGGAGTTGCGCCAGCCCCTCCGTCTGATGGAGAGGGACTACCAGGCGCAGTTCTGCCTCCAGGCGGCGCGCGCACTTGTGTGGGGCCACCAGCTCATGATCGAAAACTACCTGGCCGGTCAGGCGAGACACCAGCAGAACGGCCGAAAGCTGGCCTTCGTGGGTGCGCTGCTACGCTCGCAGACCTGGGGGGTGGGGAAACTGCTGAGCTTTGCCGAGTTCCTGGGGCCGCTGGAGATCGACTGCCCTCCGGTCGATGTTCTCTGTCTGGTCAACCCGCGGGACAGCCGGCCCGAAGACCGGCGCGTCATACGAAGACGCGTTCCGCCCGTGATGGGTTCAGCCTGGCTTGCTAAGGGCGCCGGGGCCGCCCTGGTATTCGTCAACTGGCACGATCAACCGGTGGAGTTCGCCTGTCAGCTCTACGGGGGCAGGGTCCCCCACCGGCTTCCTCTCCAGTTGTCCGGGCGCGCCTTCTCGGAGGAGGGAGACGTGCTCTCTCCGGCCCTGCGGGCCGCCGGGAGCGAGATCGGCGGCGAGATCCCGAGACGCTGTGTGGTGCTGGTGTCTCTCGAGTAACGGCTCGGCAACCGATTCCGCAAGTGCGAGGGAGGGGGAGGTGGCGAGGCGCGCTACCGCCGGTCGTGATCTGCGGGGAGAGGTAGGCCCGGCGACGCGGGGGCGACGACGGCCGCCGACTGGGGCGCCGGCATCAGAGGCTGAGCCGGCGGAGGGGCGAGGTAGTGGCGGGCGAGGGTGAGCAGCCCGAGCAGCATCACGATCACGGCTGCAAGCGGCCGGGCCAGCGCGCGGCGTCGCCTTGCCTGCCGCCCGGTCACCTGGTAGTAGCCCACCGCCCGTAGCACCCTCCGATCGAAATCGCGGCTCGGCTGGACCTCGCCCGAAATCGCCTGGATGTGGGAGGCGACCTGACGCATCGCGGTCAGCTCGGCCTGGCAGTACGTACAGACCCGGAGATGCGCCTCCAGTCGGGCCGAACGGGTGGCGGCCAGCTCACCGTCAAGATAGGGTGACAGTTGGTTCTCGAAGAGCCTGCAGGTCACGCTCGCGCTGCTTCCTCCAACACCGTTGCTTCGTGCCAGAGCCCGCGGAAAACGGCCCGCGCTTTGCTCAGCCGGGAACGCACGGTCCCGACCGGAACCATAATCGTACTCGATATCTCTCGGTAGCTGAGGCCGAGCTGGTCGCGCAGCAAAAGAATTGCCCGCAGCTCCGGGGCCATTTGTGACAGGACCTGGCGCGTCAGCAGGGCTTCGGTCACGCGCCGGGAGGGGTCTTCCCCCGACCTCAGCTCGCCGACCGAGTCGAGGGCGACGGGGGCGCGGTTCCGCCGGATGCGCGCCAGGCAGAGGTTGGTGACGATGCGATAGAGCCAGGTCGAGAAGGCCGCTTCCCTGCGGAAGCACGGCAGCGCCTGGAAAACCTTCACGAAGGCATCCTGGGAAATGTCCTCTGCATCGTCGGCGTTTCCGAGCATCTGGTACGCGAGTGCGAGGGCTGACTTGCGGTACCTGCTGAGAAGCTCTCGGAAAGCGTCGCCATCACCGGCGATGCATGCCGAGACCAGATCGGCGTCCGCGCGCAGCTCCGCCCGCTCACGCAACAGCCCAATCTGAGGCCTTAGGGCCTCCTCCATCTCGCCCTCCCGCCCGTCGGACGCTGAGATGGCCGCTCACGTCGGCCCGCCGCGGCCTCTCAATTATAGCACGCAATGGCCCATCGCGGGCCCATCGCGGCTTTTCTCGTATAAGCAATATTCGGTAGGCGGCGGCGCCGCCCCTGCCGAATAATCCACTATCTGGACCGAGTGATCGGCAGGAGTCCCGGCGTGAAACTGTCCGTTCTCATCCCCGTGTACAATGAGCGCAGCACCATTGCCGAGACCGTCCGCCGCGTCCGGGAATCGCCGGTGGACAAGGAGATCATCCTCGTAGACGATGCCAGCACGGACGGCACCGACGAGATTCTGGGCTCGCTCGCCGGCCCGGACCTGAAAGTCGTGAGACAGTCGGAGAACAGGGGGAAGGGGGCAGCCATCCGGCGGGCGCTGGAGGAAGTCACCGGCGACGTCATCATCGTGCAGGACGCGGATCTCGAATACGATCCCGCCGACTACCCCAGACTGCTCGCGCCTATCGCCGATGGCGACGCCGAGGTGGTCTATGGCACGCGCGCCCCGAAGTTCGAGGGAATGCGGTGGCCCCACCGCGTGTTCAACTGGCTGGCGGCGCGGCTCACCAACCTGCTGTACCAGGCCGGCATCACGGACGAGGCGACCTGCTACAAGGTCTTCCGGACGGAAGTGCTGAAGGCGCTTCCCCTTAAATGCGAGCGGTTCGAGTTTTGTCCCGAGGTGACCGCGAAGTTGCGCAAGCGCGGGATTCGCATCCACGAGGTGCCGGTCAGCTATCACGCGCGCAGCGTCGGCGCGGGCAAGAAGATACGCTGGTGGGACGGTGTGGAGGCTCTGTGGGCCTTGCTCAAGTATCGCTTCGTGGACTGACCGGGGGAGGCCCGGCGACGCTTTCCCCTTGACACCGGAGCGAAGCCAGCCCCGGGCTGGGGCTTGACGGGGCCGCGGTGGCTCTGCTATAATCCGGTCTCTGCAACCCATATTGAAAGGCGTCGAAGGGGAGCAGTAGGCATTGCCTGAAGCCCCAGAGAGCTGGTCGAGGCTGTGAGCCAGCGCGGAGGGCGTGCCGAACTCGCCCCAGAGCCGTCCGGTCGAACGCATCCAGTAGGCCGGGACCGGGGTCGCCCGTTACAGCGTTCGAGTGGGACGCGGTGGCTGTCGTCGCATGAGCCGCGTTCAATTTGGGTGGTACCGCGAGATCGCTGCGCCTCTCGTCCCAAAGCGGATGAGGGGCGTTTGTATTGGGTCTTGTGTTGAGTTGTGCCCTGGCGGTGGGGAGGGGCGCGAGGAGAAAGATGCGCAGCGATCAGATCAAGTCTGGCGTGGAGAGGGCGCCGCACCGAGCGCTCCTATACGCCTCGGGTCTGGAGCCCGGGTCCCTCTCACGGCCCTTTATCGGTGTTGCGACGGCCTGGAACGACATCGTTCCCGGTCACGTCGGGATGCGCGACCTCGAGCGGCATATCGAACGGGGAGTGTTCGCCGCGGGCGGGGTGGCCTTCTTCTTCGGGCTTCCGGGGGTCTGCGACGGGATCGCCATGGGGCACCGCGGCATGCACTACTCGCTGCCGTCTCGGGAGCTGATCGCGGACTCCGTCGAGTCGATGCTCGAGGCGCACCAGTTCGACGGCGTGGTGCTGCTGACGAACTGCGACAAGATCACCCCCGGCATGCTGATGGCCGCCGCCCGCGTCAACATCCCCGCCATCGTGGTGACGGCCGGGCCGATGATGGCCGGCGAATGCAGCGAGATCTCCGGCGAGCTGGAGGCCGCCGCCGAGCGGTTCCGAGCGGCCGGGAAAGATGACATGGCGCAGACGGCCGAGCGGCTGGCACGAGGTCACACGATCTACGGCGACGGCTACTATGGGGCCAGCTGGCGAAAGGCGGGCATCCTGGGGGAGGCCGCGCTCTCTGCGCTGGAGCTGGCAGCCTGCCCGGGCATCGGCTCCTGTCAGGGCCTCTACACGGCGAACACGATGGCCTGCCTCACCGAGGCAGTGGGCATGTCGCTGCCCCGCTGTGGGACGGCGCTGGCCGTCTCCGCCGAGAAGAAGCGGATCGCCTACGCCAGCGGATCGCGGATCGTCGCGCTGGTGAAGGAAGATATCACTCCGCGGCAGATCATGACAGAGGCGGCCTTCCGGAACGCCATCCGTATCGACAACGCACTGGGAGGCTCGTCGAATACGGTGCTCCACCTCCCGGCGATCGCCCACGACGCGGGCCTCGCGCTGCCGATCGAGTGGTTCGACGAGATCGCAAGAGTGACTCCGCACCTCACAGACATCCTGCCGGGGCCGACCGCACAGCATGCGATGGAGGACCTCCATCGCGCGGGAGGCGTTCCGGCCGTCCTCCACGTGCTGGCGGAGACGGTGGAAGCCGCGGACACCGTGAGCGGCAGATCGATCTCAGAGATCGCCGCCGAGGCGAAGGTGCTGGACGACGCCGTGATTCGGCCGCTCGACAACCCCTATCATGAGGAGGGTGGCATCGCCATCCTTAAGGGCAATCTCGCGCCGGACGGTGCGGTGGTGAAGGCGTCGGCGGTCGCCCCGAGCATGCGGAGATTCTCCGGCCGCGCCCGCGTTTTCACGCGGGAGGAGGAGGCGACCGAGGCCATCATGAACGGGCGCATTGCGGCGGGTGACGTTGTTGTGATTCAATACGAGGGGCCGCGCGGCGGGCCGGGAATGCGCGAGATGCTCTACCCGACCTCGCAGGTCTATGCCGCCGGCCTCAACCAGTCCGTGGCGCTGGTGACCGACGGGCGCTTCTCCGGGGCGACCATCGGGCTCTCGGTGGGACACGTCTCGCCCGAGGCCGCAGCCGGCGGGGTCATCGGGCTGGTGCGAGACGGAGACGAGATACTTATCGATGTCGAGGAGCGCAGGCTGGACTTGCAGGTCCCGGAGAGCGAGCTGGCGACCAGGCGACGAGAGTGGAAGCCGCTGCCGCCGAAGATCGCCACGGGCTACCTCGCGCGCTATGCCGCCCAGGTGTCGTCGGCGGCGCAGGGCGCGGTGGTGTCGGCCGCGCGACAGGATGGCGGACATGAGTGAAACGGCTGCAGCCCGCAAGCAGGAGGAAGCAAGGTGAAGATGACCGGTGCGGAGGCCCTCGTTGAATGCCTGAGGCGCGAAGGCGTCGAGGTCATCTTCGGCTATCCTGGGGGCCAGGTGCTGCCCCTATACGACGTACTCTACGACGTCAAGGATATTCGGCACGTGCTGGTTCGCCACGAGCAGGGCGCGGCGCATGCGGCCGACGGGTACGCGCGCGCCAGCGGCAAGGTCGGGGTCTGCGTGGCCACCTCCGGGCCGGGGGCGACGAACCTGGTGACGGGAATCGCGACCGCGCAGATGGATTCGGTTCCGATGGTGGCGATCACCGGCCAAGTGCCCACATTCGCCATCGGGAAGGATGCATTTCAAGAGGCGAACATAACCGGCATCACCATGCCGATCACGAAGCACAACTATCTGCTGACGGAAGCGGCAATGATTCCGCGGGTGATGAAGGAGGCCTTCCTGATCGCTCGCACCGGCCGCCCCGGGCCGGTTCTGGTCGACTTTCCGCGCGATGTCCAGCAGGCGGAGTTGGACTTCGAGTATCCGGACAAGGTCAGCCTGCGGGGATATCGGACCATCGGCGCGGGGCATCCAAAGATGCTGGAGCGCGCGGTGGCGATGATCGATGAGGCCCAGCGCCCCGTCATCTACGGCGGCGGCGGAGTCAACATCTCGGATGCCCAGGCGGAGATGGTGGCGCTGGCCGAGCGCGCCGACATTCCGGTCACGATGACCCTGATGGGCAAGGGCGCCTTCCCGGAGGATCACGATCTCTACCTTGGTATGCCCGGGATGCACGGCACGGCCTACGCAAACTATGCCCTGCACGAAGCCGATGTCATCATCGCAATCGGCACTCGCTTCGACGACCGGGTGACGGGAAAGCTGGACACCTTCGGCCGGAATGCCCGGTTCATACATATCGACATCGACCCCGCCGAAATCGGGAAGAACATCACTCCGCTGCTCCCCATCGTCGGCGACGTCAAGGCCGTCGCCGCGGCGCTCGCGAAGAAGGTCGCCAAGACACGCCATCCCGAGTGGCGGGGGATCATCGCGGAGTGGAAGCAGCAGTACCCGATGAGTTGGAAGGGGAACGGCCTGAAGCCCCAGTTCGTGATCCAGGAGATTCATCGCGCCACCAAGGGAAAGGCGGTGATCACCACCGAGGTCGGCCAGAACCAGATGTGGGCGGCGCAGTGGTATCCGTGCACCGAGACCCGACAGTTCCTCACCTCCGGCGGCCTCGGCACCATGGGGTACGGATTGCCCGCCGCGATTGGCGCCCAGCTTGCGCGGCCGGATCGGCAGGTCTGGGATATCGCCGGAGATGGCAGCATTCAGATGAACATCCAGGAATTGGCGACGGGCGTTGCGGAGAAGCTGCCGGTGAAGATAGCCATCCTGAACAACGGCTATCTGGGCATGGTGCGTCAGTGGCAGTCTCTGTTCTTCCGGAACCGCCTCTCCTGGACCGATATCGACGCGTTGTCTCCGGATTTTGTGAAACTGGCCGAAGCCTACGGCGCGGTCGGCCTCCGCGTGACGAAGGTCTCGGAAGTGAAAGGCGCGATTCGGAAGGCGATGGCAGTGACGGACCGGCCCTGCCTGATCGACTTCCGGGTCGCCCGGGAGGAGAATGTCATGCCCATGGTGCCTGCAGGCGGGACGGTCGAAGACATGCTGGTGGACTGAGGCAAGGCGGCAGAGCAATGAAACATACGATATCGGTATTGGTCAACAACCAGCCCGGCGTTCTCGCCAGGACTGCCAGTCTGTTCGCCCGACGGGGATTCAACATCGACAGCCTGGCGGTGAACACAACCCAGGACCCGAAGGTCTCGCGAATGACCATCCTCGTCGATGGCGACGATACGGCGCTGGAGCAGATCACCAAGCAGCTCTACAAGCTCTTGGACGTGATCAAGGTGCTCGACCACCAGAATGAAGCCGTCGTCATTCGGGAGTTGGGTCTGGTGAAAGTGGAGGCATCGTCCAGCGAGCGCGGCGAGATCATGCAGATCGCGAACATCTTTCGCGCGAATGTCGTGGATGTGGCTGAAGAAACGTTCATCGTCGAGGTAACGGGCAGCGCCGATAAGATAGATGCGCTGATCGATCTGCTGAGCAAGTACGGGATCAAGGAGATGGTTCGGACCGGTCGGATCGTGCTGACACGCGGCCCGAAGACGGCGTAGCCCACGATGACCGAGATGCAGGAACTGGTGACCGTCGAGCAGGCCGAGCAGGTGATTCGCGCGGCTGCAGTCGCGCTTCCCGCGGCCGGCCTGGTGGTCGGGGCGGCGGCCGGAGCGCTGCGAAGGCAGGTGGCGCGCGGGGTCGCACTCGGCCTCCTGTGCGGGGCAAGCGGCCCCGCCATCCTCGGTCTCTGGCTAGTCTACAAGGCGATCGTGAATCACTACGGGCTCGACAGTGTTGCCGGGCTGCTGATCAACCTGGGACTGTTTGCCGCCATCGGCCTGCTGCTCGGGTTCGCGGTGGCGGCAGTGTGGCGCCGGCTGGCAGCAGTCCAGCGCGGGGGGGCTTGAGGCCTTCGGATGTGAATCTCAGGAGGACAGAGATGGCCAAAGTGTACGGGGAAAAAGACGCCGACATAAAGCAATTGGCGGGCAAGACGGTGGCAATCGTCGGCTACGGCATTCAAGGGCGCGCCCACGCGCTCTGTCTCCGAGACAGCGGCGTGCAGGTCGTGGTGGCCGAACTCGAAGGCACACCGGGATGGACGAACGCCGAGTCGGACAAGATGACGCTGACCTCGGCCGCCGAGGCCTCCGCGAAGGGTGATGTCATCGCTCTCCTCACCCAAGATCACATCCAACCGGTGGTCTACCGCGAGGCGGTGGCGCCGAACCTCAAGCGCGGCAACGCCCTTATGTTCGCCCACGGCTTCAACCTCCACTACCACCAGATCGTGCCGTCAGAGAAGGTCGATGTTTTCATGGTGGCTCCCAAGGGGCCGGGCGCGCTCGTGCGGGCCGAATTCGAGAAGGGCCGGGGCGTGCCCGCGCTGGTGGCGATCTACCAGGACGCGACCGGAAACGCCATGAAGGTCGCGCTCGCCTATGCCAAGGCGCTGGGAGCGACCCGCGCGGGGGTGCTGGAGACGACCTTCGCGGAAGAGACGGAAACCGACCTGTTCGGGGAGCAGGCCGTGCTGTGCGGAGGCGTGACGGAGCTCATCAAGGCCGGGTT
>Ga0307377_10006260_pt1 | contig 12510 bp, 13 predicted proteins | sample TR3MG_FD_202535 | JGI IMG/M metagenome (GOLD analysis project Ga0307377, IMG submission 202535) | Soil microbial communities from Risofladan, Vaasa, Finland - TR-3 | ecosystem: Environmental > Terrestrial > Soil > Coastal area > Acid sulfate soil | place: Finland: Risofladan, Vaasa | collected...
CAGGATTGCCTCAGTCATCACAGGACTCCAGAGAAAAACTCCTTAAACGAAATTACGGGGGCTCAACACGCCCCGGCCAACATTCGGACCGAAAGCCGACCGCACACCTCGACCGAACCGAGGTTGCTGGAGGCCCTTGATGTACTTCACCGTCCGAGCCTTGGCCTCGGTCGCCTTGTCGAACTGGGACTCGGCGTTCTGCTTGAGGCTCTCGTACTTGCTGGACTTCTCGATGGAGAGGCTCACGCCCCCGATGCTGTAGTCGAACTCGTCGGCCACCCAGTTGGCTGACAGGGCGAAGGTCGCGTGGGTGATGGCATCCCAGAGGACAGCGGTACGCCAGCAGGAGTACTCGTTACAGAGCTTGCTGATGTTGTTCAGCGTCCCGCAGGTGTTCGGCGGGAACATGTTCCACCAGTCCATCGCCCGCTCGATGTACTCCAGCAGCTCCGCATCCTCCCAGATTTGGCCGAAGATGCGGTTGTATTGGCCTATATCCCCCTCGTACTCGGGGGGCCTGAAGTGGTAGAACTTGTCGGGATTCTGATCCCGCAAGAGAATGCGGAGGCTGTTGATGAGTTCCTGCTCACAGATGGTGTAGGTGGACACCCCCGTGCTCTGACAGGAGGACACGATGGCAAACTCCTGCACCACCATCTGAAGCGGGGAGTTGGCGTTCTCACGGAAGTACCACCGGATGCGGTAGGTGCCCGCACAGGCATTACCCGGCACCATCAGGGAGGCGTAGTATTCGCCCACCTGGGGGTTGACAGGGATACGGTGGTCGGAACCAATGAGGACTTCCTGCTCGGGTGGTCCGGGGTCAACATAGTACAGGGCGTAGTAGATTTCAGCAGCGTTGGCCGGGTTGCCGTGACAGTTCTGGAGGTAGATGTCCAGGTCTCCGCGCCCCAACGTCTGTCCCGGTGTGAATGCGATGGCCATGTTACTACCCCGGGTAATGGAACTGGGCGTCAGTGGTCAAGATCATCTCGGTGTCGCTGATGGCAAAGCCGACACGCAAGCTCACCAGATAGACAGGGAGGACGCCTGCTTCGGGTGGGATCATCGTAACCTGTCCCGGCGTCTGGGACAAGAATACATCAGCCCCAGCCACGAGGTTCCCTCCACCCAAGACGACCGGCGTGACCCTGGAGCCTCGTCCCGAGATGATCTTCGGTGAAGTTCCAGCCGCAGCAGCTTGGGCCACGAACCCAGCCCAGTTGGTCGGCAGCCCCGTGGGGATGGAACCACAGCGGGTGAAATACAGGTCGGGTGAACCGATGGATGCCGGTATAGGGTTAGGGATGATGGCGACCGCCTCTCCGGCCTGGAGGCCACCCGTCGCCGGGGCCACCACGATACCCGAATACCGAATGACGACGGCGTTGATGTTCTCCGCAACGCCGCCCTGCTCTGGCACCCGGGCAATGGGCATCTAGTGGGTTTCCTTCGAGGTATCGTCGGGCATAATCTGGACCAGGCGTTTCCCAGCCCGAGTCTGCCGTGCGGTCACGACTTCCTTGAGCGTCACGTTGAGCCTGTCCCGAATGGAGGGGATGAAGGCCTCCTGCACCCGGACACGGGCCACGACGGTCGCCTTCCCCTCTGTCTCCGAGTGAACCAGGAAGTCGAGGAACCACTCGTTGCCCGAGTCAAGGAGCATCCGGAAGGCGTTGGCGAACACGCCAACCTGATGCTCCGGGGGAACCAAGACCTCGGGAGTCGCCTGCTTAGTCATCGCTTGATCCCGACCCACGGCTATCTTCGAGCCAGACCGTGAGCACATCCATCAAGTAGCAGAACACCGTCGAGGAGAACGCCCAGACGGCTCCTGCGGCGACCAAGGAGCCGATGCCCATGTCGGGGTGTCCTAACACGGGTTTGCCCTCTACGAGCCACGAGAGGCCCCAGGAGGCCCATCCCATCCAGAACCCCAGACAGTAGGAGCAGCCCAGGAGCTTGTCCAGGAGGGCCACCTTGTCGTGGATGAAGGACACCTTGTGCTGAAGCCCGAACACGAGGCCATAGGCACACAAGAGATAAAGCAGGGTGGTCATGCTTTCTTCTTTCCCCGGCTTGTTGTCTTCCGCTTCCGGGATGCGGGCTTCCGCCGGTCCGAGTCGAACGGGAGAATACGACAGCAGCTTGAAGCGGCGGATTGCTCGAAGATTTCCACCGTGTCCGGGACACCATCGGTGTTGCAGTCAAAGGCCAGGTCCAGTTTGAACTGGTTGAGGGCCTCGATGATCATCTCACGCTCGGTCAAGGTGTCCTCGGGAACTGAGGCAACCCCGGACGACAGCATCGTGTTGACCTTGACCAGGCGGTTGATGGCCTCTCCCAAGCCCATCGTCATGACCTTCTGGTGACTCGTTTTATCTGCCATTGCTGCTCCGCGTGTTGCCATCACTACTCTACCCCTCTCTACCCCTCAAGGCGAAGGCCCCGCTAGGTTTTCTACGCCTAGCGGGGCCCTCTGTGCTAGGCCCAAGTTATCAGTCCCGGTTAGGCGTTGCTGTACCGGAACTGAGGCATCCAGATGACGTTCGGGGTGTTGGACGCGCCATCAGCCCCGATCAGAATCCCGAGCTGCCACACGTCCGTTCCCTGCTCTGTGGGAGCGGTGAGCTGCCCATAGCCGGGAGTGTTGGACAGATACACGATCTTGCCGTTCTGGTTGGTAGTGGGAGCAGCCTGGAAGTACACCGGCACGGGCATCCCGTGGATGGTGTTGATCTGACACTCCAGGGCGTTCTTGGCGACGACGACACCGAACACGTTGGCCGGGTCGGGCTCACCGATGCTGCCACCTGCGGCGTTCGCATCTGCCCGGCGAGCCTTGGTCTCTCCTCCGAGATAGTCGGCGTACACGACGTAACCAGTGGCCAGGAGCCCTGAGTCCCCATCCGCCATCACGACGCCACCACCGCAGGGTCCAGTGTTGTCGTTGACATCAGCGCCCCTCGGAGCCTGAACGAACGTGCCGAACTCGATCTGCTGGGCATCCGTAGTGGTGTTGAGGGTGAGGTATTCCACAACCCCATCCGTGAGAATCAGCGCATCGTCGTCGTTCGAGTTGAACGTCCAGAGTGAGGAAGCTCCTACGGTCATGACCAGGGCAGTCGTCGGCGTCAGGGTGATCCTGCCGTCTGTGGTCAATGCGTAGTTGCAGACGGAGGCTCCGCTGTTCGCCCCACTGATGGTGAAGGTCTTGGCCAACGCCGAGTTGGCGGTGAATGTGAGGTCTTGTTCGGTCAGGACGATCTTCTCCTCGTCCCCACCCACGAGGTCTTCCACGACCACCGCCGTCTTGACATACACCTGGTCGGGCCGGTTGCCATCGACCGCGCCAATGTCCCCGCCACCATCCGTGGCCCACCCCAGGAGGGCATCGTAGATAGCGACGATGACGTTGTTGCCCCCATCACCGAGGACAATCATCCCGTTGTCCACATCGGTTGAAAGGTAGTGCTCGCCACCCGTGCTCATGACGGTGAAGTCAGCCTGGGTGTCACCGACCGAGAGACCCGGGTCGAGGGTGATGGCCATATTGCCCAGGGTCTTGTCCAGGTCGATGGTCTGGCCCGCGTTGTAGGCATCCTGGAGGCTGACATCCCCAGTGGCGGCTGCGACCTCGATCCAGTTCCCAGTACCATCGTAGAACTCGATGGTGCCGTCACCGCTGCGCCCCGTGGTGTCGTAACGCAAGTTACCCTCAACCCCAGAGGCATCAGCAACCGGCAGCTTCAGATAGGCCGCCGCCGAGAACTCCAACTGCCCCGAAGCCTTCAAGACAACGGATACAGTGGAAGGAGTTCCAGACAGAAGACCAGCCTCGGTCTTGCCGTAGAGGGTCGCCGCATCGTCTGCCGTGAGGAGCATCGCAGCAGACCCACTGTCGTTGGTGGCGGTAATGGTCAACGCCTTCGCACTAGCATCGCTGGCTGACATCACGAAGCTGGTCGTATCCGTTGAGGTGATCGCCAACCCAGCCGAAGCATCGATTCCGTTCGTGTCGATGGTGACCGTGCTGCCGACAATGACCGAGTTGTTCGAGTAGATGTCCCGAGGCCGATAGCCGTTCGCAGCATCGTCGGCCAAGGAACCGATGTCGTAGGTGTTCTGGGCCCCAAACACCAAGTTGGAACCCAGCTCGACATCTGCACCCGCGAACTGGAGCCGCTCATTGCCGTCTGCGTCGAAGTTGATGCTGGCGTCGGCAGTGGTTCCGAACCGGAGCAGAGTGTCATCCAGCAGATCCACGGTGATGGCGTTGGCCCCGTCACCAAGGACGATGCGAGTGTTCAGAGCATCCGTGGTGAGGTAGTTCTCGGCTCCCGTACCCGCAAGGGTGAAGTCCGCGATGCCTGCGCCAGCCGAGGGGCCATCATCAAGAGTGATGACCAGATCGCCCTTGGCCTGGGTCAAAGCGATGTTCGTGCCGTTGTCGTATGCCCCCTGAAGGGTCAGGATATTCGGGCCACTCCCTTGCTGCAAGCTGATCCAGATGGTTCCGTTGAAGTACTGAATCGTGTTGTCGCCATCATTGTAGGCGAGGTTACCCTTGCGCTCGTTGGCCTGTCCGAAGGGCAGGTTGAATGCCGTGTTCACATCCACGACACCAGCAGTCGGGCCGGGGGACAGGACAATATCTCCGTCCGAGCAGGTGAGACTCATCTCGGTCTTGGTCTGGATGACTATCGAGGTGTCGCCGTCTCCGCCACCACTGTTGATGGCCGTGATGGTCAGGATCTCGGGGTCGGACGTGACGTTCGCCAGGGTGATGTCGAAGGTCTCCGTGGCGTTGATATCCAGAGCACCGACTGCGGTGATGTTGGCTGTGGAGTCATTGAGGAAGATGTCATAGTCGAAACCCTGCGCGACTTGCAGACCCATCAGATTGGCAGAACCAGTACCCTTGCCCCCGTTGGAAGCCAGGAGAGCAGTGAGAGTGGCATTCCCACTATCATCGACCATTCCCGAAACGGAGCCGACGACACCGTAGAAGCTCTGTGCGCCTGTCAAACCACCCGAGACCATCGTGCCATTGATCGCAGCAGCACCATTGGCATCAACAACACTCGTCCCAGTTCCCTGGATGACGCTCTCACCCGATTGGACTTCACCGTAAGTCAGGGTGAGGGGATAGACACCTCTGATGTCCTCCGTGCCCGTATTGACCCAGAGGATGTTGGTCGCCCCCTCAACGATCTTCCATGCGGTTCCCTGTCCACCCTGAACCTCGTTCCAGATATCCGAGGACGTGCCTGCCGTCAGCTTCAGATTGGCATCCGAGGTGATGTTGATGTCCTGCGAGCTGCCTGAAGTAACGGACAGTGCTCCACCAGCGTTGACTGCTGCCGAGAGAAGGCTGAGGCCCGAAGCCCCACCGATCTCGACTTCGGTGCCGACATAGACACTTGCAGGCCGGTTGGCCGCCACATGGCCGATGTCGTTGACGTTGTCCGTATCGAAGATGAAAGTCGCGGTGGTGATCGTCTCCGCTGTGGGGCTGAGAATGACATTGCCCGTGCCCCCACCGATAGAACCCCCGAAGGCCGTGAGAACGAGGTTCTGGTCAGCAGCAATGATCTGGTTGAGATCGTCGCCCTGGGCTCCCCCCTGCAAGAAGATATGACCGATAAACTCGGCATCTGAAGTCGTATTCGTGACGGTCAGACCTACCGCATTGGCAGACCCACCACCGTTCCCCAGGTAGACCGAGGTGAGGCCAGCGAGAGTCGCCTCCGAGTCGTCCCCCGAATGACCGGTGAAGTAACTGGCAACTCCATAGCCCAGCTCACCCGCACCGAGACCACCCGAGGTCGCCCCGACCAGAATTGCAGCCTGCTGCTCATCTTCTGCGAGATTCCGACCCAAAGTGGCAGCGACGGACAATGCCGCGTCGAGGTCCCCGTCAAGCTCGTCCGTGACGGTCAAGCCGCCCAGAACATCGGTCTGAACCAGCGTGGCCGTGGCGGAAGCCTCACCGAGCTTGAGCAGAGCATTCGCACCGTCCGTCTTGATGTAATCGTTGGCATCTCCGATGGAGGCACCCACACCACGGACGATGAATTCAGTCCCGACCTCATCGATGATGAACTCCAAGTCACCCTTGGCAGCCGCCAGGGTGATGGTCGGCCCTGCGTCGTAGGCCTCCTGAAGCGTGATGTCCGAGGTGGCATTGGCGAGCTTAATCCAGTTGTCGGTCTCGTCGTAGTACTCAACCGAACCGGCACCCGTGCTGTCGTACCGGATGTTGCCCCGAGAGTCGGTGCCGCCCGTTCCTGGCAGGTTCAGGCCGACCGCCACATCGACCCTCCCACCGGTTCCAGGGGTGAGTGCGATGTCAGTACCGTTGCCTGACGTTACCGTGACCCCGGCAGTACCCGTGATGCTGGCCGTGGCGATGGTGATGGAGTCACCGATCTTCACATCCGTCTTGGCGTAGATGTGATCGGGACGGTTGGCCCCGTTCGCACCGATGTTCCCATTGCCGTCCGCCGTCCAGAGCAAGTCACTCGCCTGCATGTAGGCATCGACGCTGGTGTCACCGATCAGGAGCCGGTCATTGCCCTCATCGGTGGCCAGGAAGCCTCCGGCAGACCCTTCGAGCATGAAGTCCGCGAAGTCACCACCAATGGAATCCGCCGAGGTGGTGATGACCATATCGCCCTCGCCAGTGGCGAGCTGGATGGTCTGTCCCGTATCGTAGGCCGCCTGGAGGCTGACAGAACCCGTCGAAGCCGCCAGGGTCACCCATTCGGTGGTGTAGAACTGAACGACCCCGGCGTTGTAGCGAAGGTCACCCTCCAGCGCCCCACCTGCCGGGTTTCCTGTGGGCAGATTGAAGGCCGCAGTGGCGGTTTCAAGGTTCAGACGACCCGTGCCTGTGAAGGTGAAGTCCGGGTTGTCGGTGATGTTGCCGAAGTAGATGTCGGCATTCGCCATGTCCACCTGGAGCCATGCGCGGGAGTTCGTGCTGTCCTGAACCCGGAAGGCGTTGTCCGAGAGGAGAGATGCACTGAAGATCATGTCGTCGGTGGCCAGCGCACCCGTAGACACCGTGAGTCCCGTATCGGCAGCGATATCGGCAGCGATAGCTGCTGACCCGAGAGTGAGGAGGGTCGTATCTCCGACCACGACCTCCGTGCCAGCATACACACGGCGAGGACGGGTCGCTCCTGAAGCACCGATGTCGTAGGTGTTGTCGGTCGGGAAGACCATGTGACCACCAATGGCGGTCGTGATGCTGTTGGCCCCATCACCGATCAGGACGCGAGTGTTCAGAGCATCCGTGGCAATGTAGTTCTCGGCTCCCGTTCCAAGGACAGTGAAGTCCGCGATTCCGGCTCCCGCCGAGGGGCCGTCGTCCAGGGTGATCGCCAGGTCACCTTCGGCCTGGGCCAGGTCAATCGTGTTCCCGGCCACGTAGGCGGCCTGGAGAGTCGAACCTGTGGTAGTCCCCAGCTCGACCCAGCCGCTAGCGGTATGGTACTCCAACTTCTGTGTGCCGGAGTTGTATCGAATGTTGCCCTCGGCACCCAACGAATCCTGGAACGGCAGGTTGAGGGCCGTGACGATATCCACCTGACCATTGCCGAAAACGGTGACCAGTGAAGCATTGTTGCTGTCCTGAACCTGGAAGTAGGTGCTGTCGGTGGTCGACCCCAGGACAACCAAGATACCGGCTGCTGCCGAGTTCTCGATGGTGAGATCGCCGGTCGTGTTGGTGATGAAGCTGGCACCCCCGACCGAATGGACGAGCGTGAGTTCCTTGGACGTTCCGAGTTCCAGGTTGATGCCGTCGTTGAGGTGGACATCACCACCCGAGAACAGCCAGTCCGTGCTGCCCGAGAAGGTACCACCCGCGTTGGCGGTGAGCTGACCGCCCGTGACATCGAGGCCCAGATCGGCGTTCACGTTACCGGAGAAGTTACTTGTCAAAGCGGCATCAGACGCATAGACGCTGCCGACGCGGAGCGGCATGTAGTCGATGGGGGTGATATCGAGGCCCGGAGTCGAGGCGTCGTCGTCCGTGGTCGCCATCGCGAACGTGTTGGCGTCATAATCCCAGTACACGGCGACGTTGGAAACGCCCCCGCCACCGATGGAGTCGGAACCCCGATAGCCGATCCAGCCGATGTCGAGAAGGTTCCCGATGTTGTTGCTGGCCAGCTCGATGATGTTATCCTCGACCGTCAGGGTCTCGACATTGACTGTTACGGTCGTGCCGTTGACCGTCAGGTCTTGGGAGATGATCAGGCTACCCGTCAGGTTGATGGTGTCCGAGCTGACCGGGTCCGCGACCAGAGTCCGCATCCCGTAGATGTCCACGGGTGTCTCATCGGTCGAGTTGCCGATGACGAAGGAAGACGTGTCAAAGTTGAGGGCATCCGTCCCCGACAGCCCCGTGTTGGTCAGCCGCAGGGATCCTGCGTTGTCGTAGAGCGACCAGGGGCCGTCCTGAGAACCACCCGTCCCACCGAACTGGAGCTTGGGCTCGTTGCCCCCGGTGGCACCCAACTGGAGGACACCTACTGTGCCACTGCCATCCCAGGAGAACTGAGGGTCGCCCGAGCTGTTGTTCAGCCCGAACTCGGACACCGTGAACGAAATGATGTCTGCCGGGAGCAGCGTGAGCGCCTTGCCCTCGTGACCCTGGAGACTCTTATTGGTGTAATTGGCCATGCCTTCAACTCCTGCATCTCGCGAGCCCCGGGTGGCCCGTCTCTACATGGTTTAGCTCAAGATGCAATCGAATCGAATTCTAGCGAGGCACGCACACGCGCCAGCTATCTACTACGGTGGGATTATAGAGGGACTAGCGAGGGTCGAAAAGGCTAGAGTTCAGGAGTCTCGGGCTTATCGGAAGCCCCGTCCGAATTCTCGGTGGGGATGCCCACGACCTTCTCGTCACCTTCCCCGAGCTTGGGGGCCTCGGGCTCCTTGTCCAGCTCGGAAGGTTCGTCATCAAAGGACGGGGGGACAGGAGACCCATCATCGTCGGTCGTGTCCTCGACCGGAGCGAGCACCTTGTCGCTGTTGTCGCGGGATACCAGGAAGTCCCGGATCTTGCGCTTGTCCACCAGTTCCTGCTGGACCTCGTTGAGCTTGGCCTGGGCCTTCTCACGAATCTCGTTGCGCTTCAGCTCCATGTCCCGAACCTTGTCGTAGACACCCACCTGGGTCAGGATCTCCTTGACCGTTGCCTCGACCTCCTTGGCGTACTTCTGGTACTTGGCCACCGTCTCCTGGAGGGACTTCTCCAGCTCCGAGATCCGCGTGTTGAGAACTTCCACATCCTTCTGACGGCTCATCCGTAGCCTCCTCTGGTTCCTTTTCAGGGCTTCTCGTTGTTCAGCACGGGTCTTGCTTCTTCGTTTCCCGTGCTGTGCCTTCTTTTTCGTCATCGCCTACTCTACCCGAACCAGCCGACTGTTTCGCAACTTTCACCAGATCGTGCATGGTTCGACACGCCGAGTCATACTTCTGTTCAGGAGAACCGGGGTAACGGTTCACTACATCCCGAGCCTTGGGGTCGGTAGCGTTGCCAAAAATAAAGACCACCTCGCCTCGATGATTCACATCCGTTCCGACGAACGCGACCTCTCGGGCCACCAGGAACCCCGCCATCCTGAAATCCGTGATTCGGAGATGGTCAGACATCAACCGCCCTTGATGAACCGGGACACCAACCCGCAGCAGCAAGATCCGCCACCGATGGAACCGCCTGTCCCCCTGTTGGCAGAGATGACGACCAACTGCTGCTCGGTGATCAGATTCAAGCTCGTGGTCGGGTCAACACCACCCATCTCACCGTAGATGGAGTCACCATCCTTGAATGTAGCCGGAATGACATAGGTGTACGTGTAGCGACCAACCTCTGCCGGAATCACAGGCACCATGGGAGAGGACACCAACGTCTGCTTGCCACCCAGAGGGGTGAACGTGAAGATGTTGATGACCGGGTTGTTCACGGTGATGGGGGTGTTCGTGTCGTCCACGAACAGCACCTCAAAAGTGAACGGTCTCCCGATGATTGCCTGTAGAGCCATATCAACCGTCCATGTGAGTCAGAGATTTCATGGTCTTGATATCATCGGCATAGGTCAGCGCCGGAACCTTGGCTGTCCGATTGAAGTACTGGGCCTTGAGATCCCGAATGTTGTCGTTCTTCTCGAAGACGAAGAAGACACGCGATCCCTCCCGCTGGGTATCCACGAAAGGCACCCCAGCTACCCGAAGATACGCTGCAAAGTAAAGGTCGGAAGTTCGGTAGGTTGTGTTCGCATCCATTCTATCTCTCCTTCTGTCCACATCAATCCGCCTGCCCGCAGCAGGGGTTTTCCTACCAAGGCAACTATATAGGAGATTTATGGAAGCTGGGGAGTCTCCGGCCCCTTTCGAGACCGGAGACCTGAACCAGGAGGGGAACGGGGCGGGGAAGGCCCCGGGGAGCACTTGATCAGACGACCAGGGCACCTGTCGCGTCGTACACGACGACCGCAGCGCCCGCTCCGGTTGCCGGGATGGCCGTGCCATCCACGAACAGGGCCGTGCCACCAGCCCCATAGACCAGGAGCGGATCCACGAAGACGTAGGTCGCAGCCGCGAGCTTCGAGAGGACGCCCTGGTTCCGCGAAAGGCGCAGAGCGCCGGTCATCTCGAACTCGCGGAGGTTGCGTCCCGCCGACCCGGTGGTCACGAAGGAACCTGCCGGGACGTGCGGGGCAGCCCAGGAACCAGCACCGTCATCGATCTGGGACGCTGCCGGGAGCACGTAGGCTGCGCCCTGGAGCAGACTGAGGACATCACCCAGGGTGCCGGTGGAGTTGCCCACGCCGATGCCCGAGGCTCCCGCACCCGCCGCCACGATGGCCGCGTTCACGTTCGCCAGGGTCATCGTCAGACCCCCCACGACCCGCGCCAGAAGGAGCGGCCCGATGGCGTTGGCGATGGCCGGGGTCAGCGGGATGTTGCCGCCACCGACGTTCTCGATGTTGTCCATCATCCAGGCAGCGATGCCCGCGTAGTCCGCGTTGGTCAGGATCGGGCCAACGCCCGTGACTGCCACCACGTCGTTCTGGGGAACTGCGGACAGATAGCCCGTCTGACCCAGACCCGGCTCGTAGATGGCACTCTTCTGGGAGGTGTTCGGCCAGAGGTCCGTGACCTGAACACTGTTGTCAGCCAGGTCGGCCCGGACGAGGCAGATGAAAGCCGATGCCATGATTCTTCTCCTTCTTCCCAGCTACTACGCCAGGACCGTTCCGTCGTCATCATAGACCGTGACCACGCGAGCGTTGGTCACGGTCGGGAATGTCAGGGCACCCTGGTAGGCCCAGGGGAAGTGGGGCACCAGGTCGCTGTCAGGCCACAGGGTGACGCCAGCAGCGAAGTCCTGGATGTCTCCCTGGCTGATGGATAGCATCAGGGAACCGCTCATCACCGTGTGCCGGATGCCCTTGTACTCCCGCGCCTGGTTGTCACCACCGATGTTCACGGGACGAAGCTCACCCGCAACCATCTGGGTGTCGTTGACCAGGACATTGTAGGTGAACGACCCACGCTGGACGGCATCCCACACGCCGAGAGGGCCCTTGGTGGCCCCGGCGGGGAGGCCGTAGCCCCGGCCCGCCAGAACAGCGAGCAGCTCGGTGAGGACACCCGTGGAGTTCGAGGCCGCACCGTCGAAGTCCGACAGCGGGAAGGTCGCCTGGATGGCGGCATTCACGTCAGCCAGAGCCATCGACTGTCCGGCGTCCAGACGAGTCATGATCGCCAAGGCCACCGCCGTCTGGTGGGCTGCCGTCCACTCCGTGGCACCAACGCTGTTCGGGAGAGGCTCCACCCGGTCAACCAGATAGGCCTTGAGGCCCTCGGTGAGACCAAGGGTGACGCCACCCGCCCCGAAGGTCACGATGGCGTCCTGCGCCCGGTTGACGTAGCGGGACTGTCCGTAGCCCTCGTAGATGAGGTTGCGCTGGGACTCGTTGGGGCGCAAGTCCAGGATCTGCACCGTTCCGTCCGGCAAGTCCTGTCGTGCGAGACAGATGTAGGGCATGATTACCTCTCAGTCTGGGCGGACAAGCCGCCGTTCATCTACAAGGGGGAAACTATAAAAGCAGGATGAGGCCCATTATTCAGCCTATAATTGACACGTCATCCATCAGTCGTAACGGTCTATGACACCCTCGACGGAGAATTCACACGGCCCACCTTCACCAGCCAGCACGATCTCCGTGACTCCAGGGGCCCCAAAGATGGCGATGTCGCTACCCGCCTGGACAATACGTGTCATCGGCATCCCGAGACCGAAGGACACCAGGAGGTTGTTGGCCAGGTCGAGATTTCGGATCTGGATGGAGGTCAAGGGCCTTGGGAAGATGATGTGCATCGGGAGGGGTACCGTGACCGTCTCATCCAGGTTCGGGATGTGTCCGAACGTGCAGAGGGTGCCAGCCGGAGCTGTCCCCTCTACAATGACGGCAGCACCACCCATCC
>Ga0307377_10006261_pt1 | contig 12509 bp, 14 predicted proteins | sample TR3MG_FD_202535 | JGI IMG/M metagenome (GOLD analysis project Ga0307377, IMG submission 202535) | Soil microbial communities from Risofladan, Vaasa, Finland - TR-3 | ecosystem: Environmental > Terrestrial > Soil > Coastal area > Acid sulfate soil | place: Finland: Risofladan, Vaasa | collected...
CATAGACATTAGTTTGGGGTCTAGTTCCCGAAAATCAGTATAGGCAGTTCTGAATGCACCTTCATATGCAGTAGAACCCTCTTTGCGATCTTCATAATGCATCAGATGCACATAGCCATCTTTATCTCCATACATTGGCTTACTGATGCCATTGATGCTCTTACGTAATGCTAAGCATTGCGGAGTACCTTTGTTCCAGAATGTGACTCTGGGATTAGGCTGATTTACATCCAACACTATGAGCATGTCGTTATAGTTTTGGTAAGTGGATCTATAGGTAAAGAAGGCTTGCTTTTCGGCTTCATAATATAATGCGTGCATGTATGGGATGCCAGCAGTAGATAAGTTAGCTCTTAGATATTGCTCCATATTAGCTGCTCTGAATAGATCTGCGGATTCAATATCTCCTAGACTATCAGTAGCTTTGTAGCTAGTGACTGTGCCGGATGCATTGCCCGCTAGCATATCATCTAATCCACTAAATACTGCATTAGGTGCAGCTAGACCAAAGTTATTAGTTAATTTCAGCCAATACCAAGTGGAGCTATCGGCGGCAGAATCCTCTAGATAATAAACAAATGCACCTTCTTTGAATGCAAAGAGTCTACCTTTATGCACATGTGCGCCTATGATGTCGCCACCTTCTCCTGGAAATATTGATTGTGTTAGGAAGTTGGTGGTGAAATTTTCATGATCACCAGTGTCACTTGCATAAGCTCGTTGCTTCATGAAGGCCCAAAGGCGGCCCCTATGATGTACACCTGCACGGGGGAAGTTTGGTGTAACCCAATCGGCAGCTGGACTATCTATATCCCCAAAGGTTAGTCCATCACCCTCCAGCACCTGCAGTTGATTAAGTCCGTTGGTGAATAGGAATAGCTTCTTAACACTACTAGCTAACTCTTGCCCACCTTCAACAAACATACAGTTGGGAGTGACGGCACCCAAGCCAGTATTAATAGCTGTTGCACTAGTGAATGTTCTATCACCAATATCCCGGTAGATGTTTCCTGCATCTGTGACTGCTATCATGCGCTGTAGGTGGGTCTTAGGCCACCAATCATGAACAGCCTGCACACTTCCACTAAGTTGATTGCTGGTGTTGTAGATGAGGGTTCCTGGAGCTTTCTGAGCATAACCCCTAGACATAGAGATATTTTTAGCTTCTATGAGTGCTCCCATAGGGAGATCTGATAAATTATTATCAGTCTGAAGCCCTATTCTACCAACTAGTATTGGTGCTGTGATGCCAGTGTAGCTCATGATTCGGTCGGTACTCCATAGGTCAATCTGCGGCGACGTCTAATTAGTAGATCTTCTCTAGCTATGACTTGGGCAAAGTGTTGGCCCCTGCGCTGCATATCACGTCTATTTCTACTTACCATTGCTTCTAGTTTAGATGCAGCTCGGGTGAAGTATCTATCTGCACGATTATCGTTCTTTTCTTCTAATATCTCTGCGGCTGCGCCAAATTCTAGAACTTCAATATCCCTACGTGGGATGATTGGAATGCTGGCTGCATTATCTTTAAGATCTCTAGGATTAGGAATGAAGTGCACTTCTATGCGGGCAGTTTCAGCCGGATAGTTATTCATTCTAATGATCATCTTACCTTCGTTAGATTCTCTGATTACTGAAAATCTACTAGGAATACCTTCAGAAGAATCTTGAACTGGATATTCTCGCTGCATGCGATTCTTATCTAATCCCTTGATGTCATCAAATGCATAGTGTTTTCTGTGTAGAACTATTGGTTCGATTAGTCTAGCTATGCTGCCTTGCTCATATGTGCTGGTGTGACTGGCTGCAGTCGCTTGATCTTCATCATCGAAACCTAGTAGTGCCCAAGCAGACTTGGCTTGATTAGTACCACTTTGACATAATAGTTTGAATGTTCCGCCCCCACCACCTAGATCACTAGCTAGTGTAAATTTCCTAGTAACTGCATCATAAGTGATTGTGTAGGAGCTTGCTCCATCTGCAGTTAGTTGGGTGTCTATTTCAGTTGCTAGTTCTGCTGGAGTGTAACTTCCACTAGTTAGTGTGGAGGTTAGTTCTGTGCTTGCAGTTTCTTCGAAATCTAATTTATTATTAGTGCTATCTACTATTAGGTAGCTAGGGCTTAGTTCATAATCTATTTTAAATACTATGAATGCACTACCACCTGTCGTGTCATTATCATATTCACCATCTATCATGAAGTCTGCTGCTGCAGCTGTGTGCTCTATGATTTTATACACACCAGCTCGCCCATTGATTCTAACATGCCAACCAACTTTAGAGTCAGCTGGTGGGGAACTGAACGCACCATCATTACTTCCATTAGTGAAGGCTATGAGGCCAGTATCATATTTAGGTTGAAGCTCTAGAATGATTGGGTCTACTTGTGCCCAGCTCCAAATCTCATCTACTTCTTTATTAAGTTCATGTCCACCTACTATGATGTTTCGGTGGATTCGATTTATTATTTCTAGTGATCGGGTTTCATAAGCCGAGTTACCGTTGGTAACTTCCCCAGCTCTCTTCAGAACTGAGTCTTGAATATCTGCAACGGTTCTAAATTGTGCCAACTCATCCTCCAGTCGGGGGGATGTCTAGAACCTCGTCCTACTTCGCATCACCCTTAAATATGGCCGCTTGCTTAGCTGCAACTACTTGTTTAGTTACAGAGGCAGCTTGCTGCTCTTTTTTAATGTCAGCTAGTTCTGCTAGTAGTTTTGCATTCTCTACTTTCAAGCTAGCTGCTTCAACTGCAACAGTTTGATCTGCAGTTGCAGGTGGTTCCCATTTTACATGAGCCTCACCCACTTGTATGTCAAATTCACCCTTTGCACTTCGCTCACCTTTGCGACCGCAAAAAGATCTATCTTCATACCATAAATTACCAGAACCTACTGGATATTCATAGTAGCGAGATCCTTTAACACAATAAACTGTGAATGGTTTTTTCTCCACCACACGTTTAGTTTTAGGATCTATAGTTTGTACTTTTAATGGATTAAAGTCCCCGAGAGTTTGCTCAGGGACACCTTGTGATTCTTGCACGTTGGATCTCCTTGGTTGTTCCAAGACTGATATTACTACCAGCCAACGGCCTCGACAATAAGTTCGTCAGGATCTTCGAACGTCGCGTTAGCGTGTTCGGCTGGAACACCAGTAGTCCCATCATCTTCCATAACTACTATTTTGTTAGCACTTACGTCATAATGATACGAAAGTAGTGGATCTGATACATCTTGTTCTAAGATGCGCAGAGATACTAGTTCGTTAGGGCAACCAAGGCTACCATTAGTTAGTGGTAGTCCACCTGTTGGGTATTCTCCCGCAGCGGTAGTGATTTTGAATATTCTAACACTATTGCCTAGGTGGTCTAAGCGACCACCCTCACGACCTTGTTCGGCATAGGTTAAGTCAGCAGCTACTAAATCAGCCATTATTCATCTCCCTTATGCAGTTTCACTTAGATCAGCATTGTTACCGATAACTTCAGGACTGTCTTCGAATTCTGCGAACCAAAAACCCTTTCCTGTTGGAGTACCAGTACCAATTACGTGAGAAATTTCTAGTGAGTCACCAACTGCAAATTCTACCGCTAGGTCAGAATCTACGATTGCTTTACCTACTGCAGTAGTGTCTGGAATAATAAGTGTAGAAGCTACGACTTCTCCAGTTGCACTAAGTGGTGTAGGTCTGTGAGTGAATATTACTTGAGGAGCTACTGAAGTTCCTCCCGCTAATTCACCTACCATAATAAAGCCAGCAAGTCTCATTGTGCAGGCTTTGATACAAATCATTTCACCGTGGTCAGCACTAGATGCACCGATGTCTACTTCTAGTAGCACTGGTGCAGTGGTAGTTGTAGCTAACGGTAAGTTAGGCACGAAGAAATTTAATGCTCCGCCTGATTGTGGATATGCCATTTTTAAGTCTCCTTATGAGTTAAATAAATTATTTACCAAGTAATTATCAGCTACTTGTTAAATGTACTACACGAGCTTCGCCAGCAGAGCTAGAATCAGACCAAACTTGGCCAAACCCATAAACTCCGTACCATGCAACACCTTTAGAGCGTCCATAGTCTTCTGACTCTTTAGCACGAAGTTCAGGATCTTGAACTACTGCCATTCTAACTGCATCTTCACCGAAGAAAACTGCCTCACCAAGAACACTGCCAGTACCTTTGGTAGCTGATAATGCTGATGTGTTGTTTACTTCTACGAAGCGAATATTTTCGATACGGCCCACTTCACCATTATATTTCTTAGCTGGATCAGTGTATTTCTGCCAATCTCTCCAGTTAGGATCGTTGAAGATTCCGCGCTTAGCTTTGTAGCTTAGCAAACAAACGTAGTCGTCACCTTCATAAGGGCGGACGTTTAGAGTGCCGTACATATAGTCACGAATTTGTTCTACGTGATACATGTTAAGGTTGGAAGCTGCAGCAGTAGAAGGAGTACCGTCTGTATCAAACACTGTAGTGCTTACTGCTGATGGTATTGCTTTTACTTTACCTAGCTTGAAAGCAGCTGCGGCAGCATTGTCTAATGAAAGACTTAGCTGATCGCGGAGCTTAGCTTGGATTGCATTGGCTAGATCAAATGCGGATAGATCTAGTGATAAACTTGAGTATGGAATTGCTCGGCCACGCTCAGAAACACTAATAGCTTGTGTGCTAAGTGAGAATGCATCTTCTGGGATGCGCACGTTCTCGTTTAGTGAATCGTCGGTAGGTACCGAAACATTCGCAACTCGTGTGATAGTTACGTTGTCGCCCATGCCTTTACCGTAACCTGGTTCTGGATTCGAAAATCTCATGAACTTGGTTTCTGCAATGGCTGCCATACGAAGTTTGGAACTTAGTTTGTGGTTCTTATAGACCCCACTAGGTCCATCTGAATTCCATCCATGTTGTGACATAGTTGTATCTCCCTTGAAGTTTTACCTGGGATATACCCCAGATGATGGTCAGCTATTTCTCATGTTACGCAATTGAGAAACAAAATCAAGCGAATCTTCTGATTGTGAAACATTCTGGTGGTGTGTAACACCAGGATTTCCACCACTACTTGGTATAGATGGTTGATTTGGCAAAACTTTTCTAGGTTTTTGGCGTTCAATATAATTATGGAACTTTTCTCTAGTTTTGCTCGCCAAAAAGTCCATTGCCTTCCCGCGATCTTTTTTAGCCAAAACACTCACTGTATCTAGGTGGGCGTTGAGTGTATGTTGGCAATCTTCTTTGAAGCCATCTAGGTCTGGATTTTTAGCAAAGAATTCGCCCCAAAGTTTTTCATCTAATGCTTTAGCAGCTATTTGGCTTTGAATCGTAGAACTGACCTGTTCGGTGATAGCTGCAGTTTTCTTGCGGAGATATTCGGTTGGGTTTTCGTAGAAGGCGTCCATGTCGTCTTCGACGGGCACTGGTTCTGGGGCTGCTGCTGCATATGTCCCCGCCTGCTGTGAACCGAGGAGTCCAGCTTCCATTCCCTCTTGCCGGGCTTGCATGAGAAGCTTTTCTGTTTCGACTTCTGAGAGTTTCTTTTGTGCGTATTGGTATGCTTCTTTTTCAGTTGCGAACTCCTGTCCGTCTATGACTATACCACTAGATTGGGCGGGTGGTGGAGATTCTGGATCTTCGACCGGGTCAACTTCTGCGGCAGCCTCTGCACCTTTAGGTAGTTCTGGCTCATGTGGTGTTCCAGACTTATATGATTTAAGTTGTGCTAGTGTTTCTGAATTTGGATCAGATACTGGAAGCTCCTCAACGACTTGCTGACTCATTGTTGTTCTCCTTGATGATTTGTCTAAGTAGTTTGTTGTAGTTGAATGTGTAGTTGGCTATTACGTCTTCTTCGTGATCGTGAATGGCTATGTGGATTATTTTTCGGGGTGAGCCAGCCATATGAATAGTAGGTTCGTCTATGCGGGCACCTATTAGTTCGCCGCCAGCTAAGACTTGAGTTTTTAGGTATTCATATACGGGATCGCCGGGCATATCTATGTATGCTGTTTCTGCCTTATCTTCACTCATAGTTGTTCCTTGATTGCGTGAGCTTCGTAAAGTTTAGCCTTAGTTATTATCTCTTCTTCCATTGAATGCAGACATTCTAATTTAGCTACTGCATGAAGAAGATCTGTTTTACCAGATCTATATTCCATCATGAGTAGTTCGAACGCATTAGTTTTCATACTTGCTACTAGTGGTAGGAAAGTTTGAGCACTTAGGTTGAATATGCGGTATTCGTTTAGTTTGTCTGCATTGGTCATTTATTGTGGTCCCGCCGGTTGTGGAAAGCTATCAGTTGGCAGTCCTTCACCAAACACATCGGCAAGTCCTGGTGCTGATGGAGGTGCTACTCCTGACATGTCACCATTAGGGCCGCCAGGTGGAAGTTGTTGTGGTCCGCCTGGTTGAGCTGGTTCGGCCGCTTTATCAATAGCTATCTTGTTTTTGTCTATGTCCAGTGAGCCCATGATTTCACCTAATAACTTACCGAAATCATATTTGCGAATGAATTCTTCAATTAGTACATCACTGGCACTGATTGTTTGGAGTAGTGTGGTTAGTTTGCGGAAATCTTGCGCTTTAGCTAGTGTTTGAGATATGCCGAAGACTTCGAACTTAAATCCATTCACACTACTTACGAATACGTCTTGGGAATCTAATTGGTGGAGTTCTGATCCTCGCTCAACACCATATAGTGCTACAAATTCTGCTTTAGAGATCTTGTTCCAGTTTTGGGCTATGGTCATCCACTGGAGTTCTAGTTCAGGTTCAATATGCTTAGATTCGATGTTCTTAGCCATTCCTTGAAACATAGATGTGATGTTTTGGCTGGCCTCTACTACTTCAGTAGCTTTTACTGCTCTGAATGATAGAACTCCTTGGCGGAGATCATTAGTTAGGGCCGCAGCATTGAATTCTTGCTGCTCAATGTTTAGAATGTTCAGTGCATCTTGTGGAATGTCTGCTTCTTCTAGTGCTTCCATTACTTTTCCACCGACTGGTAGTGAACTCTTCACTAGGAGCTTAGTTCCTGGCGGGATTCCTTCACTAACTTGTGATGGGTCGGCAAGATCATTCACTCGGATCTGGCTGATAGCGTGCACTCGTTTGAATGCTGCATCTATGACTAGATTGTGGAGTTCTATGATAGTGCGGGCTATTTTAGTTGGTGCGTCCATTAGGGCGATTGGCCAAACACTATTAGCTACTTCTAGAATTGGTGCCCGGTTGATTGGGGACTTTTGGTGCCACAATCCATTGGGTTCTGGCTTGCGGATTAGATAAGTATCATTGGCGATAGTTATGATGACATTCTCATGCAGCATATCTCCATCGTCACCAATGACTGATCCCCAGAACTCTAGAATTCTAACTACTGGGCGAGATTTAGTGTCTGATGTGTTTTGGCCCGTCTCTCTATACTTATCATTATCACGAAGTGTGTCTTTGGTGCCCTCACGAGAGAGCATTGCAACTACTTCTGGATCATAGATGGCATCTTCGCCTTTGGATTTAGCTATGACTTCGTGTAGGTCCATTTCCATATATTCTATTTCGTATAGATCTTTGCCGGTCGGGTCTGGGTAGTAATCTTCCTGCCTAAGTACGCATGGGTTTAGTCTCCATGTCTTATCTTCGACTGCTACTACGTTTTTTTGGAAGGATTTGCCTTTGCCGGACTTTTTAACTTCGAATTTATGCTGCGGAACCATCTTACCGTCAGTTTTAGTGATGATTAGTGCACCTAATAGGCCAGATTGAATACTATTACCTACATGAGAGAAGTAAGATGACTTTTTATGTTGGTATGCAAGCATTGCTTTGGCTTCGTGGGGTTTGATGGGTAGTGCATCTTCAGGAATGGAGGTGTCTTTGATTTCTATGTTGAACCACTCACCTAGATCAGCTATTGCTTGCTGGAAGAATGATTTAGCTTGTTCAACTGCCATCCGAACTTTAGGAAGTACTTCTGTAGTTTGGCCCTCAGTCTTATGTCTGAAGTCATGGCGTAGTTGATACATAGCATAGTTATCTTTATTGAGATCCATGCGGTCAGATTTCACTGCTTCTGCTTCTCGCTTGCAATTACCTACATATTTAATGATGTATGCTTCAGAGCTTTCGGCCATAGTCGTCTCTCCTTGATGAATTGCCCGCAGATTTCATAAAGCTATACTGGGGCCGTGGGATGTCAATGATCTGTGTTGTTTTTTGTTGTGACGCACCACCCGCAAGATATTGTAAACCGTCATGTGGGTGCGACCAAGCATTTTTAATGGGGCGAACTTTATCTGGTTCTATGTCATTTATGGAGTCTGCGTATCTGTATGCACCTCTAAAGCCTTCAACTATTAGTGGGCATTCGGATTCATCTATTTCTAGACCTGCCGAATCCTTTTCAATATGCAGTAAGAAGCCTTCAACTCCTGCTCGACGAGATTCCCACTCATTATTGCCTTTAGCACCCGGCGCTATATTGATTATACCTGCACTAGTTTCCATTTCTTGCGCACAAGTGGTTGTGTCGGTGGCTACTCGTTGGAAGCCTGCGGGATCTATGAAATGAAAGTGATCTTTCCTAGCATCTCTCCATTCTGGCCAAAGTTGCTTAACTGTGTTCATTACTTTGGGGGCGAAAGTTTTAATCCCCTCATTTTGAGATGTGAATTCACGAAGCACTTTAAGACTGTTGCCTTGGAGTTGACCAACTATGCATGCAGGTGTTAATCCAAAGTCCCACCCGAATAGGAGCGGAAGTCCTAGATGTGCTTCGGGTTTGTTTTCGGGACAGTGGATATCAGCCCTGAAGTTTGGATAAACGGGCATACCTGTGAAAGTTTGCCAGTTACGCTCATACTCTCTAAGGAATTGATGGAGTGGTAGAGCTTCACGCAGAGCTTGACGAAATTCAGGTGCCCTCTTATCTGGATTCGCAGTGTAGTGTATGTCCATGATGAGGAACTTGTTCTTTGGGTTCTTCCAGATCTCGATGCCTTGCATTGGGCGCTTCACTAGTGCGGGTGGAGTTTCTGGGAAGTTAGATGATTTATTATTGATTTGATCGAATACTATTTTTTTGAAGAAGCCAGGAGATCTAGAACTAACTAGAACCATTCGGCCCCCACCATCTGTAGTGGGTTTTGCTCCTGTGTAGAATTCTTCTGCTACGTCCCAGAATGCTGCCTCATCTCCGAAGATTCCACTGAAGGTAAATTGGCGTAGCTGATCTGCTCCCATTGGAAAGCCAGCTATTTCTGAGTAGATTTCATCCCCAAAGTCGAATGCTAGGCGGGGCGGAGATTTGGTCATCTTACCATTACGGATTTTAGGCAGTAGTGCTTTGGGAATTTTGGAGCTAGGTATTCTAGTATACATGCCGTAGATTCTATTAACTAGTTCCGCACTATCGTCTTCTTTTTTAGATACTACTGCCCACTGTTTGCCTCGATGGAATATGCATTCCCATAGAATCATAGCTAGGCAAGTCCATGACATGGTCATTCGGCGGGATTTAGGTATGGCTATCATCTTTTCTTTTTGCCACACCAGTGTAAAGAGTCTTAGGTATTCCCATTGGCTGGGAAATGGTTTATATGGATTTTCGTCATCCACACTATCTTGAGTATAGATGCATTCAGATAGGAAGGCCCAGGGGTTTGAGCGGTAGCGTTCAAAGTTGGCAATGGTAGATTCATTCATAGATTACCATCTACCCAATCAGCAAGTTCATCTACAGGTGCATCATCATCTTCAGTTGAGGCAGCTTCTAGTATTTTGCGAGCGGAAGTGTCTATGATTTGGCCCGCCTCCCTCATCTGATCTAGTTTATCTAAATACATGTTTAGATTTACTTCACCACTTATGTTTACTTGTTGGGCGGGCTTGCCGGATAGCTTCTCTACTACCCACCGGGCATCGCCGACTTTTTCTTTAGCTGGAGTAGTGGGACATATTAGATGTTCTTCTATGATATCCATTGCGCCAGTGCCTAGCCCCTTAAGGCGCTCATCTATTGGGGCTTCGAATCTGCGGGCAAAGATTAGATCTACTGCTCGTTTGATTTTTTGGCTACACCGTAGTTGTGATACATAGACTAGATTGTAGTTTATTTTTTCCGCTATGGCTTTATTAGTCCAGCCTGCAGCTATGAGTTCTGCTACTAGACGTTGGCGACTATTTAGTGGCTTAGTGGAATCTATTAGATAATCACACCACTTCATTTCTTCAGGCTTTTCTGCCCCGTTGTTTTGGTTGGGGGCTTCTTCGGCTTCAGGTCTGAAGAATAGTGGCAGTTCTTTCTCTACTTCAGACATTAATCTTCTTTCGCAACTTCTGGTTTCTTCTCAACCTGATCTAATATCTGCTTCTGTACTTTCTGAAATACATTAGCAGATAACTTTAATGGTAATTCTGCAATTCCTGCCAACACTACATTAGCCTCTTCAGCCGTTACTTCTATTTGCATCCTATCTCCCTTTTAGTTTATCTAATTCTGCTTCAAGCCTTGTGATCTCGTCAGCCTTATTTAAAGCCTCACGATCTGTAATATATGTCTCTGTCTGAGTATCATCAACAAATTCGTCAATGTGATCCAAAATGCAATCAAGCATCAAATTACTAATCGCTACAATGTCACTTCCAACACTAGGATCAGCAGCAATGCACTCCTGGAGCTTATGCTGAATCCATTCCTTACGTCTTGCTTTCTGCGTGCTATCAAATGCCATTTATACCTCCTATGCGTCTACGTCTCTAACCAAGATCAATGAGAATCTACAAGAAACTTCAGTGTTATTCTGGTCTGTTGTGCATTGAAACTCAACAATGGACTTTTCGCCTACAACAAATGGCTGCGAAGGTCTTAGCTCAGTGTGATTTTCAACATCACCTTTAATATGATCTCTAAAAACTTCATACTTGCTGTTTGATACGGCAGAATAAACAAATGCCTTTGTTACAATAGCTGGCTGAGTACCACCAGAGTTCTTAGTTAAGGTAATATAAAGCCAATCCATTAATGCCGTATGGTCTGCTTCAACAAAGAATATTGCTTGTTGTGTCGTCCCTTCACCTGCCGGAACTTCTCCCTGAATAGTTCCCTCAGTCGTAGCCGTTGCTGTGATTACACCTGCATTAGTTTGACCAGTACCAGAAACATAAATAGCTATTCTGTTAACACCCATCCACGTTTCAGTAGTAACTACTGGCGTGAGCCCATTCATTGTTACGACTACTGTTTGCTCTTTCCAGTTAGCATCTACTCCGTATATGATTAATGAGTTTGCACCAGTGTTCCCGTCATCATCAGTAGCATCAGTAGACACTACCGACAAAGTTCTTGCGGTTACTATTGGAGTAAATGTTCCACCTGTGTACCAAATAGTTTCAGTACCAATATCAATGTCAGCATTGTACCCAAACTTATTCCAAGTTGTATGTCCCTGCCTTCTCCCTAACGCTACCTCGTAATGATAGTTAGTTGGCCTTACAACTGTAGCATCGAAGTCTTGAGCTAATACTGAATCAGTTGGAGCGTTAAGGTCTGCCTTATCTCCGAAACTAGTTTGAAGTCTCAAGAATGTCTGATTGCTCGCACTCGTGTTAGTGAATACTACTCGGCAATACTTTCTTGTAATTGTAAACCTGTGAGGAGCTTCTATCTGGTCCGTTCTATAATAGCGAGTTAGGACTGAATCCCAATTCGAGTTGTCGTTAGAAAATTGAACTGAGAAAGTACCGTTTTGATCTGTCTTGACTGAAACTACGACTGATCCATATCTTGTAACATCCTCGCCAGTACCAGTAAATACAGCAGCAGCGTTAAGTAAAGTTGCCGTACTGTTTACTGTGGATATTGTATTATTAAATAATCCCACTTAAAACTCCTCCGTATACCAGGCCGAACCATTGTAATAAATCTTAATACTTTCATACTGTAATAACGTAGGATTCACGGTCCCGTCAATAGTTCCAACAAGAGTGACAACACCAGTTGCATGGATGTTCTTAATACAATGGCTTTGACCTGTATCTGGGGAGCTTGGCAATGTTAAGTTAAACGAAGCTGCATTACATTCATTAAAATACGCACTATTTGCAATCGTCGCCGTTCCAGTACGCGAAGTGATAGTCTTTATCCGCTGGCCTCTTGTTTCAAGCGTACTATCTAACCTGGTCTTACCAGATATAACCCAAATAGCTAAACGATCTCCGCTAGGGGTGGGACCGCCGGTAGGTTCCCCGTTGATTTGTAAAGTAGAATAGTTACCGCTTACAGCGGCGGCGGTATGTGTTACCGTAGGACCTTGAAGCTTAATAGCTGCAATATTTGCATACGTACCACTCCCAAGATTTAAAACGCCCGCAGGTGCATATTCCACATCAAAGTAGTTTGAGCCGATCCCAACATCAGGAACCCTACCGCTCGGCGGAACTAACTTGATAAATCTATTCGAGGTCGTATTATTTGGGACTTCCGTTCCGATGAATACTTTAGGAAAAT
>Ga0307377_10006262_pt1 | contig 12509 bp, 15 predicted proteins | sample TR3MG_FD_202535 | JGI IMG/M metagenome (GOLD analysis project Ga0307377, IMG submission 202535) | Soil microbial communities from Risofladan, Vaasa, Finland - TR-3 | ecosystem: Environmental > Terrestrial > Soil > Coastal area > Acid sulfate soil | place: Finland: Risofladan, Vaasa | collected...
ATTCATATGCCCATGGTCTGAAACTGCAGCACCAATGAATCCCATCTTACTCAACACCCTTGCTAACTCTTCAGTCTTATTTGCACCATCTCCTATAGAATATTCAGTATGAACATGCAAAGGAAAGTATCTCTGTGTCTTAACTGCCTTCTCATCACCCTCTTTACTTTTCACTCTTTTAAGCTTAAAAAACTTTGCTATTGGATGAAAATTCATAAAACTTATATACTTTACATCTCCAGCTCCAGGAATTGCCCTTACTTCTGCTGTTCTAACTTCATCTCCTGATACCACACCAACAAGCTCATAATTCGTAGGAGTCTCATAAAGTATAGCAACCTGTTCAGAACTTGGTGACTTAAACACTATCAAATCTCTACCCTGCGTAGAACTCTTCATATAAGAAAAGAATTTAGTGTTATTCCAATAAAAATACTCTTTGCTATCTATATCCTTAAATTCAGAACCAGTCATCTCTGCTGCAACTCTAAAAAATGCAAGCTGTTCATTAATCATATACTTAACTGCTTCATTCCTTACCCTTTGCTTAGGAACAATAATTGATTCTGCATACTCAATCTCTTTTACTTCTTCTCCTTCTTCACCAGTCTCTTCATCATCGTGCTCATCATACTGGTCAGCCATCTTCTCTTCAACATCAATGCCATCCTTTTTGATAACAGAACCAGACTCAAGAAGTTTAATGGCAGCATAAAACTCATCTTCATCAGCACCATCTGATATGGCTACACCTTTCTTGTCCCCAAACATCTGAATAGACCCATACTCTTCTTTACCAAATAAACCATAGCAAGCACCAGAACCCATAGCCACTATATATTTAGGATTAACTGTATCAATTACCCAGTCAACAAAGAATTTAAAATAATCTATTTCCTCTTTAGTAGGATTTCTCACCTCTCCATTTTCATCAAGAGGCATCAAAGGAACCACATTTGTCACACAATAAGATGTTACAAATGCCCTTGCAATCCAACTATCAAGCATTTCCCCAACTTCACCAACAAATGGTTTGCCTTCCTTATCATCTATTCTTCCAGGAGCATCTCCTATAAAAACAAAATCAGGATTGCTCTCTTGTCCTCTGGCAAGCACAATCCTTTTCATCGGATCGTATAAACCACTACCTCTTATTATATTCTGAAGTTTATTGCTTATTTGCATTCTTCGTCCTCATCCAGACCACAGCATTGGCACATACAATTGCCATATCCTTCAGTGTGTCTTCAATGGTTTCATCTGTAACAGATAATTCTTTTCCTTGAGCAAAATTCTTAAACCTCATGTATTTCCTACCGATATCACACAAGACACCCATATTACCAAACTCATCATAAAACTCTATGAATGCATCTCCATAATCAGAATTCTTTCTTCTTCTAATTTCAGTCATTTCATCCATGACATCATCAAAATCATTTCTATCCCTTTGTGGTCCTTCCATACACATTTTATCTCCTTTTGATTTCATGCTCCCAATATGCATGCACAGCATTCCTTTCACCCATCCACCACAGTCTTTACAGTAATATTCACACACATTATCCCTTTATCCATCTTGATACATCTGCTTTGTGTATATTCTCAAACCCATACTTGTTGCAAGGAACGGGAGATGGACATTTCTTATCAGCAAAACACATCGGAACCATTGGCTTTGCAAGAAGAGGATGCATCTTATGAGCTATCTCATCCTTCATCTGTTGAGCCACACTTCTATACTCCTCTTGAGTATTGTCACAAAATCTCAATGCAAGCATATGATATAAAGATCTCATATTAATTGACATCGTTATAGGACTATGAATATTCAAAGGAAGAATGCCCCTTGCATCTTCAACTGGACAGCCCATCTCAATCAACTTGGTATATGTCTCTTGAATTGACTTCATGGTCTCTTCATACAATTTTGATGCAGCATCGTTCTCAGCCAGCTTGCTTGTCTTGGTATATCCCTTATCATCTGCAAAATCCTCAACATTTACTATCCTCAAGCTTTGTATTGAGTATGCAGCAGTCCGAGTTCTTGTCAGCTGTTGCTGAAATGCTCTTGATGCACCTTTGATTGACCATACTGTATTCACAAACTCACACACTGTTTGATGTGGTTGTTTCATAAGCATGTCAAGAAATGCCTCTCTCTCTTCATCCTCTAACTTGACTTCATCAAGACTATCAGGTATTGGATTATGCATATTCATGAATGCCCAATACATAGTCTCAATTGGTTTGTTTGTAAATGTTATCAATTTAACTTCTAACATATTATCATTCTCCTATTTTGCTTTCTTTTTTTTCTTCTTTCTTGGAACAGATGCAAAACTTTTTGAGGCTCTGTGCAAATCAACACTATATATGTTCTGTGCCCTAAAGAGTCTCTCAATTGCAGGAACCAATTCTGTTTTCCATGCATTCAACTTTTCCGAAACATGCTGGTCAACACCTTTAATGGAAGTCTTAATTCCCCACTTTTCTTGTGCAGGAAAACTTAACCACCCAGAAGAAAGCACAAGTTTCTGTGGCTTTCCCTTTTTAACAAAACTCATTTCAATCTTATCTTTCTTAGAAAACCCTGAATCAAAGACAAGCTTAACCACAAGACCTTTTGCATCTTCTTTTGCTTTTCTACCCATCTTAACCATCCTCCTTCTGTTGCTGTTATGCAACTTTTTTGTACACCTTTACTATCCCTTTGAAATCTTTGTCAATGAAATCCATTCCATTGCCATGAATTATCTTAAGAATCTCTCTTCCTGTCTGCCTATTATATATAGGAAGATGTGTTTTATTCTTATCAGCTGTCCCAAAAGAATATGTAATCAACAACTTACCATTAGAATTTAGCTGAGAACACAAATTCTTTATCAGAATATGAGCAAACGAAACATGCTCAAGCACATCAGTGCATACTATAAAATCATACATCTTATCAAGTTTTGTGCATCCTGCAAGTCTTGCTTTCTTCATATTGATATCAAGACCTCTGTTCTCAAATCTTTTCTTTGCTGTATCAAATGCTATACCCTTAAGCTCAACATAATCCCCTTTACCAACCAAAATGTTGCAGTTGCCAACACCAGCTCCATAGTCAAGAAACTCTCCACCTGAATAATGCTGATATAGTTTTCTCAATATTGAAAATCCCATATTGGTAAGATTGTATGCAGCATTCGCAAAAGCAAATGCCTTGCTCTCAGAATAAAACTTATCCCCATACTTTTTTAAATCTTTTTCGAAGTCTTGCTTAACCTTGCAAGTCTTTATAAGATCCTTGTAATCCTTGCCTGAATAAGAAGTGCCAAGAATATCATTGAATTCCTTTTCAAATATCTGCCTAAATCCTTTGCCATCATATTCTTTATATATAGCTTTTCTTATCATAGATGTTTCTTTTGTCTCTTTGCCCATCATTCCTCCTCTTTCTCTAGTTCTATTTCATATTTTTCCATTCTTTTCCATTCAAACTTTTCCTTTTTCCAAAATTCAACAATTCTCAAATCATAACAATTCATGGTATCTCCAACACAACCATGTGAAGGAGGATCCCCATAATGGAAAGGTGTATGATATTTTTTATCTTCCTCTGTCTTCAGCCAAATACGCATGCGATTAAAAAATGATTCACTATGCCTATCCCAAACTTTATCCGTCACAGACCAATTCATTTCTACTAAAAACTTCATCTTACAATCTTGACAAGAAATCTCCATCAAAATTATCTCAGAAGCATAAATATTAGGACTCATATCAGGATTAAATTTCCCATATCTTGGTGTCCCATTCGCATCATACCATGTCGGCTCTTCTTTTATCCTTGCTCTTATATCTTCAAAATAAGCATTCATTTATACTCCACCATAAAAATCATTTAGGAAACGAGACCAAACCACTCCTGATTTTACATAAAACATCTCGTATATTTCTCTCTCTGTATATAAAAAGGTATTAAGTATCCCAAAAACCAACTTCATTATATCAATGCTTTCCTCAAGAACACTTGTTGCCTTAACCTTTTTGCCTTCCTTACGATGTGTCTTCCAATTCAATTCTCTAAGCAATTCTGTTGCTTCTGAATGTATATGCAAAACCAAATCTTTGCATCTATCAAATGCCTGTGTCTTATTTGCATAATCAACTGCCCTATCAAATCTCCTCTGTTCAGCAAGCATTTTAGAAAACAAATATCCTCCTTGAGCAGCAAAAATAGAATCTTCTATTCTCCAATGTGGATTTGCTGTTGCAAACCTACCAAGAAATACAACATCTTTTGGAGGAGGATTAAGTCTTCCTGAGAATCTGGACAACTCTTGACAACTACCTTGCCTTTCCTTGCTTCCTTCTGTCATCTCATATCCAATAGACTTGGTTATCCTGTTCTCAACCATCTTCTTTATGCCTTTTGCACAATTGTAAGATATCTTATTCTTATCAACAGAAGCATCTTCAACCTCATCAATGTACATCTTAGAAAGCTTTACATCGTCTCCTGATTCCCAACCACCAAACACCTTTTCAAATGTCTTAAAATGCATCGTGCTTATGAGCTCATCATATCCATAAGTCTCACCTTTAACTGTAGATACAGCATTGCCATCAATCCTTATAACCTTATCTTTAATTATCCTATCCCCAACAGAAGACTCAAGTGCCTTTACTATCTCAGATTCTCTTATAGCTTGCACCTTAAGAACAAATCCTTCCCCTATATTTGATATCCTATCAGTTCCTGAAAAAAACGATTTTAGTCCTCTATTCCCCATTTTGTCAGCTACAACATCATCGGATTCTTTGGGATACACCAAAACATCTTCCGATTTTACCGATAGACCAAGGTCATATATAAGGTCATCAGTGTAAGAATTCTTTTGTATAAACACAAATGGAGAGTCTTTTTTCTCAGTGCTATCTGTAATTACCACAGAATCCCTATGATAGAAGGCAAAAGACAACCCTGATATACCACCACCTATTACTATTTTCTTGTATTTGTTTTTCATTCCACCCTCTGATATAATGATTCAACCAACACGAATTTTTTTGCGAAATCTTTTAATTATAATCCTTTAAATGCACTTTCGTAATATTCACGGAACTTGTGATACCCATCCTCTTCACCCATATACCTAATAAAACGAATGCCCTCTCTTGCATAAAACTCCAGACATTGTTGCTTGGAGTGACAGTTCCTCATCGTCATTGTACGAAATGCTTTCTCATGTACAAGTCTGCCCTCAGGATGTGCTTGTTTAAATTCTGGTGAGTATATCTCTACCAACATTTACATGTCCTTTCATATCAAACCACCTCTATGTCAAATCCTTCTTTCTGATATATCTTTACTCTTGCCTTGCTATGCTTCTCAAGATATTTACCATCTGAATCAAAAAAATCAAGAATCTCAATCACATTCTCTCCTTCTTTTCTCCTAAGACCTCTGCCTATCCTTTGAAGTATTTGCCTTCTGCTCTTCTTTCCTGCTGCAAGAAATAAAACTTGTATCCTAGAAATATCAATTCCTTCATCTATAATATTTGAAGATATCAAAATTCTCAACTTGCCTTCTCTAAAAGCATCAAGAGATGGCAATCTTCTCTCACTTGAACCATGTATAAAGTCAACACTTCTATCAACTTCCTCAATCATTTTATATAATCTCTCACCATGGTCAATATAATCAACTACAATAAGAGTTTGCCTATCTTTATAAGTTTCACAAACTTCTCTTACTATTATGTTATTTCTTACTGGAGATTCAACAACATATTTTTTAAAAACCCTACCATACAATGGCTTATATATCATCTGTCTCTCTTGCCATGTAATATTATCAATATCCCTTATCTTACCAGCAACATGCATCTCATGTTTAAGCTGTGCTATCAAAGTTATATAATCAATCACATGATTAACCCTAAACATAGTTATATTTGGCTTTGCTGAGATGCCTTGCTCAATAAGTTCTTTATTTGATATATTAAAAGTAACATCCCCTATATACATTCTTGTCAGCCATCCTGCATGAGTATCTTCCTCTTGAATTGTTCCTGAGAACCCAAACCTATAGACAGCAGGACTTCTCCTCAAAGCATTTTGAAAAGTTAAAGACTGCCCATGATGTGCTTCGTCTACCATGATAACTTTACTTTCATTATATACTCTTGTAATCTCTTCATTATCATCAATCCTATTAAGCAAAGTCAAAATCATCGCTATATTAACTTCAGGATCTATCTCACAGAGATCTGCCTTAATCTTACCAACAGGTTTCCCTGTCAACTCTTCAATCATTCCTGACAACTGCCAAAAAATTTCCATCCTATGCACAAGTATCAGAACCCTCTCTTGTCTTAACAATTCTATCAATCCTGCTATAATAGCAGACTTTCCTGCATTTGTTGCTGCCTGTATCAAAGCATTTTTATATTCATACCCAGAAAATATTGCTTCCCTCTGATACATCCTCAGCTCAATCCCTCTCAACTTTGGCATCTTAAAAGGAATATCTTTATATTCTCTAGTATCTATTATATCATTCTCTTTTACCTCAAATTCATCTATCACTCTAAATAAAAATCCTATTGGAAAAGTCTCTTTAAATCTATCATAAAAACACTTCTTACCATCCCAGACCTTCCTTTTAAACATCTTTGTAAACTTTGCTCCAGGAACAGCTATCGTCAAAAAATTCTTCAACTCTTGCCTTTGCAAAGCATTATCATACTCAACCCTAACAACAGAAGGATAAATAGTTAGTATCATTTCATTTTCCTTTTTATGTAACCCAGCAACCCAACATCCCCATCAATTCCAGAAGCAGATGCATCCTCACCACTAATATATAAAGACGACACCAAACTTTCTCCAAGATAAGATTTCAAATCCTTCTCTAACTTTGCTTGCTTGTCTGTCATATCACTATCAAGACATATAACAACCGATTGCTTCTTCAACCTAAGATATGCCTTAAGATCTTCTGAAACACTGCTACCCATCAGCATTATCACTGATTTACCAAGCTTATTCACTGCAATTGCATCAAATACTCCTTCAACCAAAAAAATTTCCTTACTCTCTCCATCATACTTTAAGATCCTTGTTTTCTTGGATACTGCAGCATGAATATACTTTGGCTTAACATCTTTATAAATTGTCCTTGCATTCCAAAATATAAGATCTCCCATAGGATTATAAAAAGCAAATAAGATTCTCCCTGTCAATGGACACCACATTATATTGTATTTCTCAATATCACTCTCAACCATTCCTCTGCTTTTCAGGTATTTAATTATCACTTGCCTTGATGGAGAATCTTTTATCTCTACTGTATCTTCAGGAAGCACTGCATCGTCATTTTCATTCTGCTCTACCTTTGGTTCATTTTTTGTAAAAGCAATATCAAAATCAAAAGACAACTTAAGATCTCTGAATAACTTATATATTGTTCCAGCATAATCGCATGCCCAGCAATGAAACACATTCTTTTCTATATTAACATTCATGTTCCATCTGGAATTTTCACAAGAAGGACACACTTCAAAAATTGCTTCATCATGGTCCTCTTTATGTCTCCCCATTGCATCTGAAAGTTTAGCAAGAACTTTATCTTTCATTACATCATTCATAATTATAACCATCCATTCATCTGTGCAAAGTATAAATCACACATCAACATCATATCCAAATCAGAGAACAATTCGATCTCTCTGCCTTTATAATAATCCCTATTCTTAATTATAGCCACTCTTAATCTCTTATTCTCTAACTCTTCAGAAGTCTGATTCAAACTAAATACCACATCACTTGACTGCACCTTACCATATGATTCACCAACATCAATCTCTGTCACCAATATCTTTTTGCTACTTGCTCTTGTTGACTGTGTTGCTGTAACAATAGGAATGGATAATTGCATAGGTATTTCCCTTAAATCATCAACCAGCAGTCTCCAATATGAATATCCCTCTTGCTGTCTTATGCTTTTCTTTTTGCTTATCATCAAATCCAAATGGTCAACTATTATAATCTTTGGAATAAAATTCTCAGCCATCTCAAGTCTTACAAGCTCACTCTTAATGTCCTCAACAGAACACAAATTCGCTGGACTATATGCTATCTTACATTTTGCCCTAGACAAATGAAAAAACTTATTAACCCACTTTATTATCTCAGGTTCTTTCTCTTCAGTCATATATTCTTTGTTGCCATATAAAATTCTTCTATATAACCTTTTCAAAATGTCTCTCAAAGACATTTCAAATGTAAGATACAGAACATCATATCCTTGACTGAGAAACCCATGCATCAAGTTTATAAAGAATGCTGTCTTTCCTCTACCTGAAGGAGCCACAATACAAGTTATTTCCTTTACGCCAATGCCACCATACAGCATAGCATCAATGCCTTGTATTTTTGTAGGAATCTTATCTGTTGTCCTCTGTCTTACAATATAAGCATTATTTGCAACATCTTCTGCATTTGCTGTTGCAAACTTACTCACCCCTGTCATATCCATGGAGCCATACAAAAGATCTTTTAAGTCCTCAACTATTATCTTTGAATCATTCTTATCAAAAGATCCTGCTATCTTAACGATGCCATCTTTAATATGCTTCTTTTTTGACTCTTCTTCAACTTGCTCCTTAAGAACTTTCTCGTCTATTGTAGAAACATCTGCTGTATATACTTCATTTACATATTCCTTATATTCAGATATAAACTTCTTCTCTCCATCTGGCAAATCTTCAAAGAACAAAAGCAGTTCTTCCCTTGTAGGAACTCTTGAGTACTTACCAAAAAACCTACTTATGAGTGTAAGAAGATTATTCTCAACCCTTGTCAAATCACTTTTCTCAACAGTATCCTTAACCTCAACATAAAATGGTGTCGATGATACTATTTTTGAGAATATCTGTTTATTCATTTTTTCTTTCGAAAGTCCGTTTTTGGAAAATCAATAAAAATTCCTGAAGAAGCAACTCTGGAAATAACATAATCACCAAACACACTTCTAATCATTCTCTTCAGTTCTGTTGATGAATAGTTGCTTGTTGCTATAAGATACTTTTTGTTCTCAAACCTATCAAGAAGCATGTCTCTAAACACTTGAGATTCCATCTTGTCCTTATCAAGAACCCTTTCTCCTTTGCTTATATCATCAATAAACAAATACTTAATGGTAAGGTATTTAGCAAGACCAAGTCTTGTTGAAGGAGTCTCTCTAAATCCTTCAATAATCTCTGTGATAAGAGATGGAAATTGAATATAAAGAGAGCACTCTGTTCCTATCACACCATCATCCTTTAGTGCTTTAGCTCTGAAAAGTCCAACCAAGAAATGGGTCTTCCCACTTCCAGGAGTCCCACAAAGGAATATGTACCTGCTATCAAGAGTATCATTTATGATATCTCCTGCTATACAATCAAGTTTCTCAATCAGGTTGCCATCATATCTGTTCTCAAAGTTAGTGAGAAAAGACCTATGATGGTCTGGTTGAACACCTGTCAATATAGGTATTCCTTCGTAATTCAATTTTTTATCATTCATTACTTTATTTCTATATTATAATTTATTTTAACTTCTGCCTTTTTGAATACACACACATTACCAATTATACCACTATTGATAACAAACTGCTTAACCTCATCGATAGTATCATACCCAAACACACCACCGTCTTTTAAATATACAAGATATGTGCATTTCTCAAAAACTCTTTCAAGCTTATGAGTTTTCTTCTTTGGTTTTGTAGTCACAGCAATATCTTTCTCTGCTTTTATTATCTTCCTATCCATATACTCTTTATATGCTTTCTTATACTCTTTTGGATGAAGCATCCTATAAATCTTTCCAGAAGACAAATCAGCACCATACTTCTTTTTAAATCTCTTTTTAATTTCAGAATCTTTATGTCCATCCTTCCCCAATGCCAAAATATACCTCTCTTCAGCTTTTGTATACTTATGATACCCCATCTTATCCATCATTCCTCCCTTATTTTAGCAGCATGCCTTTACTTTGCTTTATTCTTGTCCTTCACAGTCATCCTATTTTATCAATTTTCCCATTGATAACATTTTTGGTTTAAGCTCAATCTGGAGAGTACCAAAATCTTTAATAGCAATTCTTTTTGCTGTACTAAAGACATGAGCACCATTCAGAATAACCCCAATTCCCATCCTGTATCTCATTCTTGCTTCATGCATCACATGCTCTGGTTTCTCGTCAATGGTATAACCACCACGAGTTGAATAAATCCAACAATCCACATCCAAATCTCCATTGTTAAACTTTTGCCTTGCCTTTTTCACAACCAAACGAACTCTGTCCTTAGTTCTGTTTAACTCATCAGCTAATTCCTCAGCAGAATGTATTGCTCCATCCTGCATGATATCAAGAAGATTCTTGACATCAGAAGCATAACTAAACCTTTTCTGTTCCTTCTTTGCCATCTATTTCCTCCTTATCCCCACCCTTTACAATATATGACACAACAGTCTCTTTAAATCTTCTCTTAAAGTTTGCATCAGCAAACCATCCAAGAGAATTGATTTTATTTGCATCAAGAGCGTATCTTTTGTCGTGTCCCAACCTATCCTTTACAAATTCTATTTTAGAAGTTGTATCAGGAACATTCTTTAAAATCAATTTAGCTATTTCTATATTCTTCTTAAACACTCCAGATCCAATATTATATGCTTCACCTGCTATGCCATGCACCAATAACCAAATGATTGCTTTGCAATGGTCACCAACCCAAAGCCATTCTCTTACATTCTGACCATCAGCATATAAAGGTAAATTCTCATTTGCTATTGCCTTTGTGCAGAAATAAGGTATCACTTTCTCAGGATATTGTCTTGGTCCATATGTATTACACCCTCTTGTTATGATTGTATCAAGACCATAAGTAACATGATATGCCCTTACCAATGCTTCTGCTCCTACCTTTGATGCTGAATATACAGAACTAGCATCAAATGCATCTGTCTCTTTAGCAAACTTTCCATCTGGAAGAGAGCCATAAACTTCATCTGTCCCAATATAAACAAACCTTTTTACCTTTGCTTTAAGTGCCTCTTCAAGCATAACCTCTGTCCCAACAACATTGTTGGCTACAAAATCTTCAGGACTCTGTATCGACCTATCAACATGTGTCTGTGCAGCAAAGTGTATAACCATATCAGCATTCTTGCAAACAATTTCAGCTGAAGACCTATCACAGCAATCTCCCTTAAGAAACCCAAAACAATCAGACTGCAATGCATATTCAAGGTTATCAAGATTGCCTGCATATTGCAAAGCATCAAGCACAATAACATCGTGCCCACAGTCAAGAGCCAAATCAACAAAATGGCTACCTATAAAACCAGCACCACCTGTAACAGCTATTCTCATTTCTTCTCTCTCAATTTTTCAGTTGCAAATCTTAAAGTCTCAAGTGTTCCTGCATCAGTCCACCACCCTTTAATGATGCCATAAGATAATTTATCCTTACTTAAATACGCAGTATTAACATCTGTTATCTCAAGTTCTCCTCTTCCAGATGGAGACAAAGACTTAGCAATGCCAAACACTTCTGAATTATACATGTAAATTCCAGTAACAATGTAATTTGAATCTGGATTCTTAGGTTTCTCTGTAATCTTCTTAATTTCCATACCATTCTTAAAAGTAATTACACCAAACCTACAAGGATCTTCAACCATATGAAGCAATATTCTTGCCCCACCTACCTTTTTAAATTCTTCAACTTCCTTTGAAATATCAGCATTGGTTATATTGTCACCAAGCATTACCACAAACTTCTCAACACCAATAAATCTCTCTGCCAGTTTAAGAGCATCTGCTATGCCACCCTCACCTTGCTGATACGCATAATACAGACTGGAAAGCCCAAACTCTGCTCCATTCCCAAGCAATTTAAGAAAATCTCCTGAATCATTTCCTCCTGTCACTATCAGCAAATCTGTTATACCTGCTTGCACAAGAGTTTTAATGGGATAAAATATCATTGGCAAATCATTTACAGGAAGTAAATGTTTGTTTGTCACTTTGGTCATTGGTCTTAATCTTGTCCCAAGACCACCTGCTAGTATGACACCTTTCATTGGCTTATCCTTCAATCGTTTTGATGCCTGCACTTTTAACTAGCAATTGACCAACTTCAGCTGTCAATTTATTAACAAGCACTTGCTTGTCTTTATCAAGATTGCTTATCTTTATCTTCTTAAGCTCTTCTTTTACTCTTACCAAAAGAACCAATAAATTAACAATATCAAGATTCCCTTTTAGCTGTTTTCTAACTTCCTTAATTGCATCTCTCTGCTCTGGTGTAACACTTGATGGTTTCTTAACTCTTTTGGCAATAGGCTCTGCTATTCTTGTTTTAACCCCATCTTTGCCAACTGTCACAACTATCTTAACACCATTGATATATGTTGACATCTTTGCTTCTTCTGTCGTAGCTACAACCCTATTTTTAATAAGGT
>Ga0307377_10006263_pt1 | contig 12509 bp, 12 predicted proteins | sample TR3MG_FD_202535 | JGI IMG/M metagenome (GOLD analysis project Ga0307377, IMG submission 202535) | Soil microbial communities from Risofladan, Vaasa, Finland - TR-3 | ecosystem: Environmental > Terrestrial > Soil > Coastal area > Acid sulfate soil | place: Finland: Risofladan, Vaasa | collected...
CACCAATAACCACGTCCAGATCAGCCTGACCCAATGGTTCCAGGACTACCCGGCGGCGTCGGACTTCATCAACGTGTTGCTCAGTTGCGCGAACTTCCACAAGGGTTCGACCAACTCCATCAACATGGCGGGCATGTGCGTTCCCTCGATCGACGCCAAGATGCACCAGGCCGAGACCTTGATGATCACGAATCCGACTGCGGGCAACAAGCTCTGGGGTCAGCTCGACACGCAGATCATGGCCCAGCAGGCGCCGTGGGTTCCTCTCTTCAACCCCAAGCTGGTGGACTTCACCAGTTCGCGCGTCGGCAACTATCAGTTCTCGCTGGAGTTCTACATGTACGTTGACCAACTCTGGGTCAAGTAAGCACCATGGCGTCGTCGACAACGACGACGGGCACGTTGACGACCGCCAAGGGCTCGGAGAGCCCCTGGCGGTCGTCGCTTCGCCAGTTACGTCGCAATCGCGCCGCGATGATGGCCTTGGGGTTGTTGATGTTCATGGTGATCGCCAGTCTGCTGGCTCCGGTGTACGCCCACCTGGTCGCCCACGTGAACCCATTTCCGGCCAATGTCGAAGGGACCATCGATCTCGGAGGTAAGTCCGTCCCCGTTCTGCAACCCAGCAGCGCGGGCTTCGGGGTGACCCCCATCGGTCCGACGTGGCACTTCGCCACCTACTTCTTGGGGGCCGACCCCCAGGGTCGTGACGTGTTCGCGCGCTTGCTCTACGGCGGACGCATCAGCCTGCTGATCTCCTTTTCCTCGGCGCTAATCTGTTGCGTGATCGCGGCCGTGCTGGGGATGGCCGGTGGCTACTTCGGTGGCGCGATCGACTGGGTCGTCTCACGGATCTTCGACATCGTCTGGGCCTTCCCGGTCTACCTGCTGGCCATCTGTCTGTCGGTGATCCTGTTGACCAGTGGCCTCAACGTCGGCTTCATTCACATCGCGCCGGGTTCTCTCCTGCTGCCGATCCTGATCATCGCCTCGGTGTACATCCCCTACGTGGGGCGTCCGGTGCGCGGCATCGTCATGACGTTGCGTGAGCGCGAGTTCATTCAAGCCGCCGTCGGATCGGGCGCGTCGGACTGGCGAATCCTGCGCAAGGAGATCTGGCCCAACGTGGCGCCGACGATCATGGTCTTCTTCCCGATGATGGTGGCCTTCGACATGCTCACCGAGTCCGCGTTGTCGTTCCTGGGCGTCGGGGTGCAACCACCCAACGCCACGTGGGGCACCATCTCCAACGACGGACTCCAACTCCTCTACACCCGCCCCTGGGTTTCCATCGCGCCGGGCATCTGCATCGTGTTGACGTGCGCGGCGCTCAACGTCCTCGGCGACGGCGCGCGCGACGCGTTCGATCCCAAGGCGAAGTTGCGAGGTGGCGCGTAATGCTGACTTTCGTCCTGCGGCGGCTGGTGTCGGCGGTCCTCGTGATGTTCTCCATCAGCGTGATGGTGTTTCTGATCTTCTTCGCCACGCCCGGAGTGAACCCCGCCGCGCGTCTCGCGGGTCGCAGTGCGTCGCCCCAGGTCCTGGCTCAGGTCAGCGCCGAATTCGGTCTCAACCGGCCGCTACCCGTGCGTTACGGGCTGATGATGTGGCACTTGTTCGTCAAGCAGGATCTCACTTCGTACGTGAACATCGGTGTGCGGGTGATCCCTCAGATCACCGGCGCGGCGCCGGTGACGCTGTCACTCGTCTTGGGTGCCGCAATAATCTGGCTCATTGTCGGAGTGCTCGGTGGGCTCGTCGCCGCGGCCAACCGCGGCCGGTGGATCGACCCACTGATCATGTTCGGCGGCATCGCGGCAGTCTCGATCCCGGTCTTCTGGCTGGGTCAGGTGGTGGGTCTACTCACGCAGACCAAGTTCCACTCGGTCTTTCGCTGGCTCCCGGGCTCGGGCTACGTGTCCTTCTCGCAGAGTCCGGGGCAGTGGGCCCTGCATCTGCTGTTGCCCTGGCTCACCTTGGCGACGCTCTACGCCGGTGTCTACGCGCGCGTGCTGCGCGCGGAACTGGTCAACGCCATGAACGAGGACTACGTGCGCACGGCGCGGGCCAAGGGTCTGTCGGAGCGGCGCATCCTAATGCGCCACGCGCTGCGTTGCTCGTTGATCTCAGTCGTATCGCTCTTCGGACTCGACTTCGGCTCGCTCGTGGGCGGGGCCGCGCTATTGACCGAGGTCGTCTTCGGCCTGCCGGGTATCGGCATGTTGACCGATACGTCCCTGCAAAACCTGGACCTGCCGGTCATCATGGCCACCGTCATGTACGGAGCGTTCTTCATCGTCGTGGCGAGCGCCGTCGTTGACGTCCTCTACGCCGTTCTCGATCCGAGGGTGCGAGTTGTCAAATAACCCCGAATTTCAAAATGGACCCGGTGACGCTGTGTTGCGAGTGCGTGACCTCAGCGTGTCCTTCGCGACCCGCCAGGGCCTGGTGCGTGCGGTGGACGGGTTGAACCTCGATGTCGGATCACGTGAGGTGGTGGGCATCGTCGGTGAATCCGGATCGGGCAAGAGCGTGGCGATGTACTCCCTGCTCGGCCTAGTACGCGACGCCAACGCGTCGATCACTGGCAGTGTGGCCTTCGAGGGTCGCGAGATACTCGGACTCTCAGACAAGGCCATGCAGCCGCTACGAGGTGGCCAGATCGGCATGATCTTCCAAGACCCCATGACGGCGTTGACACCCGTGTTCACCGTGGGTTGGCAGATCGTGGAGCAGATCCGCCAGCACACCGACATGACCAAGGCCCAGGCCAAGGATCGCGCCGTTGAACTCCTGGCCGAAGTGGGAATCCCCGATGCGCGCCGGCGCGTCGATTCGTTCCCTCACGAGTTTTCCGGCGGCATGCGCCAGCGCGTGGTGATCGCGATGGCCTTGTCGTGCAATCCCCGACTGCTCATCGCCGACGAACCCACCACCGCCCTCGACGTCACGACGCAGGCGCAGATCCTCGAGTTGATGGGGCGCCTTCGCGACACCCACGGTTCCTCCATCGTGATCATCACTCACGACATGGGGGTCATTGCCGAGATGGCGGACCGCGTGACCGTGATGTACGCGGGACGCCCGGTGGAGAGTGGTCCCGAGGTCGACGTCGTGCGCTCTCCGCGCCACCCGTATACCTGGGGCTTGCTCGGCGCGGTGCCGCGACTTGGCCAACGCAGCGAACGACTGGCCACCATCCCCGGCAACGTCATGTCGCCGCTCGACGTGCCCGAGGGCTGCGCCTTCGCCCCGCGATGTGACTACGCGATGGCCGCCTGCGCGCGACGCCCGTTGATGATCGGTGGCACTCATGAGCACGCGTGCTGGCTCAGCGATGACCAGCGCGTCGCCATACGATCGAACACGAAGGTACCGTCATGAGCGGCGACGTTCTCCTACGCGCCACTGATGTCGTCAAGTCCTTCCAGGTCCGTGGCGCCAAGATGGGCGCCAAGAAGGTTGCCACGGCCGTCAACGGCGTCTCGTTGGACGTCGTGCGTGGCGAGACCCTGGGTATCGTGGGTGAGTCAGGTTGCGGAAAGTCGACACTGGCGCGCTGCCTGGTCCAATTGTTGCCGGTGACCTCGGGGAGTATCGAGTTCGCGGGGACGACGTTGACGGGTTTGTCACGACGCCAACTACGTCCCTACCGCCGCGAGATGCAGTTGGTCTTTCAGGACCCGTACGCGTCGCTCAATCCGCGTCGCACCGTCGGCGATATCGTGGCCGATCCACTGCGTATCAACAGGTTCGGCACGTCAGCGCAGATCGACCAAAGGGTGAAGGAGCTCTTCGAGACGGTCGGTCTCGACCCCTCCTACGTGCGACGCTACCCTCATGAGTTCTCGGGCGGACAGCGACAGCGGATCGGCATCGCTCGCTCACTCGGCCTCAATCCATCGTTAGTGGTCGCCGACGAACCGGTCTCGGCACTCGACGTCTCAGTCCAGGCCCAGGTGCTCAACCTGATGTCCGACCTGCAGGATCAACTCAAGTTGACATACCTGTTCATCGCGCACGACCTCGGCGTGGTGCGCCACGTGTCGGACCGTGTGGGCGTGATGTACCTGGGTCAACTGGTGGAACTCGCCGACGCCGACTCCCTCTATGACGAACCCCTGCACCCCTACACCGAGGCGTTGCTCTCGGCGGTGCCCCAACTCAACGACGGCACCGAGGTGCCGCGCGAGCGCATCGTCGTGAGCGGCGACGTTCCCGACCCCGCACAGCGACCCGGCGGGTGTCCCTTTCATCCGCGTTGCGCCCACGCGAGCGACGAGTGTCGTCGGACCGATCCCGCTTTGGTGCAGATCCGTCCCGGCCGCTCCGTCGCGTGCCACCACCCTCTCGCTCCAACCACCACCCGAAAGGACACTCCATGATCCCCGCCGCCACGCTCGAGGGCCTGATACCGTTCCGCGAGTACACGACCTGGTTCCGCGTCACCGGTGACCTGAGTTCGCCCAAGACACCCCTCGTGGTCGCGCATGGGGGACCGGGTTGCACACACGACTACGTCGTGTCGATCGCCGAAATCGCTAATAGTGGACGCCCGGTCATTCACTACGACCAACTCGGAAGCGGTCGCTCGACGCATCTGCGCGACAAGGGTGGTGACTTCTGGACGGTGGGACTCTTCCTCGAGGAGCTCGACAACCTCCTGGAGTACTTCGGCATCGCCGACCGCTACTTCCTGCTCGGTCAGTCCTGGGGGGGCATGCTCGGCGCCGAGCACGCCATTCGTCAGCCCGTCGGTCTCAAGGCACTCGTGATCTCCAACTCCCCCGCCTCAATGGAACTGTGGCTGAGCGAGGCCAATCGTCTGCGCTCGGAGTTGCCGCGCGAGATCGAGGAGGTCCTTGACTTTCACGAGGCGCAAGGGACTCTGCAGGACCCCGACTACCTTGCGGCGGCGGATTACTTCTACGCGCAGCACGTCTGTCGGGTGGTGCCCAATCCGCCAGAGGTCGAGCGCACGAACCAGTATATGAAGGAAGACTCGACGGTCTACAACGTGATGTACGGACCGAACGAGTTCCACGTGATCGGCACCATGAAGGAGTGGAGCGTGGTGGATCAGATCCACCGGATCATTGCGCCCACGCTACTGGTGTCGGGACGTTTCGACGAGGCGACGCCGGCGGTGGTCCAACCCTTCATGGACAAGATCCCCGACGTGCGTTGGGTGATCTTCGAGGAGTCGAGCCATATGCCCTTCGTCGAGGAGCCCGAGGCGTTCTTCTCGGTCGTCCAGGCCTTCCTCGACGAGCACGACTAGTTCATCGACAGGTAGGCCTCGCCGATGGCCTTGAGGCGTTGGTGTACGCCGTTCATGGGAGTGATCCCAGGAAGGTACGACTTCTTCACCTTGGCCACCATGGTGTAGTTGGTGTCGACGACATTGGCGACGGGTGATTGGGCCACCTGGGTCACCAGTTGGTAGGCGTCCATCACCGAGAGCCCCGTCAGTTCCGCGACCCAGTGCACCATCTGGACGTGACTGATGCGAAAGGCGTCCTCGAGGGGTTTGGTGGAGCCCGTGGTGATGATCTCGGTGTCACTCTCAATACGCGGCCACAGCACCGGGGGCACGTTCTTGATGAGGTCGATCACCATCACGGTGTCCATCGCCGTTTCCACGGCGACGCCGCAGGTCTCGCCCTCGCCCTGTCGCGCGTGACCATCGCCGAAGCTGAAGAGGGCGCCCTCGACATTGACGCCTAAGTAGCACGTGACGCCAGCACGCATCTCGGGGGTGTCCATGTTGCCGCCCCAGTCGCCGGGGGTGAGGGCCGAACGCGCCTCGTTGAGGGCGGGGGCGACGCCCACCGTGCCGTGCATCGGGTCCAGAGGCAGCGTGTAGGTGGCCGCAGAATCGCGAGCCTGGTAACGGACGGTGCGCGCCTCCTTGTCGATGTCGTATCGCCAGGTCATCTCCGGCAGGGGAGAGTGCAGCATCTGGGTGAAACCGTTGGCGGTGAGCGCGCCAAAGAGTGGGACGGTGGTGGAGAAGCCCGTGGTGTTCCTCGGCTCGATGCGCGCGAAGTGTACGGCGAGGACGTCGCCGGGCATCGCCCCTTCGACGTAGAAGGGGCCCGTTTGGGGATTAAGGAAGCGAGGATCGCACACCTCGCTCGCGTGATCGTGTTCGGAGCGAATCTTGCCGGCGAAGCAGTCCAGGCTCGAGGTGTCGACGACGGTGCCCGGGGCGAGTGACGCTCGCGCGTCGACACCGCCGAAGGTATAGACCAACCGGCTGACGTCGCCCTCGTGGTCCATCTCGTAGGTAAGGACTTTCGTCTGGTCGTTACTCATGTTGCCTCCTGGTTCGTCCCACGAGATTAGTGAAACAGGCGCCAGAGGCGACAGGTCTCGGGCTCACGCCCTCCTCAAGTGGGTGTGCGCCCCGTTGATTCTGGGCGACCTCGACCCGTGAACGACAACCGTGGTCATCTCGCCGCGCACGGCGGGTTCGATGGCGAGGTCGCCGAACTGACCGCTTGACGCGTCGGAGGGCGGACGTGTCGGCCACGGACGACTCGGTCGATGCACCCGGTCGGCGTCGGGCTAGCCCAGTGGTTCGTAGCGGGCCGTGAAGTGACGCAGGGCCTTGGGCTCGTACGTCATGCGATAGCCCCGCAGGGACTGCGCCTCGCCGGCGACCGCGGTCACGACCTCGACGACGTAGTCGATGTGGCTCTGGGTGTAGGTGCGTCGCGGGATCGCCAGACGCACCAGTTCCATGGGGGCCGCTACCTCAGTGCCGTCGGGCTGGCGACCGAACATGACGGTACCGATCTCGGTGGCGCGAACGCCGCCGGTCTCGTAGAGCGCCACCGCGAGTGCCTGACCCGGGTAGTGCAACGCATCGATGTGCGGGAGTAGCGCCAGGGCGTCGAGGTAGACGGCGTGTCCTCCGATGGGCTGCACGACGGGAACCCCCGCCGCGAGCAGCGCGTTACCCAGATAGGCGGTGGAGCCGATGCGGTAGCGCAGGTAATCGGGCTGCACCGCCTCGGTGAGACCCTGAGCGAGCGCCTCGAGGTCGCGTCCGGCCAGGCCGCCGTAGGTGGGGAAGCCCTCGGTGAGGATGAGCACGTTGCGACAATCCTCGGCGAGGGCGTCGTCGTTGAGCGCCAACCAGCCACCGATGTTGCCGAAGGGGTCCTTCTTGGCGCTCATGGTCATTCCGTCGGCCAGGGAGGCGATCTCTCGCACGATGTCGGCGATCTCGCGGTGGCCCTGACCCTCCTCTCGCTCGTGGATGAACCACGCGTTCTCGGCGAATCGGCACGCGTCGAGGAACAGGGGCACGCCGTAGCGGTGACAGATCTCGCTCGCGCCGCGGATGTTCGCCAGTGAGACGGGTTGTCCTCCACCGGAGTTGTTGGTGATGGTGAGCATCACGACGGGCACCTCGTGCGCGTGTTCGGAGAGGAAGTGATCGAGCACGTCAAGGTCGATGTTGCCCTTGAAGGGATGGAGGGCGGCGGCATCGTGACCCTCGGCGATGACCATGTCGATGGCCGCGGCGCCCGATGCTTCGACGTTCGCTCGGGTCGTATCGAAGTGGGTGTTGTTGGGGATGTATTTGCCGGGACCTCCGAGGACCGAGAACAGGATCCTCTCCGCCGCGCGACCTTGGTGCGTGGGGATGACGTGTTCGAAGGGGAACAGGTCCTTCACCGCCGACTCGAAACGGAACCACGAGGGCGAGCCCGCGTAACTCTCGTCGCCGTGCTGGATGGCGGCCCACTGGTCGCGCGACATGGCGCCGGTGCCCGAGTCCGTCAAGAGGTCGATCAGCACGTCGCGCGAGTGCAAGGCGAAGACGTTGAATCCCGCCTCCTCGATGGCGGCGGAGCGCTGCGCACGGGTCGTCATGCGCAGCGGCTCGACCGAGTGGATGCGAAAGGGCTCGATGATCGTCGTGAAGGTGTGTTCCATGGGTTCAAGGTAACAGTGGGTCCGTGGCGCGTTCCCGGGTCCGCCAGGCCCTTAAGTCACTTCTTGGGCGTCCTTAGAGGACGGCGACCAGCTCGTCCAGCATCGCGTCGATGGCGCCCTGGGCGATCGAGAGATGGCCCTCGCCATCGACCAGGTGGGTGATGGCGTGAGGCAGTGCGCCGGCGAGCCATTGTCCGTGGGCGAAGGGCACCATCAAGTCGAGCTCTCCCTGCCAGACCATCGTCGGAGCCATCACTTCGGCCAGGTCGAAGCCCCAGGCCTTCACGAAGGCCAGGTCGTCGTCGAGCCAGCCGTCGACGCCCGTCGCGAGCGCCTCGTGGAACCCTCTCGCGACGTCAAGCGCGTACTCGCCGGTGAGGGCGGCGCGGTCCACATCGGGTAGGACCGACGACATCGCGTCGGTGATCCCTTCGGGGCTGATGTGGCGAAAGTCGTCCTCCAGGGCGCTGAGGTAGCGACGCAGCGATTCCTCACCGTCGGCGGCCGCCGCGAATTCATCGAGATTCTCCTGGCCCATAGAGTCGAGCCAGTCGAGGTCCGCGGCGTCGTAGGGCGCGACGCCGGCGACCACCAGGCAACCCGCCACGCCGTGCAGGCGGGCGGCGCAGGCGAGGGCGTGCGGACCTCCTCCCGAGGCGCCCGACGTCACGCAATGTTCGACGCCCAACCAGGCGAGGACCTCGGCGGTGTCGGCGACGACGTCGACCACGCGACGACCGCGCTGTCGCGACGAGGAACCGTATCCGGGACGCGACGTCGTCACCAGTCGAAGCCCGTGGGCGTGAGCCGAACGTTCGATCTGACGGCTCGTCACCCTCGACCCCGGGGTCCCGTGGTGCCAGACCAGCGGCGTCGCTCCCTCGGGTCCGCTCACGTACACGTCGAGGTGACGACCATCGGACAATTCGATCGACTCAGCGATTGGAGTGGTCATCGCCGCAATGTATCAGTGTCAGCTCTCGCGGCGGACGATTCGTAGGAATCCCGCGAACAGGGCGAGGAGGGCCACGCCGAGAAGCCCGGGAATGGCGTAGGCCCGGGGCGATGCGCTCGAGGACGTGACGGCGGAGGCCAATTCGATGGTGGAGAGCCGCGAGGGATCAGCCACTGCGGGCACGTGGGTCCCCGGTGCCGCGAATTTCGTCATCGCGCCGATGACCTCGTCGTAGGGAGTCCCTGCGACGAGGTAGTGGCCCCGGCAGGTGTAGTTGGCGGCGTTCGACCCGCTTCCGCCGAGATTACCGATGCAACTCGTGACCACCGCCGACACTGCGACGCCGTGGTCCTTCATCCGCGTGATGCGGGCGTTGTCCTTGGTCGCCGAGATGACGCTGATCACGAGGAGGACCGTCACGACGATGAGACCCACTGCACCGGCCACGACCCAGATTCGACGTCCGACGCCGACGGCGTCGGCGCCGCGCAGCGGCGTGACCCGTTCGCTCGAGGAGGGTACGTCGATGTGGTTGGTAGCTCGCATGTCAGTGCCTGAGAAGAGTGGTCGAAAGGTGTGTGGGGCCCACACTACTGATTGGGTGCACTCGAGTCGATGGGTCGTGGGTCTCGAGGTCGGCCCTCTTGCGAGCGTCGGGTGACGGACGTCGCCGGACCCTCGCAACGCGCGCCCACGGGGATACCCTGAGCACGTGGCGAACCTTCTCCAGGTGCAGGGCCTCCGGTGCCGATTCGGCGGTCTGACCGCGTTGGACGATCTGTCGTTCCAAGTCGGCGCCGGTGAGGTCGTCGGTCTCTTCGGGCCGCACGGTGTGGACAAGACCGCCACGATAGGAGCGATCCTCGGATCGACGGACTGGGACGCGCGAGAGATCCGCTCGAGCGCGTACGCCATGCCCCCGGAGAGCGGTGCCGTCGACCCGAGACGAGCACGCTGATCCGTCTCGCGGTGGCGCTGGCGACCTCGTCCCACGCCTGTACCCTGACGATGACCAACAAGTCGTGGGTTCAATCGATCGAGAATGAGAAGTTCCGCGAGGCCGTTCATTTCGCCCGCGACGCCATGGCGACGAGGGCGGTCAGTGGTGGCGAGTCGGTCTTTGATCTGATCAATGAGCGTCTCGCCGCCGCGGCGGGCGACCGTGAGGGGTACGGCAACAGGGCCGGTCCGCGAGGGCGTGACACTCACGACGTCGACCCGCCGCCGCGCCTGGTCGTGGCCACCGGCGGGCCGGTTGTTGCAGCAAAGTGAAGTGTGGGTGAACTCTCTTGTTCACGAAAATCCCAGGGCTAGTATTCTGCTCGAGCCGCAACGCAGCGGCTCATGACACTAGCGGAGGACGGTTCGCGTGGTATTCAAGAGCAAAATAGGGACGGCCTTGGTGGCGGGTGCCACGATGGCCAGTGTGGCGATCGTGTCGCTAGGTAGCCCCGCGTCGATGGCGAGCGCGACCACCGGTGTGAACTGGGCGAAGGTGACCCAACTCACCAAGTCGGGTAACACCTCGATGGCCGCCTTGATCAAGGCCGCCAAACAAGAGGGCAAGTTGAACGTGATCGCGTTGCCGCCGAACTGGGCGAACTACGGTCAGCTGATCTCGACCTTCCAGGCGAAGTATGGCATCAAGGTCAACTCGGAGAACCCCAACGGTTCGAGTGCCCAGGAGATCTCGGCTCTCGCTGCGGACAAGGGTCGCTCGAGCGCGCCTGACGTGATCGACGTGGGCACGAGTTACGCGCTGGCCGCGATGGCGAGTCACCTGCTGGCCCCGTACAAGGTGGCGACGTGGAGTGCGATCCCCGCTGGTCTGAAGGACTCGAGAGGTTACTGGTTCGATGACTACGGCGGGTACGTCGCCATCGGATGCAACACCGCCACGGTGAAGTCGTGCCCCACCTCGTTCAAGGCGATGCTGAAGGCGACCTCGTCGTCGGGCTACAAGATCGGCCTCAACGACAGCCCCCTGAACTCCAACTCCGCACTGGCGGGCGTGCAGGCTGCGGCGGTGGCCAACGGCGGTTCGTTGAGCAACGTGGCTCCCGGAGTGAGCTTCTTCGCCAAGTTGAACAAGAACGGAACGTTCGTTCCCACCATCGCCAACGCGAGCACGGTGCAGAGCGGCGCGACGAACATCGTTATCTGGTGGGACTACCTCCAGGCGAGTGGCATCAGCACCTCGGTGAAGACGTGGAAGGTCTCGGTCCCTTCGGACGCGGTGTTGGGTGAGTACTACTCGCAGGCCATCAGCGCGTCAGCCCCGGACCCCGCGGCCGCACGACTGTGGGAGGAATACCTGTACTCGGTCACCGGTCAGAACCTGTGGCTGAAGGGTCTCGCGCGTCCCGCGGAGTTGGCCTACATGCAGGCCCACGGTCAGGCGAACAAGGCGTGGTTGGCGAAGTTGCCGGCACTGCCCAAGGGCGCCAAGCCGCTGTACCCGACGACGGCTCAGATCTCGGCCGCCGCGAAGGTGATCACCAACACCTGGGCCACGCAGGTCGGTGCTGGTTGATCCGCTGTAGTTCATGACTACCAGCAGTGAAAACGACGTCACGACGGTCATCTCGAGCGCGCAAGCCCCCGAGATGACCGTCGCGGCGCGCCCGAGCTCATTTCGTCGACGATTCGTTCGTACGGCGCGTCCCACGCTCGCCATGGCGCCGTTCTTGATCTACACCTTCCTCGGTCTGGGGATCCCGACGATCGCCGTGATCAATCTGGCGTTCCGCAATGAGAACGGCAAGCCCTCGACCGAGAATCTGCATCTGATCTCCCAGGGGATCTACCGACTGGGCTTCGAGAACAGCATCAAGTTGGCACTCATCACCTCGATCATCCCGGGCGTCCTCGGCGTCATCCTCGCGTACACGATCCAGACGTCGCGCAGCAACCTCTTTCGACGGCTCGTGGCGACCGCCTCGGGCGTGCTGGCCAACTTCGGCGGCGTGAACCTCACCTTCATGTTCATCGCGACCCTGGGTTCGACCGGCGTCTTGACCATGTGGCTCAACGTGATCCGGCTCAATCCCTGGCACTACGGATTCAATCTCTACTCCTTCTACGGCGTGGCCTTCGTCTACATGTACTTCCAGATCCCCCTCATGGTCCTGATCATCACGCCGGCGCTGGCCGGACTTCGACAGTCGTGGCGCGAGGCCGCCCAGAACATGGGTGCGTCGAGTCTGCGGTACTGGCGTCACGTCGGTGTCCCGGTCCTGCTCCCCTCGGTCCTTGGCGCGATGCTCCTGCTCTTCGGCAGCGCCTTCGCCGCGTACGCCACCGCCGAGTCGTTGACGACCGGCATCATCGCCCTGGCGCCCATCCAGATCGGAGTGGTCCTCAACGGCAACGTGGTCGCGGGCCAGACCCACGTCGGGTACGCCATCGCCTTCGGAATGCTGGTGATCTTGACGATCACCATGATCCTCTACGCGCTCGTGCGCCGGAGGGCGTCGAAATGGCTTCGGTAAGCGGACCGCTCGGTGGACTGGCCTTCGAAGAGGCGCTCTCCGAGATCTCGAGCACGCCCCAGCGCCGCCAGCGCCGCCTGCGCTTTCGACCGTGGCGAGCGATCGTCATGACC
>Ga0307377_10006264_pt1 | contig 12507 bp, 9 predicted proteins | sample TR3MG_FD_202535 | JGI IMG/M metagenome (GOLD analysis project Ga0307377, IMG submission 202535) | Soil microbial communities from Risofladan, Vaasa, Finland - TR-3 | ecosystem: Environmental > Terrestrial > Soil > Coastal area > Acid sulfate soil | place: Finland: Risofladan, Vaasa | collected...
ACGACGAACACGCGGGAGCGCAGGACCGGTTCATCATGACCGGACGGGTGTTGCCCGAACTGGCCGAGAAGATGGGGCTTGCCGGCTTCGCCGGGCGCGCGAGCGGCGTCAAACACGACCTGCGCGTTGATTATCCGATGCCGCCCTACGACCAGGCCGGGGTGCGCATGGCCACGCAAACGCGCGGCGACGTCGCCGCGCGTGTGTCGGTGCGATTCGACGAGATATTCGAGTCGATGCGCCTGGTGCAGACGCTCACCGGCCAGCTTGTGCCGGGAGAGATTCGCTCCGCAGTCGCGAATTGCCCAGCCGGCAACTGCGGCATCGGCTGGGTCGAGGGCTGGCGCGGAGAAGTGCTGATCGCGCTCGAGAGCGCCGACGCCAACCGGATCCATCGCGCGCATGCGCACGATCCGTCGTGGCAAAACTGGCCGCTGCTCGAGCGCGCGGTCCTCGGCAATATCGTTCCGGACTTTCCGCTGATCAATAAATCGTTCAATCTCTCGTATAGCGGACACGACCTCTGAGATGTATCAATTGCTCAAGCAGATTGCCAAAACCGGCATCGTCAGCGAACCGCCGCCGCAGGCGGACGAGGCCCTGCGCCAGATCGCGCAGCAGCTCGGCGAGGCGACGCTCAAGCACTTCGGGCGCGCACTCGCCATTCGCCATGTCGACGCCGGCTCCTGCAACGGATGCGAGCTGGAGATCCATAGCATGAACGGTCCCCATTACAACCTGGAAAGGCTCGGCATAAAATTCGTCGCCAGCCCGCGGCACGCCGATTTGCTGCTCGTGACCGGGCCCGTATCGCGCAACATGGAACTTGCGCTCAAGCGCACCTACGATGCGACGCCGGAACCAAAGCTGGTGGTCGCGATCGGCGACTGCGGCTGCAGCGGCGGCATCTTCGGCGAGAGCTACGCCAGTTGCGGGCGCGTGTCCAATGTCATTCCGGTGGATGTGGCCGTGCCCGGCTGCCCGCCTACGCCGACCGCCCTGATGCAGGGCATACTCACCGCGATCAGCGCGGGCGGCCGCGGCGGCGACTGACCGCGCTTTGCTGCGCGATCATCTTCACATCGCGCGCGCATCGGATCCGGCTGCATTTATTGAACGCCAGCAAGCGCGCTGGCACTGCGCATCGGTTCTTCGCTGCGCATGTCGAGGCGTATTGCAGTCGCGCGCACTTTCAGATATAAACAATCCATCGAAAGCGGTCGCAAAGTCCGCAGGACAACAATCCCAATTGTCGCATGGAAAAAAAATACGCCTCTTTTTCGGGCAAGATGCTGATGATCGGATTCGGCGCCGTCGGCCAGGGCTCGCTGCCGCTGATCCTGCGTCACATCGACATGCGTCCGCAGCAGATCGCGGTCGTCACCGCCAACGAATTCGGCAAGGAGATCGCCATCGAGTACGGCGTTCGTTTCCGCGTCGAACCACTGACGCGGGACAACTACGCGGCCATTCTCGCGCGCGAACTCGGCGCCGGGGATTTCCTCGTCAACGCCTCATTCGATGTCTCCAGCGTCGCCCTGATCGAGTGGTGCCAGCTGCATGGCGTGCTTTATATTGATGCCTGCATCGAGCCCTGGCCCGGCGGCCACACCGACAACTCGGTGCCTGCCAACCGCCGCTCCAACTACGCCTATCGCGAGGACGCGCTGGCGCTGCGCGGCAAGTATTCCGCAGGATCGACCTGCGTGCTCATGCACGGCGCCAATCCCGGGCTCGTGTCGCATCTGGTGAAGCAGGCGCTGCTAAACCTTGCCGGCGATATCGGCGTGGACGCCGGCACGCCGCGCAGCCGCGAGGATTGGGGGCGGCTTGCCGCCAAGCTGGAGGTAAAAGTGATCCACGTCTCCGAGCGTGATCACCAGCTAAGCAAAGTGAACAAAGGCAAGGACGAGTTCGTCAACACCTGGTCGAGCGAGGCGTTCTGCGGCGAAGCGCTGCAGCCGGCCGAACTCGGCTGGGGCACGCACGAGCGCAACTGGCCGCACGATGGGCGTGAATACGGTTTCGGCTGCGGCGCCGCGATCTACCTCGACCGGCCGGGCGTAGCCACGCGCGTGCGCTCCTGGGCGCCGCACGAAGGAACCTTCCACGGCTGGCTGATTTCGCACGGCGAGGCGATTTCCATTCCCGACTATCTCAGCGTGCGCGAGAACGGCAAGGTCGTCTATCGGCCGACCTGCCACTACGCCTACCACCCATGCGACGACGCCGTGCTGTCGCTGCATGAATTCTCCGGCAACGGCTGGCGCTTTCCGCCACGGCAGCGCCTGCTGCGCGACGAGATCGATTCGGGCTTCGACGAACTGGGTGTGTTGCTGATGGGGCACAAGAAGGGCGCCTACTGGTACGGTTCACAGCTCAGCATCGAGGAAACACGCAAGCTGTGCCCCTACAACAACGCCACCAGCCTGCAGGTGAACGCCCCCTACATGGCGGCCATCGTCTGGGCGCTGCAGCACCCGCAGGCGGGCATCGTCGAGCCGGACGAGCTCGACTATCAGGCGCTGCTGGACATGTCCGCGCCCTATCTCGGGAAACTTGTCGGCGTATACACCGACTGGACCCCGCTTGCCGGCCGCAGCAAGCTTTATCCGGAGGATATCGATGCCTCCGACCCCTGGCAGTTCCGTAACTTTCGCGTAAGCTGACGCGCCGGCGCCCTGACCGCGCTGCGCGCAGGAGCGCGCGTTCACAAATCGATTTCACCGTTCGCACGCCGGTTCAGCCGGGCCATGCTCTTTCGCGGCAGGGGTTGATGTACGTCAAATCGACCAAGCTGCACTCGTTTAACATGCTGAAACAGCCGCGTTTCACCATTATCGGCGAATCATTGCGGAAGCAAGGGAGCGAGGCAATCCAAACCATAAACAGGGGTGTTATTGCGGCCGCCCAGGGGAGGGCGGACCGCGCATGGCGTGTCGCCATAATCGACGAGATGCGTTTCACCAAACCAAAAATATAGGCGCAATCCGAACGGCACAAAGCGACGACCATCAGCGTCTGCCAAAACCAGAAGCAGTGCGCTGTCGTGCTCGAATCAGGATGGCGTGCCGTTTATCTAACCGAGGAATCGAAGGCCATGCGTGTTTCAAGATTTGCGATGTGGGTTATGGCTGGGGTCTTTTGTGCGGCGGGAGCAACCGTTATTTGGCCTGGGCCGGCAAATGCCGCGGACGCTTCCAGCAGCAAGCCGGCCGAGAAAGTCGTCGGGAACCCCGATAACGACCTGTGCCTGGGCTGCCATGGAACGGAAGGCTTCCAGATGCCGGGGCCGGACGGGAAGATGCGCGACCTGCATATTATCAAGGACAAGTTCGGCAACAGCGTCCACGGAGAGCGCCTGTGCACCGACTGCCACAAGGACATTACCGAAATTCCGCACAGGACCGGCGTGACGCGCAAGGTAAGCTGCGTCATCTGCCACGAGGCCCTGTGGGCGAAGGCGCAGAAGGAGGGCAAGACCAAGGCCCCGGAGTACGCAAGACTCGGGGTAGTGGTACAGATGATCAACCGGTACATGAACTCCATCCATGCCCGCCCCAACCGGGACGATCAGTCGCGCACCAACGCCACCTGCTACAACTGCCACAATCCGCACTATGTCTACCCCCCCGGAACTCCGGAATACGATGCGCGGCACCTGAACATACCGAATATCTGCGGCAAGTGTCATGTCAAGGAACGTGCGCAGTACGCAACCTCGATCCACGGAAAGCTCGTGCTGGAGGACAAGATCTCGGCCGCGCCCGTCTGCTCCAGTTGCCACAGCCCCCACGACATCGAAAGCCCGGCGGAGAATGCAACCAAGCTCGCCATCACCCAAAACTGCGGCAACTGTCATCAGGAGCAACTGAAGACCTACCGCGAAACCTATCACGGTCAGGTCGAGAAGCTGGGTTACGCCTATACCGCCAAGTGCTTCAACTGCCACGGCAGCCACGCCATCCAGCCCGTCGACAGTCCGAAATCGATGGTCTATCCGAGCAATCGCCTGCATACCTGCCAACAGTGCCACAAGCAGGCAACTCCGGGGTTCGTCACCTTCGAACCGCACGGTACGCCCAGCGATTTCAGCCGCTATCCGTATATCTGGATCGCATCCAAATTCATGCTTATGCTGTTGCTGGGAACGTTTGCATTCTTCTGGACGCACACGGCGCTGTGGTTCTACCGCGAATATAAAGATCGCCAAGCGCGCAAGACGCGGCCGTATGTGCGCACCGACGAGCTTGAGCTGGAAGGCAAATATTTCCGGCGCTTCCCGCTGCTATGGAGAGTCGGGCACTTGTTGTTCGCAGTGACCCTGATGATTCTGGCCCTGACCGGCATGACCGTGCTCTACTCCGCTACCGCCTGGGCGCCCATCGTCGCTCACGCCTTCGGCGGCCCGAAGGTAATGGCAATCGTACACCGCACCTGCGCGGTCATCTTCGCCGGCGTATTCATCGGTCACCTGATCTATGTCGTCCTGCACCTGCGCAGGAACTGGAGAACCTTCCAATGGTTCGGGCCCGACTCGCTGGTTCCACGCTGGCAGGACCTGTGGGACATCCTCGCCATGTTCCAGTGGTTCTTCGGCCTCGGACCGCGTCCGGTGTTCGACCGCTGGACCTATTGGGAGAAGTTCGACTACTGGGCGCCGTTCTGGGGCGTGACGATCATCGGCATGACCGGGCTGATGCTCTGGTTCCCGACCGTGACCGCCTCGTTCCTCCCCGGCTGGGTGTTCAACGTGGCGACGATCTTCCATGGCGAAGAGGCGCTGCTGGCCGTCCTGTTCCTGTTCACCGTCCACTTCTTCAACAATCACTTCCGTCCGGACAGGTTCCCGCTGGACGTGGTGATGTTCACAGGAGCGGTGTCGCTGGAGGAATTCAAGCGCGAGCACACGGTGCAATACAAGCGCCTGGTCGAAACCGGCGAACTGTCGAAGTACCTGGTGGACGAGCCGTCGCGGCCGATGACCGTGGGGTCGAAGATACTTGGCTTCACTCTGCTCGCATTCGGTTTGACCCTGCTGGTCCTGGTGCTGACCGGATTCATCGGTGGACTGATAGGCTGACACAGTCGAGATCGCAACGTCCGGCCCAGGGACACCGGACGCTGCGCCCGCTTAGGCCCGGACTGTATTTTCACTGGCTAACGGAATAGAATACGAGCGTATACAAGCGGGCCGGACGACGTCGGCTAAGGGTTGCTGCGCAAAGCCCGCGGACGTTCCCGCAAGCACGAAAGTCCACTGAGCCACCTAACTTCGAGATTACCGATGAAAAATTCCATTTTGGGCCTTATCGCACTCTCCGCACTCTCCGTGATGCTGACCGGGTGCAACAACGAAAAGGCGCCGGCGCCCCAAGCAACAGCGCCCGCAGGCAATGCCGCCGCAGGCAAGGTCATCGCGGAACGCGACTGCAAGGCGTGCCATGGACTTGACGGCAAAGGCGCTGCTCCGGGGATTCCGAATCTGGCGGCGCAGCGGGAAGCCTATCTGTTCGATTCCCTGATGGAATATAAAACCGGCAAGCGTCCTCATGCCGCCATGACTTCCTGGAACATGAGCGAAACGGATCTGCACAATCTGGCAGCATACTACGCCGGGCTGCCGCCGATCCACAATGCCGCGGCGACCGACGTCAAACATTCGTCGCCTTATGAAAAGGGCAAGGTGGAAGCCGCCGTCTGTGCCAAGTGTCACGGCGCGGACGGCAACAGCGACATTCCCGGCACGCCCAGCCTGGCCGGCCAACAGCCGCATTATCTCGTTGCCGCGATCCAGGAATATCACCAGGGAGAACGCGCGAAGAACGCGATGGGGCTGGATTTGAGCAATTTGGATAATCTGGATCTGGAAGACCTGGCGCTGTATTTCGCGTCTCAGACTCCGGTCAAACGCGCCGCGCCGACTATCGGCGACCGGGTCGCTGGCGAAGCCGCCAGCGCAATGTGCGGCGGCTGCCATGGCGTGCACGGCGTGAGCGTCGACTCCGAAACGCCCAACCTTGCCGGCCAGGATGCCGAATACCTGGTGAAAGCGATCAAATCGTACCGGACGACGCGCAAGAATTGGGGTATGGAGCGTTACGTCGCCGGCCTAAGCGACAAGGACGTCGACAATATCGCCGCATATTACGCGACCCAGCAACCCAAGGCGGCCGACAAGGTGCCCACCTCCACCGAGGAACTGGCTGCGAAATGCAACCGCTGCCACGACCAGCCCGCCAGCCCGACAATGGCGGCGCCGAAGCTGAAAGGACAGAACAAGGACTATCTGGTGATGGCTCTCCGGGCCTATCGAGACGGCAAGCGCGCGAGTTCGGCCATGCACGCGATGAGTTTCCCTTACAGCAACGCGATCATCGACAGCATCGCGACCTGGTATGCCAACCAGCCGGCGAAATAGGCCCTGGACCGGCGCCGGCGATCTCCGTAAAACGTAACCGGCACGGCGCATTCCAATCACGCCTGCGGCGCTTGCGCGCCGCAGGCGTTTGCTTTTTCGGCTCCGTCGCGGGACGCGCCCGATCCAGATTCGGCTGATTCGAAACGGTGGTGGCAGGTGGCGCCCAGCACATGAGCTCGACGAAGGCAATTTGCCATGCGGCGCAAGGAACGCCAGGGTTGGGGCTGACGGACCTCAATCCTTCTTCCGCTACCGTCTGGCCAATCCGAACAAGTGCGAACAACGCGGTGGGGCACCCACGCGCATGCGCCTGCACGTTTGCCACAATTGTCCCGAGTCGTTAGTTCGTTGAACAATTGCCTGAGGACAAAACAATGGTTGAAGCGAAAAAGCGGCGAAATCGGCGCCAGATAAGGCGCAAAGCGCAGCAAGCTTGGGCACCTTGCGAGCATTTGCAACGCCGTATGGCGTCGATTCTCGGCGTCTTTTCTTCAGCGAATTAGCGACTCGGGACACCAGCTAAAGAGCGACGGCGACAATCGACGTGCTGCACCCCTCCCCTTGGCATTACCTCCAAATGCAGCGCCTGCGGTGAAGGTCGACATATCCCCGCTGCGAAAACCAAACAGCCCGGACGTCGCCGGGCTGCTGGTATCGGTAATGCGGCCGGAGGCCGCAACTGCGATCAACCGATAACCACGCCCTCGCCCTCGCGTCTTTCCAGGATGGCTTTCGGGGGCTTCCCGATCCACATCTGGTACATGGAAATGAACCACATCGTGGCAAAGCTCAAGCCCTGCACGGCGCCTGCACCCATCGTCGCCCACGCGAACGGATGATATATCTTGACCAGGTACCACGAACTGATGTCGACCGCGATGCAGAACAGGGGCAGACCCATGATCAGGCACTTGAGCCACACCGGCCGCACATAGGCATGGCTGAAGATGAGGCCCACGATGAAGAAAATGAAGGTCATTCCGAACAGGTGAATGTGCGATACGCGCACCAGCGTGAAAATGTTCGCTCCGGTGTCCTGTTCGGTTACCTTCTTGAGGTTGTCGTAGCTGCTGAAGTTCGGTATGTGCGGGTTGCTGCCGTCGTGACACATCATGCAGCGCTTCTCGATGACCGGCCGGATAAAGCTCTCATAGGTCTCGCGATCTGCGCCTTTCTGCACCCAGCGTATTAGCGCGTTTGCCTCCTCTGGAGGCAGCATGGTCGACATCGGCCCGCGCAAGGCCGCTTCGAGTGTCGAGCCCTTTCCGCTGCCTGCATAAGCGATGACCAGATCCTGTTCATCGAGCCCCGGTTTCCCATCGCGCCCGGCGTAGACGTGGGTCAGGTAAATGATGGCGAACAGGTAACCCATGCCGAGTATGCACAGCGCGCCCGTATACAGGATGCGCATGCTCGGTGGCAGTTCCGAATAATGGTTATACAGCCGGTGCAGCGGGGCTACGCTCATGATGGTTTCCTTTGACTATTTTGTGGGACACGCGAGCCCGGTAACATCCGGGCGTCACAGCCCCTCCCCTTAAAATTGTTGCGGCGATGATGCCTTTCCGACAGGGCCGCGACGGCTTCAGCGCAGCGGCCTTCAACCCGCCATTCACTTCGAAGGCAGCGGGATGTATACGACCGCCCGCGCTTTCTGCCGCGAGTAATGCGCGGCGAGCGCCTCGATTTCGGTGTCGCTCACCCCGTCTAGCATCGCGTTCATCAACGCGCTCCTGCGGTCGCCCCTCCGATAGGCGTGCATAACCCGCTCCAGGTATTCATCCCGCTGCGCCGCGAGTGCCGGAATCTTCGGGCTGGTGCTATTGCCGTTGACGCCATGGCAGCGGTCGCAGCGCTGGGCCAACTCCTGCGTCGTCAGCGGCATGCGCACATTGGGCTTCTGCGGCATCTGGTTCGCGTAATAGGCAGCCAGATCCTTGATCGTGCCCGCATCGACGGAAGCGGCCGGCGCCTTCATCAACTGGTCGTTGCGCGCTCCGTCCTTGTACTCTTTTATCGCGGCAGCCAGATACTGCGCATCCTGGCCGGCGAGGCTGGGCGCGGTCCCGATGCTCACCCCGCCTTCGCCATGGCAACCGGCGCAGGCCACGGCGGCGGTCTTGCCCGCCTCCTGATTGCCGGTCGAAGGTGTTTTGGCCTTGCCGGGCTTTTGCACAGCGAAGTAAAGCGCGATGTTGTCGAGTTCTGTATCGGTGATCGCGGAAACCAGCGTCTTCATCATGTCGTTCTTGCGCTGACCGCTCTTGTAGGCCTTGACCGCCGCGACGATGTATTTCGGATCCTGTCCGGCCAGGTTCGGCATTCCGGGGGTCTGACTGACCCCACCCGCGCCATGGCATCCCTCGCAACCGGACGCGGCAGCCTTGCCGGCGCTGACCGGATCAGTATGGGGCACGGTCTTGCCGCCGCCGGCGGCGGGTTGCGCCGGATCGAGATTGGCGTAGTAGGCCGCGACCTTGACCAAGGCGTCGTCGCTCAGGAACTTGACTGCGTTGTTCATGGGCGTATTGCCGCGCCCACCCGACTGATACACGCGCAATTCCGTGTACAGGTACGCCGGACGCTGACCCGCTATATTGGGCACGCTTTTGTCCTTGCTCTTGGTGATGCCGCTCAGCCCGTGGCAGCTTGCACAGCTCGCCTCGGCCACGCGCTTGCCCTCGGCAATGTCTTGGGATGTCGCAAACATGGCGCGCATTGCGCCGCCGTCAGATGTAGCCACCGGCGCGGCGATCGCCGTCATGGCCCCCGCAATCAATATACCCGTCGCCGCGAGATTAAAGGCAACAATCCGTCCGCTTCGCTTCATCAACGTTTCCTCGATCGATCATCCAAATCTGCAATATCCCCTCAGCGCGAGACTACACGTCGCTGAATTTCGCCGCTCGAAAATTGGGGGTAAGCCTAACGGTACGCGTCTTATGCTTTGCTAACCGGCATAGGCGCAAATTTTAACATGAACCTGGAATATTCGCAGATTCTGCGACGTCAGTCCGATAAACGCGTGGAAGGCCGGCTACTCATCTATTTCGTCGACTCCGGCCGGCCGCCGCGCACTGCCAGCATCGCAGCCTCCATGCGGCTACGTACATGCAGCTTCTCCAGAATGTTGGTGATGTAATGCTTGATGGTCTTCTCCGACAGATGCAGCCGGTCTCCGATTTCGCGGTTGGTCAAGCCCTGCACCACCAGTTTCAGAATTTCCGATTCGCGGTCGGTCAAGCCTTCCAGTGGATCCTGCGGCGCCGGACTCCGCGTGAGCGTGACCAGAATCCCCGCGGCCAGCGACGGCGTGACGTAGACTTCGCCTTGCGCCACGGAGCGGACCACGCGCGCGAGCTCGTGCGCGGAGACGCCCTTCAGCACATAGGCGCGGGCGCCGGCCTTGAACGAGGCCAGCAATTTGTCCTCGTCCTCGACCACCGTGAGCATCAGCACCCTGGTCGCGGGGCACGCAGTTCTGATCTTATCGGCCGTAACGATGCCGCCCCAGCCGGGCATTGTGATGTCGAGCATCACGACGTCGGGAACGAGGTCGCACGCGAGGCGCAGTGCGTCCTCGCCGCAGGAGGCCTGACCGACGACGTCGAAATCCGGCTCTGCGGCGAGGGAATGCACCACGCCTTCGCGAAACAGAGGATGATCGTCCGCGACCAGGATGCTGATCCTTTCAGCCATCGCTGTACTCCGGTTGTGTCATGGGCAGCGACGTGCAAACCACGGCGCCCTGCCCGATGGCGCTGCGCACCTCGAAGCTGCCGCCCAGGAGTTCCACCCGTTCGCGCATCCAGTCGAGGCCGAAATGGCCGGCCGGCTTCAGCGCCCTGGGATCGAATCCCGGGCCGTCGTCTGCCACTTCGACGATGACCGTGCCGGCGGAGCCGATTACCGTCACCCGCTGATTGCAGCCGCCGCCGTGGCGAAAGCCATTGGCCAGCGATTCCTGCAGCACTCTGAACAGCGTGATTCTTACCTGCAGCGGGGCCGTATGTGGCGCGTTGTTGAGCGTGAGCGGCACGGCGACGCCGGTCTTGCGCTGGTGGTCGGCGGCGGCGCGCTGCAGGGTCTCGACCAATGAGAGATGTTCGATTTCGGGCAATTGCAGCCCGCGCAGGATGGCGCGCAGGTCGGTTAGCGCGGACTGAAGCCCGAGACGCACCGTGCGAAATTCCTCGCTCACGCTGCCAGCGCGGCCGATCGAATGTTCGCAGCTCCCGCAAACATCGCCGAGCGCCTCGATGCGCATCGACGCCAGCGCCAGCCCCTGGCCCGGCCCGTCGTGCAGGTCCGTGGCGATATTGCGCAGGAACTGCTCGTTCAGCGTCATGGTGCGCGCAGCGGCGCGATTTATCCTGTCATGGAGCTGCGCGTTTTGCGCGAGCAGCGCGGTAAGCTGCGCGACCTTTTCCTTGAGCTCCCGTTGCGTTGCAGTGATAGTGTCGTTCGCCTTGCGCACCAAAGTCGCAAGCAATACAAACATCGCCAGCGTGATCGCCCCTTGTACGCCCCAGCTGTGCAGCTGCGCGGCGCGCACGCTCTGCTGCAGGGCCCCGGCGCTGTTGAAAAATCCCGCGACCGCCAGCACCGTCCGATCGCCCTCCGCGCGCAGCGGACTGTAGGTCTCGATCAGGCGCGACCAGCGGCTGTCCTTCAATACGCTTTCCAGTTCCGTCCTTTCCACCACACGCGAGCGCACCTCTCCGGAAAACGCCGATGCCAGCGCCGGCTCCATGGCATAGATGGTCCCCACTGCAGACGGATCTGCGCTGTCGTAGAGGATACGGCCATTGCGCCCCCAGATCTTGAGCGCCACGATGTGCTCGCCCAGGTGCGTTCCGGACAGCATACGGTCGAGGGCCACCCGGTCGGCATCATCCAGCCGATCGCCCGTTGCGAGCGACTGGACGTGGGGTGAAATGGCGCCATCCAGGTACATATTGGTCACCAGGCCGGTGCCGCTGATGACGCCTCGTTGAATCTCGTTTCCCACCCAAGTGCCGATCAGCGCCATTCCGCCCAGCAATATCAGGAATCCGATCAGCAGAAACCGCTGAACGAGACTGAGTCTGGAAAACGCATTCATGGCGCTACAAGTTTAGCCCATGCCGCACAAAGCGGAAGAAAACAAATCCTCCCGGCCGGGCAAAGGCCCGATGTCACGAACCAGGGGGTCCCGCCGTGCAAGAACACGCTCCGATGAACGCCGGCCATCTACCCAATTTCTGCCGGCCATGCCGGCACCGGATGGGTACGACAGGAACAGCCGCGGCATGCCGCCGGTGCCGCCAATGGTCTCGGACCAAGGGCGCTACATCCGCTTTTAAATCGCGCAGGAGGTCCGTTGCGGCCCTGCATCGGATTACGCATCATCCGCTTCAAGGCAAAAAATAACTTTATGCCAACGCAATGCCACATACGCTCGATGACACGAACACCAGTTTTCATGTCGGTGCTGACTGCGATGTTCGCGTGCTGGCCGAATGCCGTCGCGTCCGCGCCTGCCTCGAGCGCCAGGCCGAACGTCGGCGACGCCATATTCGAGGAGCAAGACCGGGCGACACCGGAAATCTCCACCAACGAATTGAATGCAATCCTGGCAAACGGCAGTGCCATCGTGTTCGATGCGCGCCCGGAAAACGAGTATGCGATCGCCCACATTCCCGGAAGCATCAATCTGGACGCAAGACAGCTGGGACGCTTCACGCAGAACTATGCGGACCGGAAGGCCGCCATGGTCGTCTACTCCGACGGCCCCTTCTGCGACCTGGCCAGGTCCAAGGCCGAGGACCTCATGCGCATGGGCTATTCGAACGTGCGGCGCTATCAGCTCGGCCTGCCGGTCTGGCGCATCCTCGGCAACGCGGCGGAGACCAGCATCGAGGGCTTTCGCGCGGTGTTTCGCACGGGGAATGCCGTGATCGTGGATGCGCGCAGCCGCGCCGAATACATCGCCGGCACCGTACCCACCGCGCAGAGCATCCTTGCGGGCGAGGCGGGCAAAGCGAAGCAGGACCACCGCCTGCGCTATCTCGACCCGAATACGCGGATCGTCGTGTTCGCCAACA
>Ga0307377_10006266_pt1 | contig 12506 bp, 9 predicted proteins | sample TR3MG_FD_202535 | JGI IMG/M metagenome (GOLD analysis project Ga0307377, IMG submission 202535) | Soil microbial communities from Risofladan, Vaasa, Finland - TR-3 | ecosystem: Environmental > Terrestrial > Soil > Coastal area > Acid sulfate soil | place: Finland: Risofladan, Vaasa | collected...
CACCAACGTGGATACACCGTTGTCAAAGTTCGTGGTGATCTTGGCGTCCGTTGCTCGCCAAATTCACCGGCGACCTTTGCCTCCCATCCCCCAGCTTATGCCGGTTTCGGGAGAACGGGTCGCACCAACTCATTGGAGCTGACCCGCCTGGCGTGGGACAAGGCGAAGGTATCTTGCCTGCCAGCATCCCATAGAACGAAGAAAGCCAAGCCCAAGCCGGCGGGCAGCTCAATTCGAGGCCGTTAGTGCGCCCAACGTTTAGAGATCAGCTAGGGAGCAAGCAAACAGAATCATGTTGGCAATAGGGTTAGACTTGCCAGTTGGATGATTCTTCCCATGTATCCGATGGAGCTCTGCAAAAAGGAGGATATATATGCCGGAAGAGTTTGACCAAAGAGGCGGAGGACGAATTGGACACAGCTATTGGAGAGCATCAAATGCTACTTGGCCTTTTGCTTCTCTGACAGTGACCCCGCAGACCCTCACGCTCAAAGTGTTGATGAAGCAGTATACCTTTGAGAGGGAGACAATTCGCCAGTTGAAGCGCTATCGAGGTATCCTTTCTACAGGGCTACAGATTGTCCATATAAGAAAGGATTATCCTCCTTTTATCGTATTCTGGACTTTTGGTTTCGGGGTCTTGAAATCAGAGTTACAAAGGCTAGGGTATAGTGTGGAGGACAACAGTTCTTGAGGTCGCGTTGGGAGCAAATGTAAATAGACTAGCCGGTATCGCTGGGTCTGGGAATTGTGTTAGAGAGTAATGTTCCAACGTCGTTGGCGGCCTACCCGCGCTTGCAGCCGACGCCGACAAGACAACGCATGGTCGCTGGAATGCAGCTACGCGGCCTGTCCGAGAAGACTCAAGACGCCTACGTGCGCGCCGTGCGGCAGTTGGCGGAGCACCAGGGCAAGTCTCCCGACTGCATCGGCGAAGAAGAATTGCGCCAGTACTTGCTCTACCTCAAAAACGACGAGCAGGCGTCTCCCAGCGCATTCACGATCGCGCTGTGCGGGATCAAGTTCTTCTACCAGCACACGCTCCGGCGAGAGTGGACGACGCCTGAGAGTACTCAGGGTTCGAGTTGGTGCGTCCCAAGCGCGAACACCCCCTGCCCGCCGTGCTCAGCGTGGACGAAGTGCAGCGCATCCTGGGCTGCCTCCGTCTGCCCCACTACCGCGTCTGCCTGGGCACGATCTACACCTGCGGTTTGCGCCTGCAAGAATGGCTGGCCGCGCTGGGTCGTGCACTGCCAGCCGGCCGGCAATGGCTTCAACGCCTCAAGTACCTCGCTCCCTACATCTTCCGCGTCGCCATCAGCAACCGGCGCTTCCTGCGAGTGGAGGGTGGCCGGGTCTCAATTCGAGTGCAGAGGCGGCTGACGCGCCACGGTCTCTCACACCACCGCAGTCCTTCGTCCGCTGCCCGGCCTGTGGCCAGACCATGCGCCCGCGCCCACTCGCTCATCCTGAAAGAGGTCAACCGCCGTAAGCAACGTCGCTGCACACAAACCGGCTCTACACCTCGAGGGCGCGGGCGCCGTTCCCCTGTACCCGTGCTTGCGCCTGCCTGGTGGCCGAGAAGCGGGCTGCGCCAGACCGTCACACCGGCCGGAAAGTCGCCTGGTCTGGCATGTGACCCGCCCCAAAGCCGTTCGCCCCGGGCCGGATGGCGCTTCAGGTGCGCGGATGGGCTGCCCCTGGCTCAGTCCGCGGCGCGGACCCCAAGCGTGGTTTTGCCTTAATCCCCGAGTGGGAGTACAATTCAGTTACAGGTCAGTACGACCGGCTTAGTTCAACAGGGATTATGCGGCGGCTGCGCGCCGCATGAATCCTAGTCGTTGGGCCGCGAAAAGGTAATTCTGCCGAGACTGTTGCTGAGGCATCACAATGGCAATTCCCCCCGAAATCCGACAACAGATTCCCCAGGTGCGGCGAGACAATCCGCATTTGACGGCGCATATGTCGGATGAAGAAATAGCCGCCCTTCTCCAGCAAGCCGAACTGACACTACAGGTTCCCAGTGACCTGCCCAGTACAGAAGGCATGTCTGCTCACGAATGTGGCATATACGGTGATCAACTGTTGGTTGCAGGCCGCTGGCAAGAAGCAGAAAGATTCTTTTTGGCGCAATTAGAAAAAGGTGAGAGAGAAGCCAACCTTGACCAGCAAGCGAAAGCTTGCAGTTCACTGGCCCATCTCTGTTGCTACCGCGGCGATATGGTACAGGCGATGGCATTCTATCGTCAGGCGCTGGTGCAGGCCGAACGAATCAACAACTGGCGCTTGATCGGAATGATTTATAACATGATAGGCGAGGTCTATCGAATGCAAGGCGATTACCTCCAAGCCATCACATATTACAACAAGAGCTTGGAGATTGTCACAGGCCTGGGTAACGAGCAGGATTTAGCCGTCGTGTATGGCAACCTCGGCATTGTTTATAAAAACCAGGGTCAATTTGAGCACGCTATCCAATCGTACGAAAAGAGCCTGGAATACAGCATCAAGATAGGCATTGACCGATTGACTGCCAATCAATACGGCAACCTCGGTGTAGTTTACGCGCAGCAGGGCCGCTACGCTTTGGCTGTCGAGATGCACCAGAAAAGCCTAGAAATCTGCTTGCGCCTTGGCAATCAGAAGACTGCCGCCAGTGCCTATGGCAATCTTGGCACTGTCTACCAGCGACTCGGCAACTATTCAGAAGCAGAGCAGATGTACCAAAAGGCATTAGGCATCATGCAACACATGGGCGATGATCCGGGCGCGGCACTCACCTACGGCAATTTAGCCGTTGTGTACCAAAAGTTGGGCGATGTTAAGCAGGCGTTGGCATTCCTTGACAAAGGGTTGATAATACTCGAGCGTATTGGCGACAAACACAACGCTGCAAGATTCTATTACAACCTGGGGCTACTCAACCATCAGCAAGGGCAGTCTGACCAAGCCCGCGTGCACTTCCAGAAAGCAGAGACACTTTCTGAAATGGTGGGCGATAGACAGCTGGCCCAAATGGTGGCGCTAAGTTTGCGGAAGTTGTAAACTTTGTATTGGTTGGCTATGCCAACCAAAATCCCTAAAAGCGGCCCAACCAGTCGCTGAACACGGACGGCAGGGGATTCTCCCCGCCCCAGGGATTCCGGTGGTTCAGAAGGGTTATCACAAGCCCCGACGTTGGTTCTGATCCCGCTCCGCCGCCGGTTAGCTCAGTGTTGGGGTGCGACGCGAAGTCGCGCAAGTATTTGTTGCAACCGAATATCGGGAGGCAACCCATTGTTCTGCCAATGGTATCCTACCCAGACGTGCGTCACTGGTAACCCTTCGGCTGCGCTCAGGGCAGGCTGGTGGGGTGTGAAGCTCTGGGGACAAGTGTATCCCGCATCCTTCGGGATGGTAACAGAACCGTGAGGGAATGTTACGACTGCTATACTCGTTCAGGATAGAAACTGACATTTTGAGTTGATGGACAAAACTTGGTTCCTGTGGTAGTCTTGGCAACTATCAGCAATCTTGGACCACGGGGAACCACCTATGCGAAAGATCGAATTCACCAGAGAAGAGATCAAGCAGTTAAGCTACGAGAGCATCTATCACGAACACCATATGGTGCGACGTCGCATGCAAGCCCTGCTGCTGAAATCCCAAGACTTGCTCCACCAAGAGATCGCTGACATCTTGGATATCAGCGAGACCACGCTGCGAGAGTACTTCGATCTCTACATGGAAGGTGGAATCGCAGCCCTGAAGGAGCTGCACTACCAGGGCAAAGCCAATGCACTGCGAAAAAAAAAGACGAGATCATTGCCGCTCTCGAGGCCAACCCGCCAGCCACCTTGAAGGAAGCTCAGGCACTCCTCAAGGACGTGACGGGGGTGGGAAGGTCACTCACCCAGGTAAGCGAGTTTCTTAAGAGCACAAGATCGTTCGCCGCAAAGTCAAGCAAATCCCGGCTAAAGCCGATGTTGAAGCCCAGGAAACCTTCAAAACAGAAACCCTCGAACCATTGGTGGAGCAAGCTCAGCAGAAGAAGATCCATCTCTTCTTTGTGGATGCGGCTCACTTTGTGCTGTTGCCCTTCTTGGGCTACTTGTATTCCTTGACCGTGCGCTATGTCAAGAGTGCCAGCGGACGCAAGAGATTCAACGTCTTGGGGGCCTTGAATGCCATCACCCAGGAGTTGGTCACGATTACCAATCACACGTATATCAACGCGCTCTCCGTGTGTGAGCTACTGGAAAAACTGTACCGGCAGTTCTGCGACTTACCCATCGTGCTGATTATGGACAACGCCTCCTACCAGCGATGCAAGCTTGTTTTGGAGAAAGCTGCCAGCCTGAACATCCAGATCGTCTTCCTGCCACCCTACTCGCCCAATCTGAATCTGATCGAGCGGTTGTGGAAATTCGTCAAACGGAAAGTGCTGTACAACCAGTACTACAAGGATTATGCTCAGTTCTGCCTGGCCATTTCTGACTGTCTAGAGCAAACTCACACGACTCACAAGGAGGAGTTAAGCACACTGCTTACCCCCAAGTTCCAGACTTTCAGAAACGTCAGTTCTCATCCTTAACGAGTATAGTAATCGCCCGATACGTGAGACACGGCGTACAGTACCAACCTAAAGTTGCGGAAAAGGGATGCACGGAACGAAGTAACCCGTCTGTGGCTCTCTCAGCCCGTAAGGGTATGGAGCAGGCGTCCAAGCCGTAAGCCCAGGCGGTGGAGGATACCCCAAGAAGCAAAGGCCGTAGGGAAAGCCTACGGACAGGCTGACGTTGGGCGGCTTGCACCGCAAGTAGTGTAGGCAAGGGGGAAAAAATGATTACCCAATTTCAAAAATCGTTTTCCACCCTGCTGGCGTTCCTGCTGGCGCTGACCACCCTGACCGCGCCAAGCGCGCCAGCCGCGCCAGCCACCGCCAGCCAGGCGCAGACTGCGCAGGAAACCATGCCCGACGAGCTGATGAGCGCTTTTCTGGCGGCCTCGTCGCAACCCTTCGACGCCAGCGCCGGTGGCTACCGCGCCCGTTCGGGCGGACTGGATTTCAGCCTGCGCGCCAGCGGTCTGCAAGCCAACGGCGAGGGCCTCGCCTGGGGCCTCGCCCTGAGCGGCTTCGGGCGCGGGGAGCAGATTGCCAGGCTCCCGGAAGCGGAAATCGCCCAGACCGATAGCCGCCTGGAATACCAGCACAGCGGCCTGACCGAATGGTACCGCGATACCGCGCTGGGCGTGGAACAGGGCTTCACCATCCACCAGGCGCCGCGCGGCGCGGGCCCGCTCGTCCTGCAACTCGACCTGTCCACGGACCTGGCAGGCGCGCCGGATGCCGATGGGCGCGGTCTATCCTTTGCCGCCCCCGATGGGCAGACCCTGCGCTACGACCATCTGCGCGCCTGGGACGCCAACGGCGCGCAACTGGACGCCAACCTGCGCTACGCGCCCGGGCAGGTCATGCTTCAGGTGAACGATAAAGGCGCAGCCTATCCCATCGCGATTGACCCACTCATTTACCGCGAGCAGAAAGTCATCGCCTCGGACGGCGCGGCGGGGGACTTTTTTGGCATTTCGGTGGCGCTCTCGGGCGACACGGCCCTGGTGGGGGCGGACCTGGATGATGTCAGCGCAAATTCCTACCAAGGCTCGGCCTACGTCTTCACGCGCAGCGGGACGACCTGGACGCAGCAAGGGAAACTGACCGCCTCGGACGGCGCGGCGTCTGACTACTTTGGCGTTTCGGTGGCGCTCTCGGGCGACACGGCCCTGGTAGGGGCGTATGGAGATGATGTCGGCGCAAATGGCGACCAGGGCTCAGCCTACGTCTTTACGCGCAGCGGGACGACCTGGACGCAGCAAGGGAAACTGACCGCCTCGGACGGCGTGGCGTCTGACTACTTTGGCGTTTCGGTGGCGCTCTCGGGCGACGCGGCCCTGGTGGGGGCGTATGGAGATAATGCCGGCGCAAAATCCGACCAGGGCTCGGCCTACGTCTTCACGCGCAGCGGGACGACCTGGACGCAGCAACGGAAACTGACCGCCTCGGACGGCGCGGCGTATGACTACTTTGGCGGTTCGGTGGCGCTCTCGGGCGACGCGGCCCTGGTGGGGGCGTATGGAGATGATGTCGGCGCAAATGGCGACCAGGGCTCGGCCTACGTTTTCACGCGCAGCGGGACGACCTGGACGCAGCAAGGGAAACTGACCGCCTCGGACGGCGCGGCGGGGGACTTATTTGGCTATTCGGTGGCGCTCTCGGGCGACACGGCTCTGGTGGGGGCGTATGGAGATGATGTCGGCGCAAATTCCGACCAGGGCTCGGCCTACGTCTTCACGCGCAGCGGGACGACCGCGACGCAGCAAGCGAAACTGACCGCCTCGGACGGCGCGGCGGGGGACCGCTTTGGCTATTCGGTGGCGCTCGCGGGCGACACGGCCCTGGTGGGGGCGTACTATGATGCTGTCGGCGCAAACGACATCCAGGGCTCGGCCTACGTCTTCACGCGCAGCGGGACGACCTGGACGCAGCAAGTGAAACTGACCGCCTCGGACGGCGCGGCGTATGACCTCTTTGGCTATTCGGTGGCGCTCTCGGGCGACACGGCCCTGGTGGGGGCGTACTGGGATGATGTCGGCGCAAATGGCGACCAGGGCTCAGCCTACGTCTTCACGCGCAGCGGGACGACCTGGAGCGAGCAGGCGCACTTGACCGACTCGGACGGCGAGGCGGATGACTACTTTGGCGGTTCGGTGGCGCTCTCGGGCGACACGGCCCTGGTAGGGGCGGCCGACGATGATGTCGGCGCAAACGCAGACCAGGGCTCGGCCTACGTCTTCACGCGCAGCGGGACGACCTGGAGTCTGCAACAGAAACTGACCGCCTCGGACGGCGCGGCGTATGACTACTTTGGCGGTTCGGTTGCGCTCTCGGGCGACACGGCCCTGGTGGGGGCGTACTATGATGCTGTCGGCGCAAACGACACCCAGGGCTCGGCCTACGTCTTTACGCGCAGCGGGACGACCTGGAGTCTGCAACAGAAACTGACCGCCTCGGACGGCGCAGCGGGTGACCGCTTTGGCCTTTCGGTGGCGCTCTCGGGCGACACGGCCCTGGTGGGGGCGGACCTGGATGATGTCGGCGCAAACGCAGACCAGGGCTCGGCCTACGTCTTTACGCGCAGCGGGACAATCTGGAGCGAGCAAGCGCACTTGACCGCCTCGGACGGCGCAGCGGGTGACCACTTTGGCCTTTCGGTTGCGCTCTCGGGCGACACGGCCCTGGTGGGGGCGGACGGGGATGATGTCGGCGCAAATTCCGACCAGGGCTCGGCCTACGTCTTTACGCGCAGCGGGACGGCCTGGACGCAGCAAGGGAAACTGACCGCCTCGGACGGCGCAGCGGGTGACCACTTTGGCGTTTCGGTTGCGCTCTCGGGCGATATGGCCCTGGTGGGGGCGACCGGCGATGATGTCGGCGCAAACGACAGCCAGGGCTCGGCCTACGTCTTTACGCGCAGCGGGACGGCCTGGAGTCTGCAACATAAACTGACCGCCTCGGACGGCGCAGGGGAAGACTACTTTGGCATTTCGGTTGCGCTCTCGGGCGACACGGCCCTGGTGGGGGCGGACGGGGATGCTTTCGGCGCAAACGACAACCAGGGCTCGGCCTACGTCTTCACGCGCAGCGGGACGACCTGGACGCAGCAAGGGAAACTGACCGCCTCGGACGGCGCAGCGGAGGACTGGTTTGGCGGTTCGGTGGCGCTCTCGGGCGACACGGCCCTGGTGGGGGTGGACGGGGATGATGTCGGCGCAAATTCCGACCAGGGCTCGGCCTATTTCTACGACATCACGGTCTTGTTCGAGATCTACTTGCCGCTGGTATTGAGAAACGCGCCATAACCAGGGCCTCGCGCCGCCCAGTTATGGTCGGCGGGGCGGTCGCCCACCCTTCACTGCATTCAGGGCAGGCTCCCGCCGACACTCCCGAACCGGACGTGAGACTTTCACCTCATCCGGCTCTTCAGTACGTGGGTCTTTGTCATAGACACCGTTTGCCGTGTGCCTGGTCGTGGCAGTGGCCGTGGAGCAGCACCAGGTTGGCATAGTGATTGTTGTTCCGGTTGCCGTCCCGGTGATGGACTTCCAGGATGTCCTCTGCCGCGAAGCGTAGCCCACACTGGGCACAACGGCCTGATCGCTCGGTTTGATGAGCGTCTTGATGCCTGGCTGCCGAAAAGCGGGCTGCGCCAGACCGTTACACCGGCTGCAGAGTCGCCTGGTCGGGTATGTGACTCGCTCCAAAGCCGTTCGCCCCGGGCCGGATAGCGCTTCACGTGCGCGGATGGGCTGCCCCTGGCTCAGTCCGCGGTGCGTTCGCCCAAGCGTGGTCTTGCCTTAATCCCCAAGTGGGAGTACAATTTAGTTGCAGATCAGTACGGCCGGGCTAGTTCAACGCGGATTATGCGGCGGCTGCGTGCTGCACGAATCCTATTCGTTGGGCCGCTTCAACATATAGAAGGAGGGAGGATTGGTAGGAGCCCTCTGAAAAACCCCTGTTTTAGAGTCTGGATGGGTGTTGCCCTATGTTATTGGGGAGAAAGGACTGAAACGTGAGGCGTAAATCAAAAGTCGGGTTTGCAGTCGCGGCCATCATCGTACTGGCGGCGGCCTGTGCGCCGGCCACGACGCTGCCTCCCACTGCCGCCGCCACATTGCCGGCCACGACGCTGCCTCCCACTGCCGCCCCCACATTGCCTCCCACGCCGACCGCGATCCCCACCCGCGCCCCGACCAGGACGCCCGCTCCCACCGTCGCGCCTTCCGCCACGCCGCTCCCAGACCCGTTGCGGCCGGTGGTTGCCATCGAGGATGTGCTCCCTGGCGCCTTCAGAAGCCTCAGACCCGCGCCCGACGGTGGGTTGTGGCTGATCACCGACCAGGGCGTGGCCAAACTGCTGGACAACGTCTGGACCGTCCATCTCTCCGGCTTCACAGGCAGCCTGGCCGGCATTGACGCTGCCGGGCGCGTTTGGGTGCTCAGCGAGGATGGCGGCACAATATCCGCCTGGGACGGGGCGGCCTGGACGGACTATGGCGCCGAGGCGGGCTGGCTGCCCATAGGACTGGAAGACGGGTGGTACCACGGCGCAGGCTGGGGGCAAAGCGACGGATGGGGGCGCTTCTGGCTCACCACGTCCCAGGACGTGCGCGTGTTCGACGGCGCACGCTGGACGGTGTTCACCCCGCAAGATATGGGTATGCAGGAGGCCGGCCCCGAAGAACTCTGGCCCTCCTTCGTCGTCGAGGTCTCGCCAGGCACGGGTGTGGTGTGGGTGGGGGAGTGCGATTGGGGCGGGCCGGGCCCCTTCGGCGGCCAAGGCGTGCGCTGGTTCGACGGGAGCACCTGGTACGGAGCCGACTCGCCGGTGGCGTCCGGCTGTGCGACCGTGATCAAGGAAGATCAGGCCGGACGTGTCTGGCTGGGCGTGGACGGGAGCCTGTGGCGCTACGAGCCGGCCTCTGGGAATTGGACCCAATCCACGCCGTCCGAGTCCCCGGTAGACGGGATGCGCTTTGGGTTTGCGGATGCTATCGCCCTCGCTCCGTCCGGCGATCCCTGGCCGGCGATGGTGCTCTGTGGGGGGGCCAGTTGCTATGGAAGCATCGCGCTCTATCACGTGCACGATGGGGCGTGGACACAAATCGGCAAAGTGGCCGAGTTTGAGGGGCCATACTACAGCCTGGTCTTCGACGCGGCCGGCACGCCCTGGCTCTTCTGGGATGGGGCCGTGTACCGGCTCAGAGGCGACGCGCCCGAGCCGCTGGCCGACCTGAACGTCCAGTCCGCCGCCGTGGACACCGCCGGGCGGGTGTGGTTTGTGGCGCTGGTCGAAGGCCGGTTGTGGCTTTTGACGCTATAGAGCCATCCGCCAGGCGCGTCACCCGCGCTTGTGCCTGCCTGGTGGCCGAGAAGTGGACAGTGCCAGACCCTAAAGGTTTTCCGAAACCTTTAGGGTCTTTGATTTGCCTCTACCGTCTTTCTCCCAGCACCTGCGCTTGCGCCTGCCTGGTGGCCGAAAAACGGGCTGCGCCAGACCGTCACACCGGCCGCAGAGTCGCCTGGTCTGGCATGTGACTCGCTCCAAAGCCGTTCGCCCCGAGCCGGATGACGCTTCAGGTGCGCGGATGGGTGCCCCTGGCTCAGTCCGCGGCGCGTTCCCCCAAGCGTGGTTTGGCCTTGATCCCCAAGTGGGAGTACAATTTAGCTGCAGATCAGTACGACCGGCTTAGTTCAACTCAGGATTATGCGGCGGCTGCGCGCCGCATGAATCCTATTCGTTGGGCCGCTCACTTGTAAGAAGGAGAACAGTCATGCAACCCTTAAAAGGCAAAGTCGCCGTCGTTGCTGGAGCAACACGAGGAGCAGGACGCGGTATTGCGCGTATGTTAGGCGAGGCTGGTGCAACTGTCTACTGCACAGGCCGGAGTGTGAGGGGCAAACCCTCTGTGGCCAACCGATCCGAGACGATTGAGGAAACCGCTGAACTAGTGACGGCACGGGGTGGCGTGGGCTTGTGGGTACAAGTCGACCATACTCAACCTGCGCAAGTCAGAGCTTTATTTGAGCGCGTCAAGCAGGAACAGCGAGGGCGTCTGGATATCCTGGTGAATGATCTCTCCGGTGACTGGAATTTGATGGAACACGGCATACTCCCTTATGCGAGTAATCCAGCCTCTCAGTGGAAGCCCTTTTGGGCAACCTCCCTTGAAAAGGGCTTGCAAGCCCAACAGGATGGGGTTGATTCGCATATCATCACCAGCCATTACGCCGCTCAGCTCATGGTGGTGAACCGTCAGGGATTGATTATCGAAGTCACGGATGCGAACCACTTGGGGTATAACAACTGTGGCATTTTCTACAGTCTTACCAAAGCCTCTGCTGTACTGCTCGCCTATTTTATGGCAGAAGAATTACGCGAGCATAACATCGCCGTGGTTTCCCTCACACCAGGTGATATGCTATCTGAAGTGAGGCTTGAACGGGAAGGAGAAGGGTTAACTGAAGAGAACTGGGGGGAGATCAAAAATAAGCCGAGTCTGGCGAATAAGGAATCCTGCTTCTACATTGGCCGGGCGGTAGTCGCCTTGGCCACCGATCCGACGATTATGGCGAAGACGGGCCATGCTTTGAGTGCTGGTTATTTAGCCCGAGAATATGGCTTTACAGATGTGGGTGGCACCCAACCGATCTGGTACGTTGGGGAGGGCATATTTAGCAATGGCAATTTTGTTGTTCAAGAAGACCAATGAGCCAGTCGGGTTATGAGGGTAAGTGTGCCGGTCAACGTGCTTTGATGACTTACTGTGGCCCAGTTATGGTCGGCGGGGCGGTCGCCCACCCTTCACTGCATTCAGGGCAGGCTCCCGCCGCCACTCCCGAACCGGACGTAACAGTTTCCCGTCATCCGGCTCTTCAGTACGAGGGTCTTTGTCACACGCGTGGATTTCGTTGGGTCGCGCCCCAACCGCTCGCCCCAGTAGGGCCAGTCGCCATCGTAGGGGCTTTTCTCGCCTCTGACCCTTCGCTGCGCTCAGGGCAGGCTCTTGACGTGCCGGACAATCGGCGTATCTTCGTGGCGGGCCAGGGTGCTCGTCCCGTCGCTGGCGGGCTGCGCACCGCCAGGCCGCCCCGGTTGAGCACGCGGGTGTAGATCCTGGTCGTCTTGACGTCCTTGTGGCCCAGCAGTTCCTGGACCGTGCGGATGTCATAGTGGCTTTCCAGCAGGTGGGTGGCAAAGGAGTGGCGGAAGGTATGGCAGGTGACGCGCTTGTCGATCCTGGCCAGGCGGGCCGCCTTCCGGACGGCCTTTTGCAGCCCGCTCTCGTCCAGGTGATGGCGGCGCACGACGTCGCTGCGGGGGTCCACCGACAGCCGCTGCGAAGGAAAGACGTACTGCCAGGCCCACTCCTCGTTGGCGTGGGGGTATTTGCGCTCCAGGGCCTCGGGCAGGTGGACTGCGCCGCAGTCCCTGGCCAGGTCGTCCTCGTGCAGCCGTTTCACGTACTGGAGATGCTCCTGGAGTGGCGCGACGAGGCTGTCGGGCAGCAGCGTTACCCGGTCCTGCGCCGCGAACCTGATCCAGAAGTTTTTTGGGGTGTTGTTCCGTCATAGGCCATTCCCCCCCGATTTGACAAAGAAGCGAAGCTGGCTGTATACTGTAGGCGTCGTCGGATCTGTATCGTAAATCAGATTGCCCAGTTAAGACTCCACATCGTACAGCCGAAATTCGGCATAAGTCAACTCTCAGGAATGCTATACCGAATCCGTTCAGTCTAGGGGCCGGGGTAGATAGACCGAAATCATTCGGTCTACTCAATAGTTGGGCGGCTAATTGCCATAGTCTAGGCACTCACAAGGAAAAGAAATGAACGCTGCCAGATCGCTTTTCAAATGGATTCTCCGATTCATCCTGTTGTATGTCCTGTTCATTGTGTCCTTCATGATT
>Ga0307377_10006267_pt1 | contig 12506 bp, 9 predicted proteins | sample TR3MG_FD_202535 | JGI IMG/M metagenome (GOLD analysis project Ga0307377, IMG submission 202535) | Soil microbial communities from Risofladan, Vaasa, Finland - TR-3 | ecosystem: Environmental > Terrestrial > Soil > Coastal area > Acid sulfate soil | place: Finland: Risofladan, Vaasa | collected...
AAAATACCCGAGTTTGAGGCCTACTCGCGGCGAACTGGTGCACAAATGGGTTTTTTTATTACTGAACCTAACCGAGGCGATTACCTCATCCAGCTCAAAAAGAACCGCAGCCGAACCACCGAGCAGGTTATTGACGATTTAAGGAGAAGGATTGAAGCTTCCCAGCCAGCCTTGCGCATCGATTTTGGCCAGGTAATTGGAGATATGCTGGGAGATTTGATGGCTTCGGTGCAGCCTATTGAGGTGAAAATATTCGGCACCGACCCTCAACGGTTGAATAATATTGCTGGGAAGATTGCTGCCGATATTGAAAAGGTTCCCGGCACAGCCGATGTTTTTGATGGGATAACCATTGCCGGGCCATCGGTGGATGTTGTTCCCAATCTGCCCAAGCTTGCTCAGTTTGGCATTTCGCCAGTAAACTTTCAGTATCAGCTGCAGACGCAGCTGGTTGGCAACTTGGTGGGCAGCATTCCCGAGAAGGAGCAGTATGTGGACGTTCGAATGATTTACCCCGATGCTAATAAATCAAGCGTTGAGAAGATGAAGCAGCAATCTATTTTCCTGCCTGATGGAGAACTTAAACCCTTACAGGAATTTGCTAGCATTAATGTAAAATCGGGCTCAGCCGAGATAACACGTGAGAACCTACAGCCTGTGGCAATTGTTACTGCCCGGTTGAATGGTCGCGATCTTGGCAGCGTGATGAAAGATATTCAAAAGACGTTGGGCGAACATATCTCCCTGCCACAAGGCTACTACATTTCCTATGGAGGAGCATATGCCGACCAGAAAAAATCGTTCAGCGAGTTGCTGCTCATCTTAATAACTTCCTGTTCGCTGGTATTCACCCTAATGCTCTTTCTATTTAGAGATTTTAAGGCCGCATCAGCCATTGTGGTAACGGCTATTCTGGGTGTAGGAGGCGGTTTTGTTGCTCTTTTTGTAACGCATACCCCCCTGAATGTTGGTAGCTATACAGGTCTCATAATGATTGTTGGGATTATTGGCGAGAATGCCATATTTACCTTTCAGCAGTTTCTTACAGCACGAAAATCGCTACCCGCCGATGAGGCATTAACCATGGCAGTTTCTACCCGCTTGCGACCCAACCTAATGACGGCTCTAGGTGCCATTGTTGCGTTACTACCGCTGGCATTGGGCATTGGTGCTGGTGCACAGATGCACCAACCATTGGCCATTGCAGTTATTGGTGGTTTTATTGCGGCTTTGCCGTTGCTGTTGGTGGTGCTGCCTAGTATGCTGTATATGTTGGTAAAAAAACGGTAAACGTAAGTGATTGAAATTGTATTTTAATAGTGAATTGTGTCTTTATGACATCCGGTTCTTAATGAATATTGTAACAAAGCCCCATCCTAATGTGCAGAATGGGGCTTTGGCAAGTTTGTTTTAGTTGGTCTATTCGAGCTGGAACATTGGCTTGTGCTGGAAGTTAAATCTAAAACCAATGCGATTGACGCTATAAGCTAGAATTAGTTTCCCTCTGAAGCATTTATATTAAGGCTGTTGTAACTCATTATATGAGTGTGTTGGCATAGAATGTAATGGTCATTAGATCACCCTTGTCGTTGAACGACAAGCGGTTTCGCTTCACGTAATCCTTTATTGTTGGTCCCAATTCTCCCAATGCTTTAATATAGCTATCACCTTTTTTGTCTATGGCAATAATATTGCTATCATTGACCTGCACATAGTACTGTTCCTTTACAATTAGCTGGTCATTTTTATTTCCCACCGCCATAGTTGGGTTATAGTTTGAGGGCAGAACTGAGGGATAGTGAAGCGTCAAGAGTTTGATTTTGCCAGGATAAACCAGCTCAAAGAAATTCTTCTTTAATTGTTCATTATCATCTTTATAGGCAAGGAAAATAAACTTCAGACTGCCGATGGTAACAGACTTGATCTTCTCGGGGGCACCAATACTATAGACTATCTGCTTATGTTTGTAGGTCATTTCGCCAGAGTAGAAGTTGTATCGGAGCAGGATAATTGGAATAGTATCACCGCTATTCATGACAATGGATCCTTCATCCCAGTTGCTTTCTAGGTAAGGTGATCCATCAAGCTGAGGCCGATTTTCAGATGTAACTATTTTGTTATAGCCTGGAGGTAATGCAAAATATTTTTGTGCACTACATTCAAGTTTAAAGAACAAACTTGCAATAACTAGAAGGGTAATCTTTTTCATTTAAAAGTTTTTTTTGGTTGAAGGGCTTTATGTAAACAAAAGTAGCAATAGATTAATTAGATGCAAATCATCTCCATCAAATTATTATTTGTTTATTATGCCCAGTTTTGTTATACATCTGATATTTGTAACTTTAGCGAATGACAAGATTTCTTCAAAAAATTCATACGATCTGCTGCTGACCATTATTGGAGCAACTTTAAAGAAATGCTCTGTTGCAGTCTGAAATTATACAGCATGCATATTTGTTTGAACTTATACAAATAATTGCGGATAAGGTATCTTCTCATTGATACCTTATCCGCAAAATATTTATGGTTTGGATAGATATATTACATATTCTTGTTGATATATTCAACCAATACAACCAAATCATTTTCATCTTTGAAGGAGATACCTTTTTCTTTGATGAATTTTTTTACTTTTTGTTGGTCTCCATCGGTGAATTGTGCCAACACACTCTTACCTCTTTTATCAATGGTGATAAATTTATCTTTATAAATCATGCAGAATTCCTCATTGAGCTTAATCTCGTCATTCTTGTTACCAACATCCATAGCGGGGTTGTAGGAGGCTGGCGTCAAGGTAATAAAGTAATGACGATAGAAACTTGCATTTTTGCCCAATTTTAATGCTTCAAAGTAGTCTTTAGCAATGACTCCTTTTTCTAAATATGTCAAATACACAAAGGTTCGATGGTCGAAGGATATCGATTTAATATTTTCTGGAGCTCCAATTGCATAGACTTTCCCTTCATTCTTGTACTGCATCTCCTTGTGGTAAACGTCGTAGCGCAGCATGATGGAATCGATAACCTTATTTCCATTTAAAAAGATTTCACCTAAGCTAAAATCTTTTTGTAAAAATGGAGATCCATCAATTCCGGGAACTGACTCCTGAGTAATGATTTTGTTATACCCGGGAGGAAAATCTACTCTGAACGTTTGTGAAAAAGCGCTGAGACTCGAAAAAATACCAACCAGCAGAATAATGCTAATTTTTTTCATTGGGTTTGGTTTTAAGTTAAAAAATTCTGTTTCATCTTGTATTTAAGTATGTCAAGATCAATATTATTTGTCAAGCAATGGAACGGTGAAATCAGCATGTTAACTTCTCATAATTCATAAAAATTAACTTGTTAGTGAGCGCGCATTGGATCAATTCTTTGTCTTTTAAGATGACTAACTATGTTCACCTTCCAAATTTCAAAATAATGTTCTCCGAAAACTGTTCCTTTAGATTAACTATTTCAACGAAAAACATCATTGGATTATTATTATCCCTTCTCTATAATTACAAGAGCCGTGTGTTGAATTTTACCCTATGAATAATTGATAATTTATTGTCATTATTCATTTATTTAGTGCTAATTCGTTGCATTAAAATACGATACGTATTCTGCTCATTTTTTATGAAAGCACCACCTGTGTTAACAAATCTTGTGCCAATGACTTAATCAAAATTGAATTTGGTCAAAATATCCCCTGTTTTTACTCTATCCCAATCTCATCAATAAAAATAAACGAGGGGTTTCCCGCACCCAGGTGCCATTTTGGGAGCGGTCCGTATCCATGGCCAACCACCTTTACGTAACGGGCCTTGATATCCACAGTTGCCGCAAAATCCTTGGTCACCGACTCTGTAACAGTATCGGCCACTGTATTTGGCACTCGAGTCGCAAGATAGTATGTGTTACCATCGATGGAGGTGAAAAACTCCACCGAGGTGGGCATCATAATCCAAGCACCGGCATCCTGCAAAAATCCTGCCCACAGCTTATGGATGGGTTTTGTGGCATGTAGGTCGATCACTGCTTCAAAGTCCTGTCCTTGGTAGCCCTGCCAGCCGCCCAACCGGAAGTTCTTTGCCCCGCGAATTCCGTCGATTAATGCTTCGGGACCACCGGCGGTGTATTGCCGACTCACCTTCGATTCAATGGCAATGGTGCGGTCGGTTTTTACCTGAATGTAGCTGCCCTCCACCGCAAAGCTGTGACCCTTGCCTGGCACTACGGCAACTGCCTTAACGGTGGCGGATTTATGCAAGGTAATGGGGGAGCTGTAGCGGTTGCTCTTTTCGGTGGGTTCGCTGCCATCGAGTGTGTAGAATATTTTTGTACCCACTTCGGGACATTTAATGCCAACGGTGATGGAATCGCGAAAAGTCCGGTCCGTGGCCTCTAGGTAGGGAACGGTAATCATGGAGCTGTCGATGATTTCGGTGGATGGCTGGTTTCCTGCCCCAACACCCCACGTGTTGTTGGGCTCAGCGCCCATTACGTATGAGAACGTTCCGCCATGCATAATGTCGGCATGCTCAAGGAAGCACTTACTGTATGGCTTCCCGTTGAGCGTGGCACCTTGAATGTAACTATTCTGGTTGCTTACGTTGGGGGCATCAATTTTAAAGGTTTTCCCATTTTCGAGATGAATGGTTACCGATGGGAACCACGGGGTGCCGATGGCATACTGGTTGCTGCCCGGGCAAACCGGGTAAAACCCCATGGCGCTCATTACCAGCCAGGCGCTCATTTGCCCACAATCCTCGTTACCAATGAGGCCGTCGGGTGCGTTGGTATACATCTCGTCCATAATCTGACGAGCGCGCTGCTGCGTTTTCCATGGCTCACCAAGGTAGTCGTAGAGATAGGCCATGTGGTGGCTGGGTTCGTTGCCGTGAGCATACTGGCCAATAAGCCCGGAGATGTCCACCTGCTCCCTACCGCTCACATTCTGTTGCGTGGTGAAGAGCTCGTCCAACTTCCTGGCAAGCTTTTGAATGCCTCCTTGCAGGTTGGCCAATCCGGTAATATCCTGCGGTACGTAGAAGCTGTACTGCCAGCTGTTGGCTTCCGTAAAGTTAAAATCCACCTCGGTAGGGTCGAAGGGCTGCTTCCATCCGCCGTTGATACGGGGCCGCATGAACCCGGTTTGCGGGTCGAACATGTTGCGGTAGTACTGCGCACGCTGGATATACTCGTGGTAGGTGCTACTATCGTTTAGCTGCTTCGCCATTTGGGCAATGCACCAGTCGTCGTAGGCATACTCCAGCGTTTTCGACACCCCTTCCGACCCCAGGTCGCCCGGGATGCAGCCGTGGGTGCGGTATACGTCCAGCCCAAACTGGTTCTGCATGGCGCTATGCTTCATGGCCTCCAGCGCCAGCTTGGCGTCAAAGCCGCGAATGCCCTTCATGAAGGCGTCCACAATCACCGGCACGGAGTGGTAGCCAATCATGCAGAAGGTCTCGTTGGCCGAGAGTTCCCAAACTGGCAGCAGTCCACCGTTGCGGTAGTCGGCCAGAAAGGTGTTGATAAAGTCGCTGGTTCGGTGGGGATCAATTATGGTCATTAGTGGGTGGTAGGCCCGGTAGGTGTCCCACAACGAGAATACGGTGTAAGGGGTGAACCCCTCCGCCTTATGCGGCTTAAGGTCGGTGCCGAGGTATTGCCCATTGGTATCCATAAACAGGTTGGGCACCACCATGCAGTGGTAGAGCGCCGTGTAGAATGCCACCTGCTGGCTGTGGGTTCCACCTGAAACTTCTATCTTGCTCAGCTCATGGTTCCAGCTGGCCAGGGTTTGGTTACGAACAGCGTCAAAATCCCACCCTTTGGCCTCGGCATCCATGTTGGATAGGGCACCATCGATGCTTACGGCTGAGAGTGCCACCTTTACCACAATTTGCTCACCCTCTTTGGTTTTAAACTGGAAATTGCTCTTTAGCGCCTTGCCCGATGCGCGCCCGCGAACGGGACCAAAGGGATCGGCAGGGACGCCTTTAAGCGGAGTTATAACCATCGCACTCTTTTCGTTGGTGGCGGTAAAGGCCTCCTGAAATGGCTTGGAGAATTTTATGACGAAGTATACAGGTTGCCGCTCGGCCCAAGCCTTGGAGAGGCGGTAGCCGTGAACCTCGGTATCGCTCACCACCTCAATCCAGGAGTCGAGCACCTCGTCGCGGTGTTCCAGGTCGAGCAGTATATTGGCCTCCTTGCTCTTGGGAAAGGTGTAGCGGTGGTAACCCACGTGGGGGGTGGCGGTGAGCTCCACCTTTACCCCGGGCTTATCGAGGAACACGGTGTAGTATCCGGGTTCCGCCTTTTCGGTGGTTTTGCGGAAGGGGGAGGCGTATTCGCTGTTGGGTATGCGAAAATCCGTAGATCACCGAGTCGGAGTAGTGGTAGCCCGAGCAGCCATCCCATCCGGTGAGGCGGGTATCGGGGCTCAGCTGCACAAAGCCAAAGGGGGCGGTGGCGCCTGGGTAGGTGTGGCCGTGGCCGCCGGTGCCAATAAAGGGGTTGACCAAGGAGGCGGGTTGCGGTTGGGCAAAGGAGAGTGCTGGGGCAATAAGGATTATGTATACCAGCAGGTTGCGTAGCTTCATGGTGTTGTGCGATGGTTTGATGGTAAACTTACCAAATATCTGGGAGAAATCGAGAAGTATGATTACCCCAAAGTGATCCAGCCATGCTGCTTTTGTAAAGATTTCGGCATTGAAAGGATACATAGATTTTTATAGTTTCTGTTTTTTTTCATAAATTTCCTTGTTGATAACAGCAATGCCTATCCGTCCTTATTGTAGAATAAAGTTCATAAAGTGATGATTAAGGTTAGCAAGGTTATACATCGTGGTGTAGAACAATTTAAGCTCGATTTTAGCTACGATTTGGCGATTATTGCACAGGTTAAAAACATTGAAGGTGCAAAGTGGAGCCAAACGCTTAGGGCATGGCTAATTCCATTCACAAAGGAGGCGCTGAATACCCTCAAGGCAACTGGGAACGAGCTGGATATGTCAAGGTTTAAGGTTGGTGCAGGGAACAGCCAGGATATGAAAAGGCCATCGGAAAAACTGCCATCCCCCAATTCTGAGAATGTTTTAGAGCCTACAAAGCTGAAGTCCGGAAATGCAGTGAGCATTATGGTAACTGGCCGGAAGATTGCTCTAAAGATGCCCAAAAATGAGGTGGACATTCGGTTTCTTAATACCCTGAGGTATAGCCGATGGAACAGGGCCAACTTTGTGTGGGAGATACCCAACTACCCCGGTAACCTCGACCTAATAAAGGATCATTTCCAAGGCCGAATAGGCGAAATTGTTGTAAACGAAAGCATGGGTATAAGCTTGAATAAGCAAGCTGTTTCAGTTGATAGGGATGAGCTGCTGGTTATAAAAACCTTAGCGGGTAGGCTGCGCATTGTTTCGGCCTACAATAGCAATCTTCAATGGCTGATTAAAAAAATTCCCTACCACCGCTGGGATAGCAAGAACAAATGGTGGACGACCCCATTTTCAGAGAGTATTATGGCGCAGCTTAAGGAATTCTCTTCCTTAGAAGGGTTGAAGATCAAGCTGGAACACGAGGAGTCTGGCGAGCAGGGGCTAAAGCGTGCCAATTCTTTCGATATACCAAACTATAAGGAATGTCCTGAATCGATGAAGCTTAAGCTGTTGGAACTTCGCTACAGTGAAAGAACCATCCGGACATACTGTTCCATGGTGGAAGAGTTTATCAACTTCCACTATCGCTATGAGCTCGACAAAATTACAGAGCCGCAAATTATTGAGTTTTTGCGATTTTTGGTGATGGAGCGGAAGGTATCCACCTCGTACCAGAACCAAGCCATAAATGCCATTAAGTTTTACTACGAAAAGGTGCTAGGTGGGCAGCGTAAGTTTTACTTTATCGATCGTCCAAAGAAAGAGCGTACGCTGCCAACTGTGCTAAATGAGCAGGAGGTGAAAGCGCTATTTAGCTGCGTGGATAACCTGAAGCATAAAACCATGCTAATGCTGGCCTACTCGGCCGGGTTGCGGCTTGGAGAAATTATTCGGCTAAAGCTCATCGACCTAGATCGAGAGCGGATGCAAATAAGGATCAGCCAAAGCAAGGGAAAGAAGGATCGATACACAAAGCTATCGCACAAGTTTCTTAACACCTTTGATAAATATTTGGAGGAGTATAGGCCCAAGGTTTTTGTATTCGAGGGAGCAGCAGGCGGTGAGTATTCGCCAACTAGCTTACAAAACGTTATAAGAGCCGCAGCAAAGAGGGCGGGTATAGAGAAGCATACCACTATGCACACCCTGCGCCACACCTTTGCCACCCACTGTTTGGAGCATGGCGTGGATTTGCGCTATATCCAGAGCATGCTGGGGCACGACAGCAGCAAGACCACTGAGGTATATACCCACATTACCACCAGAGGCTTCGATCAAATAAAAAGTCCATTGGATAGCTTGGATATTTAGTTTTTTTTTGTAAGTTTGAAATACGAACGAATGACAGAAATGGTAAGAATTAGCTGTGGACGTACCTGCTCACCACTGATAGTGGCATAAGAACATTAAGGAGCAGGTTTGTCTAAGGCGGAAATAACAACCATAGCTGCGTTTATACACTCGTTATGGTGCATTTTAATTGAACGACACGAATGACAAGACTTTTAACAATTTTGGTTCTCATTCTGACAATTAGTTTTCTTAGTTGTGGACAGATAATAAAAGAAAACCAAGAAAAGACATCAAATTCGAAATTGTTTCACATTGACAAATCTTTAATTGCAGTATTACCCTATGATACCTCACTTTATTGGGTTTTTAAAGACTGTCAACCAGTTGAATTGACGAATGACGACTTTATCGAAATTGAGAAAATATTAATAAAGTGTATTGAAGAATATAATCCCAATCGTGAAAAACAATTTAATGAATTTAATGCAAAATTTCCTGACGCAAAGAACGACAAGAAAAGTTTTATTATTGATTTGACTAGGTACAAAAGACAATATATTGCTGTTACAAATAAAAATGGTGAGAAAGAGGTTTGGGTTAATTGCTTTTGTGATTTTAGGGACAAAAATTGGAAAGAAAACATTGTTATTGTAATGGATGGTGGGAATTGTTACTTTAATCTAAAAATGAATTTGACAACTGGCAAGTTTTACGAACTAATGGTAAACGGAGAAGCTTGACCGATTAAAAAAAACGCACCATAACACGCGCTAAATTTCAGCTGGGCATGACAAGCGACAGGAAACTTTTACTACCTTTAGGTTGGTTTTCGTCGGAGGACGACGACGTGGTCGTCATCCCCCAGCCGAAAATCTAGCGCGGGAACGTTAGCACTCATTAAAAACAAACATATGCACTTCTTTTACATAGATGAAACAGGTTGTAACGGTAGAGACTTATCTCAAAAACAACAACCAATTTTTGTGTCAGGTGGAATCATATTAAGAGATGAAGGGTGGAATAAAACACATGAAGAATTCAAAAAAATCATTTTGGAGTATTTCGAGAATCAGGTTCCTCCTAACTTTGAATTACACACACAAGATTTACTTTCTCCTGAAGGTAAAAATGCGTTTGAAGGTCATACAAGAGATAAAAGGAATGGTTTAGCTAATAAAATACTTGATTTGTTAGCAACTCGGAAGCACCACTATTGTTATTGTGGAATTGATAAATCTAAGCTAAATATTTATAATGTTGAAACAGTTAAAGACCATGATTACTTTGACTTGAAAGTTCCTTATTTAATTGCATATGATTATCTGCTAACCACATATGAGAAATATACAAAGGAGAATTTAGGAAATAGTGCTAGAGCATTAGTAATCATAGATGAAAAGGACAACCTGATTAAGGAAATCGAATCTATAACTACCTATAGACGGTTTGAGGCTCCAAATTCTAAAAAGCTAAAATGGGTTGTAGAATTTACATATCCTGTAGATTCAAAAAAAAATACAATGATTCAAATATCTGATTTATTGTTATTCATTACTAGAAAATATCTTGAAATAGAAGCGGGATATAAACAAGATTATTCAGTTGAAATAAAGAATACATATAGAGAATTCTACAAGAAAATTAATGACAGAATTATCACAATTGGGAGAACAGTGAATCAGGAAAATAGCCGAAATTCCAAATACTACAATGATTTTATGGCAGAAATAATTGTTTTCCCTACAAAAAAATGGAAAACAAGAATCTATGAATAAAAAACGAGTGCTAACACGTGGTATAAAAAACTGCCGGCATAGTGCAACTTGTAGGTTTATCACCCGCATTAAAACTCGTGTAGCTTGATAAGTAGTTCGCCCGCAATCGGCAGCTTCTCATACCACCACCGTTATGCTTCATATTACTAGAAAACGAGAAATTTTAACAAAACGAAAATATATTTAGAAACTAAAACTATGAATAAACTTAAAGGCTGGTTATTAATATCTCTTAACGGATTTTTAATTTTTGTATTTGCACTTAGTTTGGCTGTATTTGTTCCAGATTTGTTCAAGAAAAATGTAGATCACAAGGACTCATTTATTGCATCTTTTGTTTTATTAGTTTTATTAATTCTTTCGGTTTATGGATTTGTCAAGGGTTTGCAGAAAATCAAGCCAAAGAAAGAAATATTAGTTCCCTACGATAGAGAATTGAATATTCAATTCAAAAGTCAGATAGAGTATGAAGAATATCGGAATTTAATATTTGGATTGAGTTTCAAAAGGCCAATCTTTTTAATAATGTTCGGCTTGATTCTACTTAACATCATTAACATGTTCACAAACAAGAATATTTCATACATCGACCAGAATTTAATCTTCCCAATTATATTGGGTCTATCTGTTGTCGTTTTTGCACCTCTCATTATTTATTACCAGACAAGACAGGTATATAAGTCAAGTAAGCTATTCCACGAAAATATAAATTACTCGATTGACAACAATTCGGTAAAGATGAATGGAGTAACGTTTGAATCAGAATTGAAATGGACCCATTTCTATAAAATAAAAGAGACTAAGAATTTCTTTATGCTTTATCAGGGTAAGACAATTGCTAATTTATTAGACAAGAAAAACATGAATAACGGGGACATTAACGAATTTAGATTATTCATTAGATCTCTGAATTTGAAGCAAGAATAAAATAAATACGAAGCATAACAAACGCTATAGCAAATGCGGGTATGCGTGTTCGTTGAAACATTTGAAATCTTTAAATACATTTGTGCTGGCAGACAGTTGAGCAACAATTTAATCCCGCACTTGCCATAGCGTCAGCCGTTATGTGCAAATTTAAGACGACAACACAGATAATTTTAGAAACTAATCCTAAAACTTTAATGACAATGAAAAGAAAATTTTTCCTAGCCTTTTTATCTTTAGGCTTAATGACTTTTGCGAATGCTCAAACAATTAAGATTAGCGAACCAGAATTTGCAGGAAGTATGGTTTACGTGAACGATACAATTGGTTCAGGTATTCCTCTCGAAAAACAAGTTTGCTCAATGAAAACAAAAGCAGGAGCATCAATGTATATTGTAGGTGTTGGCAAAGTAACTTCATCTAGTGTTGTAAAAGGAAAAAGTTCTCCTGTAAGGATACAAAAGAAAGAGAATTTACAATTTATAATCAGAGTAACCGATAATTCTGTTGACCCTTCTACAATTATTAATGTTTTCAAACTTACCGAAAAGAAAGACACTAGAACAGTAGAATTAGCTTCAGCAGGAACTTTTCAAGCCTCTAAATCTAATGATATTCAGTATTTACCTTTTGTTGGAAAGAAATACGGCGATAGTTCTTACTTGATTGAAATAAGTTCAATTGAAACGGGAGAATACGCTATCACATTACCTGAGAGACGAGATTTGTTCTATATGTTTGGAGTTGAGTAAAAATCTGCACATAATAAATAGGACTTCGTGCGGTCGGAACGACCCAGCATGAACCCCGAAGGGCTCACGAGCGAAAGCGAGTAACGCTCGGTTGCACGCGATCCCGCAGCACCACACTTTCTATGGAGTTCTCGTCGATTTACTACAGCCTAATGCCAGGGTTGCCGGGGGCCTGTTGGGCTACTGCTGGACTTAGGTGCCTCCTTACTCTCCCTTTTCAGCGCTAGTATTCGCCATCTTACTACACCTTTACCGGGTTTTGCTCAGCTATGGGCATAGGATTTCCCCTCCGCCGCCTGGGGCGGTTTACCGGGTAGTCCTATAACGGCAGGATTGCTGCCGGGTAGAGGGCGTTGGTTGGCGCGCGTACCTTGGGTAGCAGCTCTACGGTATGCATGATTCCTGCCTTGCAGAAGGGGCACTGGAGGCGGTCGAACCCGGTGAGGCGCACCATCCGCTCCTGCTTGGTTTCGGCTTCCCTCGCTTGCGCCCCGTCCGTATTCTTGGCCTGCAGCGGGGCTACCTGCTGCTTGTAGCGGCCGCTGAGGATGCCGTAGTAGCGGATCTTCACGAACCGGTGCGGCAGGATGTGCAGGCAGAAGCGGC
>Ga0307377_10006269_pt1 | contig 12504 bp, 9 predicted proteins | sample TR3MG_FD_202535 | JGI IMG/M metagenome (GOLD analysis project Ga0307377, IMG submission 202535) | Soil microbial communities from Risofladan, Vaasa, Finland - TR-3 | ecosystem: Environmental > Terrestrial > Soil > Coastal area > Acid sulfate soil | place: Finland: Risofladan, Vaasa | collected...
CACCAAACTTCTTCGACATGATCAACGTGATCGCCGCCGTCAGCGTCGTCTTCCCATGGTCCACGTGCCCTATCGTCCCTACGTTCACGTGCGGCTTCGTGCGCTCAAATTTTGCTTTTGACATGATCGTTCCCGGTTATTTCTTGTTAATGATTGCTTCGGCCACGGTCTTCGGCGCCTCGGCGTAATGCTTGAATTCCATGGTGTAGGTGGCGCGCCCCTGCGTGAGCGAGCGCAGCGTCGTTGAGTAGCCGAACATCTCGGCCAGAGGCACTTCGGCGCGGATGATCTTGCCTCCGGCCAGATCGTCCATGCCCTGGATAACGCCGCGACGCGACGACAGGTCGCCCATGACGTCGCCCATTTTCTCTTCTGCCGTTTCCACTTCGACCGCCATGATCGGTTCGAGCAGCACCGGGGAGGCCTTACGCATGCCGTCCTTGAATGCCATGGAGGCGGCCATGCGGAACGCGTTTTCGTTCGAGTCCACTTCGTGGTAGGAGCCGTCGAACAGCGTTACCTTGACGTCGACCACCGGATAGCCGGCAAGCACGCCGGCCGGCAGCGTTTCCACCAAACCGCGTTGAACTGCAGGGATGTATTCGCGCGGCACCGAGCCGCCCTTGATCGCGTCGACGAACTCGAAGCCCTTGCCCGCGGGCTGGGGCTCGACCTTGAGCCATACGTGGCCATACTGGCCGCGTCCCCCGGACTGCTTGATGAACTTGCCTTCGATTTCTTCGCAGGTGCGGCGGATGGTCTCGCGATAGGCCACCTGGGGCGCACCAACGTTGGCTTCCACGCCGAATTCACGCTTCATCCGGTCGACGATAATCTCCAAGTGCAACTCGCCCATGCCGGAGATGATGGTCTGCCCGGTTTCTTCGTCGGTACGCATGCGGAACGACGGGTCTTCCTGCGCCAGGCGATTGAGAGCAACGCCCATTTTCTCCTGGTCGCCCTTGGTCTTCGGTTCCACGGCCACGTGAATCACCGGTTCCGGGAACACCATGCGCTCGAGCACAATGATGTGCTTGGGATCACACAGGGTTTCGCCTGTGGTCACGTCTTTCAGCCCCACCGCAGCCCCGATGTCGCCGGCGCGCACTTCCTTGATTTCCGCGCGCTCGTTGGCGTGCATCTGCAGCAAGCGGCCAATGCGCTCCTTCTTGCCGCGCACGGTGGTGTAGACGGTGTCGCCGGAGTTCAGCACGCCGGAATAAACGCGGAAAAACGTCAGCTGCCCGACGAACGGGTCGGTCATGATTTTGAACGCGAGCGCGGCAAACGGTTGCTCGTCCTCCGGCTTGCGCGCCTCGATCTTGCCGTTGTCGTCCTCGCCCTTGACCGGCGGGATATCCGCCGGCGCCGGCATGTACTCGACCACCGCGTCCAGCATCGCCTGCACGCCCTTGTTCTTGAACGCCGAACCGCATAGCATCGGCGTGATCTCGCTCTTGATGGTGCGCAGGCGCAAGCCCTTCTTGACGTCCGCAACCGACAGGTCGTGGCCCTCAAGATATTTGTTCATCAGCTCGTCATCGCCTTCGGCTGCAGCCTCGACCATCTTCTCGCGCCACTCCTTGGCCTCTGCGAGCAGGTCCGCCGGGATATCGCGAATGTCGAACTTCATGCCCTGCGACGCCTCATCCCAGTAGATTGCCTTCATGCGCACCAGGTCGATTACGCCTTCGAATTTTTCCTCGGCTCCGATCGGCAGCTGCAGCGGCACCGGATTGGCCTTGAGGCGGGTCTTCATCTGCGCGTAGACCTTGAGGAAATCCGCGCCCTGGCGGTCCATCTTGTTTACGAACGCGAGCCGCGGCACCTTGTACTTGTTCGCCTGGCGCCACACGGTTTCAGACTGCGGCTGCACCCCGCCCACGGCGCAGTACACCATGCACGCGCCGTCGATCACGCGCATCGAACGCTCCACTTCGATGGTGAAATCCACGTGTCCCGGCGTGTCGATGATGTTGATGCGGTGCTCCGGGAACGACAGGTCCATGCCCTTCCAAAAACAGGTGGTCGCCGCCGAAGTGATGGTGATGCCGCGCTCTTGCTCCTGCTCCATCCAGTCCATGGTCGCGGCGCCGTCGTGCACTTCGCCGATCTTGTGGTTCACACCGGTGTAGAACAGGATGCGTTCCGTGGTCGTGGTCTTGCCTGCGTCAATGTGCGCACTGATGCCGATGTTGCGGTAGCGATCGATTGGGGTTTTGCGTGCCACGGTAAGAACCTTAAAAGCCTTTGGCTGCCAAGATGCGGTGGCTACCAGGAATTTGTCTGGCTGCGCCGGTCCGTTCTGGCAGTGAGTTAAGTCGAAAGTTGCGTTTGTCTTCTCTGGAATTGCAGGCGCCTAGAAGCGATAATGCGCGAATGCCTTGTTCGCTTCCGCCATGCGGTGCACTTCATCGCGTTTTTTCATCGCACTGCCGCGGCCTTCGGCCGCTTCCATCAGTTCGCTTGCCAGGCGCAAGTCCATCGATTTCTCGCTGCGTTTCTGCGCTGCCTCGCGCAGCCAGCGCATCGCCAGCGCCACACGCCGCACCGGGCGCACTTCCACCGGCACCTGATAGTTGGCGCCGCCGACGCGGCGGCTCTTCACTTCGACCATGGGCTTGACGTTGGAGACAGCCTGTCCGAACACCTCGATCGGGTCTTTGCCGGACTTGGTTTTGATCGCGGTGAACGCGCGATAGATAATGCTCTCGGCAACTGACTTCTTGCCGCGCGTCATCAGCACGTTGATGAACTTGGCGACATCCTGATTGCCGAATTTCGGATCCGGAAGAATGTCGCGCTTGGGAACTTCTCTGCGTCGTGGCACGTTATGACCTCAATGTCGAACGTTCAATTATTAATATCGAATGCGGCAAGCGATTTTCCTGCGTCTGCGGCCCAATTACACGCTAAGCGTTCACCGCGGCTGTTACGCAGCCTTGGGCTTCTTCGCTCCGTACTTGGAACGGCTTTGCTTGCGATCCTTCACGCCCTGCGTGTCCAGGCTGCCGCGCACCATGTGGTAGCGTACGCCCGGCAGGTCTTTGACCCGGCCGCCGCGGAGCAGCACCACCGAGTGCTCCTGCAGATTGTGGCCTTCGCCGCCGATGTAGCTGATGACCTCGAACCCGTTGGTGAGGCGCACCTTAGCCACCTTGCGCAGCGCCGAATTTGGCTTTTTTGGGGTCGTGGTGTAAACACGGGTGCACACGCCCCGCTTTTGCGGGGAATTGCCGAGCGCAGGCACCTTGCTCTTGGCTTTGGTGCGCACGCGCGGCGTATGCACTAACTGGTTGATTGTTGGCATTATTTGATGTTCCGAAATGAAATCGGGACGACCGTTCTATGCTCGGCCGCCCCGGAAATCGCAAAGAGGCAGGATTATACAAACAAAATCAAGGACGAGTCAACAGCGGAACGGCTTTGCCTTGCGCGAGCACGGCGCCGAGCGACTTGACTCAGCCGAAACCGGTGGTCGCGTCGCTGGATTTGGCCCGCCGCAGCTGCCGCGACCGTCCCTCGGCCACCTCGCCGATGAAGCGGCAGAACCAGGAGGTCCGGTGCCCGGCTCCTTTCGCCAAAACTCACGCGCGACTTGACTCGGGCGCACCGATTGTGCGAACGTCCGGCGCGTGCATCGTGCGCGCTCTTGTCCTGTAAGCACTGCCCCCTGAATGCCACCCCCGAATGATTCGAATCAACATAAGGAATTCCCGTGTCCAGCGCCCTGTTCAAACCCTTCGAGTTGCGTGAGCTCAAGCTTCCAAACCGCATTATGGTTTCGCCGATGTGCCAGTATTCGGCCACCGACGGCAGCGCCAGCGACTGGCACCTGATCCATCTGGGACAGCTCGCCTTGGGCGGCGCCGGGCTGTTGTGCGTCGAAGCAACCGCAGTCGAGGCGATCGGTCGCATCACGCCCGACTGCCTCGGGCTGTACTCGGACGACAACGAGGCCGCTTTGCGCCGAGTGCTGACCGCACTGCGGCGCTACGCCGACACGCCGCTGGCGATCCAGCTAGGACATGCCGGGCGCAAGGCCTCGAGCCATACACCTTGGGACGGCGGCAAGCTGATCGCTCCAGAGGCTGGCGGCTGGGAGGCGATCGCGCCCTCGGCGCTGCCGTTTTCGTCGACCGAGGCAGCGCCGAGGGAAATGAATGATGCAGATTTAGCGCGCGTACGCGAGGCTTTCGTGAAAGCAACGGAGCGCGCCGCGCGACTCGGCTTTGACGCGATCGAATTGCATGGGGCGCACGGCTACCTGCTGCATCAGTTTCTGTCGCCGCTGGCCAACCAGCGCAGCGACAGCTACGGCGGATCTCTCGAAAACCGCATGCGTTTCCCGCTGGAGGTGTTCGCCGCGGTGCGCAAGGTCTGGCCGCAGGCGAAGCCGCTCGGAGTGCGCATCTCGGCCAGCGACTGGATCGAGGGCGGCTGGGACCTGCCGCAATCGATCGAGTTCGCGCGCCGCCTGAAGACTCTGGGCTGCGACTGGATCGACGCTTCCAGCGGCGGCCTGGCACCCGGGCAAAAAATCAACCTCGTACCCGGCTATCAGGTGCCGTTTGCCGAGGCGATCCGCAGGGAGGTCGGCATACCGACCATCGCCGTGGGCCTGATCACCGAGCCGAAGCAGGCCGAAGACATCATCGCCGCCGGCCGGGCCGACATGGTCGCGCTCGCCCGCGGCGTGCTGTACGAACCGCACTGGGCCTGGCACGCCGCAGCCGAACTCGGCGGCGAGGTGCTCGCGCCGAAACAGTACTGGCGCGCGCCGCCGCGAGGCGCGGAAGCGATTTTCCGCGGTGCCAAGGTCGGCCAACGCTGATTCGCCCTGGCAAGCCCATGCGGCGGCAGACCTCGCCGATCGGAATAAGGAACGACCGTTAAGGGCCGTAGCTCTGCCACACGACCCGGCATGCGGGTCCGCACCGGGCGGTTCAAGAACCTGGGGTCATGAGAGACGGGGCACGCCAAGCCGGTCGAAGTCGGCAATAGTGAGCGCCCGTTTGATGTCGCCATCGCTGTTCCGCCACCGCCAGCGTGAATTCGCAGCCACCCGCTTCGCTACATGGTCGTGCCGCGCTTCCAGCGCAAGCGTGCGCACGTGCTGGGCGCACCAAAAAATCCGCTACCGGATTTCCCGGCAGCGGCCCTTTTCAGGAACCGCGCTTAGAACGCCGAAAAATACTCACGGAATAAGCGGTCCAAATTGGAGACTCGGCCGCCCTAGGGCGATGCCACTCGATGAACATTCAGTAGTGCGGTGGAATCTCGTCGCCGGGACTAGCGGCCTCTGCTGGCGCAACTTCCTGCAGCTGCTGGCGTAGCGCGCGTATGTCCTGTTGCAACTGGTCTATCTGCTGCTGCTGGCGATACACGGTGCGATTGAGCGCATCGAGCAGGTCTTCGGCGAGGCTCATCTTCGCCTCGAGTTCGTTCAACCGGGATTCCATGATCTGCTTTGCTGTGGCCGGTATGGCGAAGGCGCGATTGTAATCAGGCGGGACACCGGCGCGCGCCTCGGCAGAACCGTGACCAAACCTGGACGAGTCCGCCCTGTGCGCTTCACGGCTTCGCCAGGTCCAGTTCCGCATGCAACTCCGATTCATCCCGCTTCAGCTTGAACCCGATTTTGCGGGAGACATGTTGCATGGCGACGTTCTCGGCCAGGATAGTGGCGACGATGCGCTTGAGCTTCTCGTCGCGTCCGATCTGCACCAGGCGGCGCAACAGTTCGCCGCCGAAGCCATGTCCCTGGTAGGCATCGCTGACGAGAATGGCGAATTCGGCTTCCGCCGTCTGGTGCAGCTTGCTCAGGCGCCCGATCGCGAGAATGGCGTGCTCGCCCGTCTTGGGATCCGGGCGCTCGACCACCAGCGCCATCTCACGGTCGTAATCGATAAAGCACAGCCGTGTCAGGCGTTCGTGAGCAACCCGCTGGTTGTACTGGATAAAGTGGAAGTAGCGCGTGTATACACTTTCCTCCGACAGGGTCGCATGGAACTGCACCATCAGCGGTTCGTCCTCGGGACGAATGGGACGAATGGTGACCGCCATGCCTCCCTTCGACGTCCATGCCGACGCGTATTGCGCCGGGTAAGGACGGATCGCCAGTCTCGGCAATTGGTCCTCGCCGATATCCGCCCCGTGCAACACGATGCGCGCATCGAGCGCGATGATTCCCGCATTGCCAGACTGCCCGCCGGCCGAGGAGGCCGGGGCAGGCGCCGCGAGCAGCGGATTGATGTCGATCTCTTTGATCCAGCGCTGCTCCACCACCAGCTGGCTGAACTGCACCAGCAAACCGGCCAGCGCATCGAGATCGACCGGCGCACGGCCGCGCACGCCGAGCAGTGCCTTGTGGATCGTCGTTTGCTCCATCATGCGCCGCGCCAGCGTGGTATTGAGCGGCGGCAGCGACAGCGCGCGGTCGCGGAACACCTCTACCAGCTGCCCCCCCGCGCCGAACAACAGCACCGGACCGAATTGTGCATCGATGCTGCTGCCGACAATCAGCTCATAGCCGTCCAGCTTGACCATCGGCTGCACCGCCACGCCGAGAAAATGTCCGCTGCCGTCCACCGGCGCACCGGCCACCGCCTTCGCCCGGGATTCGATCGCGCGGTACGCGCCTCGCACCGCCTGCGCATCAGCGAGATTCAATTGCACGCCGCCGACGTCGGTCTTGTGGCTGATCGTGTGCGAATGCAGCTTTAGCACCACCGGATAGCCGACTTCTCCGGCGCATTGCACCGCTTCGTCTTCGCTGCCGGCAATGCGCGTGGGCACGGTCGGAATGCCATACGCCGCCAGCACCTGCTTCGACTCGAACTCGGAGAGCAAGCTGCGGCCGGCCGCGCGCGCGTCGCGGATGAGGCGCTCTACCCGCGCCCGATCCGGTACCGCATCCGCCGCGGTCTCGACCAGCGTCGGCGTTTCGTACAGGCCGCGCAGGTTATACGCATAGCGCCACATCAGGGTAAAGGTACGCGCGGCCGTATCGGGGTAACCGAAGGTGGGTATGTTCGCCTGATTCAGAATCGCCTCGCCCGCGACCACGTCCTTGCCGCCCATCCAGCTCGCGAGCACCGGTTTACCCCGGGTCACGGCAAACGGGATCATGCGCCTCGCCGTTTCGGTCGGATCGGTCATCGCCTGCGGGGTGAGCGCCACCAGCAGCCCGTCGCTGTTCGCATCCTTTGCCACGATCGCCAGTGCCTGCGCGTAGCGTTCCGGATCGGCGTCGCCCAGGATGTCGATCGGATTGCCGTGGCTCCAGTGCGGCGGCAGCACCTTGTTAAGCGCGTCCATCGATTCCTTTGACAACTCCGCCAGTTCGCCGCCGAGGGCGATCAGCGTGTCGGTCGCGAGCACCCCCGGGCCGCCGGCGTTGGTGACAATGGCGAGGCGCGGACCCGACGGGCGCGGCTGCTTGGCCAGCACCTCGGCCATGTGGAACAGGTCCGAAATGGAATTCACGCGCAGCACCCCGCAGCGGCGGAACGCGGCGTCGAGCACATCGTCGCTGCCGGCGAGCGCGCCGGTATGCGAGGCCGCGGCCCGTGCCGCTGCTGCGGTACGTCCGGCCTTGATCACGATAATCGGCTTGGTCAGCGCGACTTCGCGCGCGGCAGAAATGAACGAGCGCGCGTCGCCGATGGACTCCATGTAAATCATGATGCTGTGCGTGTGCGGATCGTCGCCGAGGTAGTTGATCAGGTCGCCCCAGTCGACGTCGAGCATCGAGCCCACGGAGACGCAGGCACTGAAGCCGACATTTTCGCGAAAGCTCCAGTCGAGCACGGCGGTGAGCAGCGCGCCGCTCTGGCTGATGAATCCGACGGTGCCGGGGCGCGCCATCGCACTGGCGAAGGTCGCATTCAAATGCGTCCTGGGGCGCATCACGCCCAGGCAATTCGGGCCGATCAGGCGCATCCTGCCGCGCGCCTGCTCCGCGATCCGGCGTTCCAGTTCTACGCCGGCGGCGCCCGCCTCCTTGAAGCCGGCGGAGATGATGATCGCGCCTTTCACGCCGGCGGCGACGCACTCGCCGACGATATCGGGCACCGTGACGGCAGGCGTGACGATAACCGCCAGGTCTACCGCCTCAGGCACCTGGCTTATGCCCTTGTACGCCTTGATGCCGAGGACGTGTGGATGCCGCTTATTGATCGGGTACACCGTGCCGCCGAACGGGTTGCTGATCAGGTTCCACAGCACGGTGCGCCCGACCCCGCCCTCTTTCTCGGTCGCGCCGATCACCGCCACGCTCTTCGGCGAAAAAATGGCGCGCAGCGCATCGCGCTCGAAATGCAGCACGTCCAGCGTGCGGTCGGCGGCATCAGCCGGCTTGGCCGATGGGGATTGCGGCCTGCTCTTTTTCTTCGCGTCGCTCATCTTGGCCTCCAGATCAATGTCCGCAGCCTGATATGCGCAGGATACGCTTCAGACGCCGGCGGCGCTGACGACCGCCCGGCGCAATTCGTCATAGTCGCGGGCCACCGGGTACTGCGGAAACTCGGCCGCCACATTAGCGGGCGGGCAGAACAGAATTCCCGCATCGGCCTCGGCCAGCATGCTGGTGTCGTTGTAGGAATCGCCCGCGGCGATGGTGCGGAAATTGAGCTCCCTGAACGCCCGCACCGAAGCGCGCTTCTGGTCCTGCATGCGCAGCCGGTAGTCGCGCACGCGACCGCCCTGCTCGACCACGAGTTCGTGGCAGAACAGCGTCGGATAGCCGAGCGAGCGCATCAGAGGCGCCGCGAACTGGTAATAGGTGTCCGACAGGATCACCACCTGGTATTCCCTGCGCAGCCAGTCGAGGAACTCGCGCGCGCCCGCCAACGGCTGCATGCCGGCGATCACGCTCTGGATGTCAGGCAGTCCGAGCCCGCGCTGGCGCAGGATGTCGATGCGGCCGCGCATCAGCTTGTCGTAATCTGGCTCGTCGCGCGTGGTTCGCGCCAATTCCGCAATGCCTGTGCGCCGCGAAAACTCGATCCAGATTTCGGGGACCAGCACGCCTTCCAAATCAAGGCAAACGATCTGCAACGGGAAGCTCCGGGAAGTGAAATGGGCGGGGTAGGTAGAGTACTCGTGGCGCGGGGCGGACAACGGCGCTGGCAATTGTAATGCAGGCGCGGCTTTTTCCCAAGTTCTTGCCAGCGCACTGTCTTGCCAGCGCCCGAATCTGCGCAGGCGGCGCGCAAAGCACTTGCGCAGCGCTTCAGCTGGTCATGCGCCGATACACATCCGCCGCTTTGAGCGGCAACTGGCCGACATCGTCGATCAGCACCCAACTGGCGGGGCCGTACATGTGCGGCAGATAGTCGCGCGCCTCTTCGTCGATGGTGACGCAGAACGGATGGATGCCGGACTGGCGCGCTTCGATCAGGGCCTGGCGCGTGTCCTCGATGCCGTAGTCGCCGCGGTAGCCGTCGTGAAAATCGTCGGGCTTGCCGTCCGACAGCGTGAACAGGATGCGCGTCTTCGCCTCGACTTCGTTGAGGATGCCGGTGAGATGCCGAATCGCCACGCCCATGCGCGTGTAATCCCGCGGCTCGACCCCGGCGATGCGGCCGCGCACCGCCTCGCCGTAATCCTCGGCGAAGGTCTTGATACGGTAGATCTCGCAACGCTTGCGCGTCCAACCGGAAAAGCCATAGATCGCATAGCGGTCGCCGAGCGCTTCCAGCGCCTCGCACAGCAGCACCAGCGCTTCGCGCTCGCAGGCATTGATCCAACCCTTGGTCGAGCCGCTCATGTCTACCATGAACATCACGGCGATGTTGCGCTCGCTGCGCCGGCGCTGTACGAACAGCCGCTCCGAGGCTTCGATGCCGCTGGCGCGGTCGGCATAGGCTTCGACCACGGCGTCGAAGTCTATGTCTTCGCCCTCATACTGGCGCCGCGCGAGCCGGTCCTCGCCGCGCAGCGCCTCGAAGCGGCGGCGCAACTGCGCAATCTGGCCGGCGTAGCGCGCGCGCACCGCGGCGACATATCCGGGATCGCCCGTGAGTACGTCCGATTCGAACAGCACGCACCATTCCTTGCGGTAGTCGTGCCGGCGGAAATCCCATTCGTCGTACAACCTGCCGCCCACGGCGTGCGTCTCTGCGATTTCGCCGGTGGCACCATCGGGCAGCGCATCCGGCGCATAGGCGCCGGGGCCGGACGCGAGCAGGTACTCCTCAGGGATCTCGCCGAAGTCCTGGATGATCGAGCGCATGAGATTTGCGACCTCCTCGGGCGGCGCCACCGCCTCGCCGTCGATCTGCAGTTCGAACTCCAGCGAATCGAAAGAGCTGTCCACATCGAGTTCGAGTTCGGCCGGCTGCAACTCGCTCCGCTCCGCCTGCGCGGCCAGCCGCAATTGCGTGAGCTCGGCGTACAGCGCGCGCCGCTCCCTGGCGATGCGCTCGCCGCGCACTTCCGCCGCGCGCTGCAGATGCAGGCTGCCCATGTAGGGGAAGCGCTCGGGCGGGGGCCGCGAGTAGTGTTCGCGCAGCAGCGAAACGCTGTCTGCGACCGAACTGTCGGCGCGACCCAGGCGTTCCCTGGCCGCGGCGAGGTCCGGCGAGAGTGCCGGTCGAAGTCCTGCGAGCAAGGCGGCGAGGCCCGGAAAGCCGCGTCCTATCTGGTTCTCCAGCCTAATCGCCTCCAGGGAGTTGAGCCATGCTAGGGCGCGTTCGGGCGCGGCGTAGCCCGCGAGCACCGGCGCAAGATCGAGATTGAATGTGCCGTAGCGCGCCTGCGCCCAGTGATGTACCGCGATCGCCTTGTACAGGCGGAAGTTCCGCTCGCGCGCGGGGTAGTGCGCAATGCGCTCGGGCAGGAAAATGGTTACGGTGTCGGTCCAGGTGTCGGCGGCGGACTCGAGCTGCAGCCTGCGGCCGGCGAGGCCGCGCAGGAACAGCTCGAGCACGCGCGCCACTTCGGTGAGCGCCACGCCCTCCCCGGCGGCATCACTTGCGCGCTTGAAGCCGGCGAGATCTTTCAGCGCAGCGCAGGCCGGGTACAGACCCTCCTTGTCGTAGGCGTCCAGCGCGCGCAGCAGCCATTTCTCCGCGCCGCTGCGGCCGAGCAGGGCCAGCGCCTGCGGCGCCTGCGCGGTGAACTGATAGCCGAGTTCGGCCACGTTGTGCGCCGCGACTTCGGCCCAGGCGAGCACGAAGTCCTGCTCGGCGCGCGGAAGCGGCGCGATGCCGGCCGCGACCGCCGCCGCGCTGCGCCGCGAGGACAGCGCGGCGCAGAGGATGTCGTCGAGTTTTTCCTCGAGCTCGCTTTGGGAATATGGAGCGTCGACCGCACGCATGGACGAAACTATCCGGTTCGAATCGAAGCTACATCGGTGCCAGCACTCGAGCTCCGGCGCATCACAGGCACGAGCCGTTAACAGCCCGCGCTAGTTTTATGCGCGGGCGGTCCATGCGGTCCATCAGAACACCGCCGACGCGAGTTCGTCGATCGCGGCGAGCATTTCCGGATCGTCGCTGAGCGCGAGCGATATCGCCGCCACGCAGGCGGCGCGCGGCGCCACGCCGCGCTGCATCAGCTGCGCCGCGTGCACCAGCAGGCGCGTGCTCGCGCCTTCGTCCAGGCCGCTGCCTTTGAGGTTGCGCGTCATCGCGGCGAACTTCACCAGGCGCTCGGCCGTGGAAGCGTCGATGCCGGTCTCGGTGACGACAATCTTCGCCTCCAGGTCGGCGCGCGGGTAGTCGAACTCGATGGCGACGAAGCGCTGGCGCGTCGAATGCTTCAGCTCCTTCAGCACGCTCTGGTAGCCCGGGTTGTAGGACAGGACCAGCATGAACTCCGCCGGCGCGCGCAGCAGCTCGCCGCGCTTGTCCATGGGCAGGATGCGGCGGCTGTCGGCGAGCGGATGGATCACCACGGTAGTGTCTTTGCGCGCCTCCACGATCTCGTCCAGATAACAGATGCTGCCGGAGCGCACCGCGCGCGCCAGCGGCCCGTCCACCCACACGGTCTCATTGTCCACGATCAGGTAGCGCCCGACCAGATCGGAAGCGGTGAGGTCGTCGTGGCAGGACACGGTCACCAGCGGCCGCGCCAAGCGCCAGGCCATGTGTTCGACGAAGCGCGTCTTGCCACAGCCCGTGGGCCCCTTGAGCAGCACGGGCACCCGGCTCGCCCAGGCCGCCTCGAACAGCGCCACCTCCGCGCCCACAGGCTCGTAGTAGGGCTCGGTTTCGATGCGGTCGAGGTCGGCGTCGAGGCGCCGGGTGTCGTGCGGACCGTTCATTCGTCGCTCATTCGCCGCTCAGGGTTCATTTCAAAATGAGGGGACACGTCCCCTCATGCTCCCCTATATACGCTGTTGCAAAATTCATTTTGCAACAGCTTGTTAGTCTTACTGTGTTATAAGAAACAAGCTATTATGCGCTCATCTTCAACCACCCTGTCAAGGCGAAGATGGACGCGAGAATGCAACGGTTTGAGGACTACGTAACGATGATCGCTGAACACCTTGGGCAT
>Ga0307377_10006270_pt1 | contig 12503 bp, 19 predicted proteins | sample TR3MG_FD_202535 | JGI IMG/M metagenome (GOLD analysis project Ga0307377, IMG submission 202535) | Soil microbial communities from Risofladan, Vaasa, Finland - TR-3 | ecosystem: Environmental > Terrestrial > Soil > Coastal area > Acid sulfate soil | place: Finland: Risofladan, Vaasa | collected...
ATCGTCATTAGGAAAAACAAATGAGGATAAAAAGAGAGCGAAAGATACAATCAAGGAGATCAGTAATTTAGCAATAAGAAAAATGTTATAATATGCGGCAGAGTACGAAGTGGTTGAGTACCCAGACTTTCAATCTGGTGCCGAGCCTTAGTTGCCGGATAGCGGGTTCGAATCCCGTCTGCCGCTCCAATTTCGAAGGAGAAGAAAATGATAAACGTCAAAGAGCATATAATTAATGGTCAGAAAGTGAAGTTTGAGTTTTATAGAAATGGGATACTCTATTACAAAACAGAGAAGGGTTTGATTTTTGAGGTACCTTGTTCCGATACAGGAGACGCATGCTTCAACTCAGAGGACAGAGCTATGCTTTTTATGAGATGGATTCGAAGACAACTAGAACTAAATGAGGAAGGCCGAAATGAATGTAACTCAGACAAGTCATAAAACAATTATAAATGGGTTTCAAACAAAATGTAAAGATTGTGGATACGAAGGACAAATTGACATGTGGGGCTGTCCTCGGTGTAAAGGAATGGGCAACTATTTCTGGATGGAAAATGTTTCAGACTTATCCTGTAAAGTAGACGAAGTTATAGACAACAGATTGAAAGAATTCGGAATAACATTAACCGGAGAACAAGAAGACAGAATCCATGACAAAGTATGGGAAGTCTTGGAAGAAGTTAGTAACGGTTATTACAAAAATCATAATTAGGTGGACGGGCGTATAGCTCAGTTGGCCAGAGCGACAGTTCTTTGAAAATTAAATCGTGGTGTAAGCTCAACAAAGCAAGAGCGCATCTCTTCGGGGGATGAGGGACGTAGGTGTAAATCCTGCCGCCACGACCAATTTAAAGTGCTATATATGGTACATTATGGATGGTTAAAGTCTCATATATGACACATTATGAAAATTTAAGGGTTGGTTACAGCATACTTGCCGAAAGGCATTATCCTATGGAGATAACTAAATACCAACCCGTTTTTGCTCCTATCGTCTAAGGGCTAGGATCGGTGGTTCTCAGCCATCAGATATGGGTTCAAATCCCATTAGGAGTGCCAGTTGTGTTCAGATCGATGACAGAGCGTAGCTCAGAGGCAGAGCGCATGGCTTGGGACCATGAGGCCGGGATCTCGGAATTCCCCGCTCTGACATTGGTTTGAAATCTGAGTGTAGGGTAAGAGGCAACCCACTACGTTCGGGGCGTAGGCCGTTTGGCAAATGTCGTTTCGAGTACGACCACTCAGACCATTTTTCGGGGATTAGTCCGTATATGGTATCGGGCCGGTCTGGGGGGCCGGAGTCAATATGACCTAGTGGATTCGAGTTCCACATCCCCGACCAATTTTTAATGCTCCCATCGTCTACCGGTTCAGGACCTCTGGTTTTCATCCAGAAAAAGCGAGTTCGACTCTCGCTGGGAGCACCAAATTCAAAACCTCAAGATTATGTAAATAATCTTGAGGTTTTTTTGTATAATGATAATGCATTAGTATTTTAGGTATTTTTATTAACATGGAGTTTAAAAAGGGTAGGAACTATCCTATAGAAGCCCCTATGTCTTTAGGCTAGGGGTAGTTCACAGGAGAAGAAATAATGAATAAGCAGCAGAAGATAGATTTGATGGTCAAAGAAATAATGGGTGGAGAGCAAGTGTCTATTCTTTTTGATCCTTATGAAAATGTGACTGATTGTATGATATTGTGGGATAAGTTCAGTTTGGGGCAATTTGTAGAAATTTCTTCTTATATAGATTCAGATGCTTTTTCTGGTAGGTGGGTAGCCAGAAGACTTAACACACGATATGAATCCGATTTAGAGTGTTCTTCAGAAGGACATACTATGATAGAAGCCATGTGTGGGTGTATGTTTAGGGCGGCGCAAAGAAATCCCGAAAAGTTTAGTGCAAAGGTTAGTGGGTTATCTCAAGCATGATTGATAGTAAGAGGGAATTGCAAGGATAAGGTAGAAGAATGCTTAAGTGTAGTGATATTAGTATAAGGAGATAGACATGTCAGACAAATCATGGTGGGAGTTAATAGTTGAGTTTATCAAGGGTTTGTTGACCAAGCCCGATGACGAAGATGACGATGATAATGGTTTGAAAGATCCCTTTGATATTATGACGGTCAAGATAGCTGGGTTACAGGTTGATGTCAGGGCGTGGGCTATTTCTCATGCGGCAACTGTTAAGCATTATGGTGTAGGAAAAGTTACTATAGTTACCGATGCTTTGAAGGAGTGGGCTAAGGCTGGGCAGGATGTTTCTGGTTGTTGTTCTTTTGTTATTAAGAGAGACGATGGTGGTAATGGTGTATTTTATGATTATATAAGACCGAATCAATCTGGTGTTGGAAGGGATGTTCCTGAGCGTCCGAAGCATCCTTTACCTGGTCATGGTGATTATCCTACTTTTGATTCGAAAGATGAGGTATATATTCTTGTTTCTGGATTAGCGAGAGATAGTCGTAGGAATGTATCGTTAAGGTGTCCTATGGTTCCGTTAGATCCAGCAACGGCTAATGTTCTTGTGGAATCTATGAAACCTATGGAATCTATAGAATCTATGAAACCTGAAACAGAAGACTCATCTTTGCCAGCTTTTATGGATGAGGCGACGTATGCAGATGTTGTAGCGGAATGGGAAGCTTCTATTCGTATTTTGTCACTATTAGATTAGAATATAAGGAGTTATTATGTGGTTAAAGCATCATAAACTTAATGAGCATGAGCAGAAGTTGGTTGACATGAGTTCTGAAGAATTTGACTCTTATATGATGAAGAATTATTCTGAGATGTTTAAGAACAGGGATCAACAAGAGGGTCAAAAAGTCATTTATCCAATGAATTTCGGTTTTGAGATTGGTCCTGGATGGAGGCATGTTCTGGACAGTTTGTGTAAAAAGTTGGATGTCATTTGTAATCTTACTGGAGTTGTATGTGTTTTTGATCAGATTAAAGAGAAGTATGGAAGTAGCAGATTTTATTATCATATCGAACCACCTGAATCTACTGAAGAAAAGATTGTGGAATTCTCAGACAATGATATATGTGCTATTATAGATGTTTTGGTCAATCATTATGAAGAATATACGGATTATATTTGTGAAGAATTAGGTACAAATGTTCATCCGGGAGACAAGATTCAGATGGGAACGTGGGTGTATGGGATGGGCATAGAGGGATTTGAGAAATGGGAAAGGGAGTCTCATCCAGAATCTTGTGAAGACAGAATAAAAATGGCGAAAGAATATCTTGAGGTGGTTGAGAAGAAAAAACATATCAAGGAGAATCTGTATTATTTGTCTATAGATGAGTTGGACAGAATAGATAAAGTAGTCAATGAGATAGAGGAAGAGAGAAGTGCCAGGAAAGATGCCGTGTAGACGCTTTGGCAATTGTATAGTTTGTGGACCATCTCTTTATAAGTTCAATGGATGGTTCTTTGAGTGGCATTCGTATTGTGGTCCTTGGCCTCTCAGAAAAGATGGAGAACTCAGAAAAAGAGCGGGCCGAAAATTCTGGAAGGTTATAGAAGAGTTTCAGAAATTGAGTAAAGAAGAACGAAAGAAATTTATTGGGGTATAGTTATGGCAGCAGATTATTTATCGGCAGCGTTTGATAGTTTGGCAAGATGTGTTGGTATTGGAATAATTCTTCTTTGTATCTTTGTTCCTCTTGGACTTTGGAAACTTGTTGAATTAGTTATATGGCTTTTTGAGAACGTAAATATTACTATTGGAGGTTAGTGTGAATTGGTATAAGCAAGCTAAAGAGAAAAATCCAGATTATCAGAAGATGAAAGACTTTTTTGACAAGCGAACTAACAAGCATATTGAGCGCGTTCAGAAGTACTGCAAGAAGATTGCTGACTATGATAAAGATAGATTTGGTAAGTTAGTTGAACAGGCTAAAGATCATGACCATAGCAAATTTAAAGATCCAGAGATTGAACCCTATCTTTATGTTACTTGGAGTTATAAGTGTAAAGATGATGGAGTAGATTTTGATCCCCCTGAAGGAATGGATGACAAGATGAATGAGGCGACGACCCATCACGTACTTCATAACAGCCATCATCCTGAGTTTCATGCTGGTGAAGATTCTGAAGTTATTAACAAGGAAGACCGCGATAGTCCAGTAAGAGATAAAATTATTGATGGAACAAAGATGCCTGATTTGGATATTGGAGAAATGGTAGCTGATTGGGTTAGTATGGGGCAAGAGAAAGGCAATAGTGCTAAGGGATGGGCAGATAAAAACATAAATGTTCGATGGAAATTCACGGAGTCCCAAAAAGATCTAATTTATGAATTAATAGAAGTATGTGAAGGTAAAGAAAAATAAATAAAGGTATATTTCATGTCAACGAAGAATTATAACATTAAGATAAGCGATGAAGATGAGAAATTTATACAGTACCTTAGGGATGAGGGGTGTGTTAATATTTCTCAGCTTATAAGAAAATGTATAAGAGATAAATATGAGGACATGAGAAATGCAAAAGAAAATAATAAAGGGAACAAAAAGGATATTGCATAAGAACAGGAAGAGGAAGAAGCCTAAAAGAAAAATAAAAAATATTCAGAAGAAACCTCTACATGATATAACTGGTCAAACTTTTGGTAAACTTGAAGTTTTGAGAATGGAAATCACACCAAAATCTATAGGTAATGAATTTAGAGCTATTTGTAAGTGCCATGCTTGCGGAAGAGAAGATTATGATGTAAGGCCGATTTGGGTAAAGAAGGGTTCTCATTCTGGTACGTGTGGTTGTGATAAAACATATTTTGATAGGCAACGTGGAGAAAATTCTGTCCGTTACGGTGGGTATAAAGAAATTAATGCCATGTATTTTTCAAATGCTAAAAGAAGAAGTTCTGATTTGGGGTTGCCTTTTGATTTAGACATGGAATTTTTATGGGAATTATATCAAAAACAGAATAGGTTATGTGCGTTGTCTGGAGTCTCAGTGTTTTTTACAAAGAACAGAAGAGACAAGGAAAAGGGGAATATTTCTCTCGATAGAATAGATTCGAAAAAAGGGTATTTGAGGAATAATGTCCAGTGGGTTCATAAAGATATTAATTTGATGAAAATGTATCTGGAAGAATCGACTTTTTTAGATTTTTGCAAACGAGTATGTATTAATAAGAAATTAATTAAATAATGGCTATATCTGAAAAAAAATAACGATCCTAAAGATTGGGCGAAGAAGAATGTTAATGTCAGATGGAAATTCAACAAGCATCAGGAAGATTTGATTTATGAGTTGATTGATGAAGTATGGGAATAGGCATGAAAATTTATAAAGCAAATATTAAGATAAATGATTGTCTTAAAGTATTTGCTTTTCGAAATAAATATTCTCTCCGGGCTAATGATTTGGTTCGTAAAATTTTTGATAGAATAAAAAACGACAGAATGGGGGAATTTGGAGAAGAAGACATATGGGTTGAAATTAGACGGCAGAAAATTCCACATTCTACATTTGAAAATTTTTATGTTGATGCCAATACAAAAAATGATAAAATTTATTTGGTTATTTTTTTAGATCATGGTTTTTCAGAAAAGGATTATCAGAAGCTTAATTTTGTTCTATATGAAATTATAAGACATGAACTGGAGCATGTTGGAAAATTTTCGATGGGTAAAAAACCAGATGGTAAATATGTTCAATTATATTATGATTTGAGAAATAATAACGATATCCACGATCACGTAAGAATGATTTCTCAATATATTCTTTCTGATACTGAAATAGATTCTTATGCAAAGAGTATTATGTACGTAGCCAAAAAACAAAATAAGTCTGTTTTAGAAATTGTCGATCAAGTAATCAAGAGGGCTTTTTTTGGAAATGATTCTAAAATCATGGTAGAAGTAATGCAAAATAAAGAAATGAAAAATATTGTTGAATATACAAAAAATAAACTAAAAGAAAAAATTAAGGAGTATTTCCCAACTTTTAAAGAAACGTGGAGGTAATGAATATGAGTAGTAAGAAAGACAATAAGGATCAGGAAGATTTGATATACGAACTGATTGATGTTATGTGGAAGTCAAAATGAATTGGTATTTTTTGTCCAAATTTGCTTTTAGAAATAAGAATGATTTGTTAGCCACTTCTTTGGTCAGAAAAATATTTTCGTTTATAAAACAAAATCTTAATAAAGATACCTATTATGAAACTAAAGTAGATAATAATTGTGATTTATTTTTATATATAACATTTTTAAATAATGAGAACAATTTGAGATATAAAAATTTTGATATTAGAGCATTTATTAATAAATTTAAAGATCGTTCAATTAAATCATTTATTCGAGTTGAATTATATACAAATCGGAAATTTTCTTCAAAAGATTATGATCAGTTGCAATATATTCTTTATGATGCGACAAGACACGAAATAAATCATTATTTTCAATCTTATAATGAAGAACATGATTCTCAGAATAACGAAAATAACGAAACATTAAATAGATTTATAGATTTGAGAAAATATATTTTGCAACCCGATGAACTAGAGGCTTATATTAGGGGATTAATGTTCACTGCAAAGAAACAAAAAAAGCCGTTTGAGACAATTTTAAACGACAATTTGAACGGATTGTTTTTTGTAAATGATCAAAAAATTAAGAAAGAAATTTTGAATTTGCCCATAAGCAACAAAATAATAGGAATTTTTAATGATATTAAAAAATCCGTATTGCTTCGAGCCAAAGAAATTTTTCCGAATGTACAAAATAATTACTTCTCCAGAGCTGGTGTTATTGTGAGAGGATTTTTGAAAGCGTCGAATTTTGTTAATTTAGAAGGAGATCATCCACCAATTTTATATGCTATGTCTGGCGGCAAAGTTGTTTTAGACAGAAAGAATTTGACCGAAGATAAATGGTTATATGTTGGAAAAGAAGATATTGAAGAAATAAAATCTCAATTATTTTTTTTGAAATTACATAATGATTATCTTCCTATTATCGAATAGTTGTAAATAAACTAAAAGAAAAAATTAAGGAGTATTTCCCAACTTTTAGAGAAACGTGGAGGTGATAACAAGAATGAAAAATAAGAATAAGAAACCCAAAGATAAACCTAAAGAGATTCTACCAGAAGTTCCTGAGCATCTTAGGCCGTTAACCGTTGAGGACTTGAGAGATTATTCTGCTTCCACCGGCACTGATCCTAGTACGTTACAGCTTCAAGTTGATGTTGTTAATGTTGTGGAGGGAAGGGTGCCAATAAGTAATTTTCCTCAAGATTACCAGCAAAAAATTGAAAACTATTATCGTTTTTCTGGAGCTACTCCTGGTACAATTCAGGGCATGATAGCACAAGCTTCTGTTGGTAGAATAGGTAAAGGATAATAGCCTGCCTCGTTCTGCCTCGTTCTGCCTCGTTCTTTAACCGTAATTTCTTTTTAATAACTTCATTGTATCTGTATAATATCACTAAAGTTAATCAAGGAGAATTATGAAAAATAAAAATAAGTCTGGAATAGAAATTCCTAAGCCAGTTCAGAGGGTTGGTATAGAAAAGAATAAAGGCAAAAAGAAAACTCAAAGTCCTTTTAAGGTATGGTCACTACAATCACCGGCCTTAGCTTCTCAATTGGCTCCAACAAGAAGAGCAGAATTTATAGAGAAGATAGACAAGTATGTAAAGTTGCGTGAGGATGAGCCCCTTGCAGCTGTTATCAAGCATATGTATGAGGGTCTTGCTGATTATCCAGATGATCATACCTTCAAGTTATTAGCACTTCGTAAGATTTCTGAAAAAGTCCATAAGATGATTGAAAGAGAGTGTTATGAAAAGGCTCGTCTTGATTTAATGGCTAAGAAGGAAGTAGAAATTTCTCATGGGTTAGAGAGACTTGATTTTGAAAAATTGGCTGAACCTGTTTCTAAAGACAGGGGTAGAGTCAGTGCAATTTTAACAGAACTTCGTAAAGTTGCAGAGGACATGGAGGAATCTCGTGCTCATGGATTGTGGCATTCTGTTAAGTTGCTTTTTTCTGAAATTGAAAAATACGTTCTTGAAGAATTGGACATCAAAGAATTTAGAGATGAATTTGTTGTCGAACTTCCCAAGAAGCCTGCTGTTGGTAATTCTTTAGAAAATGAATTCACTATTGACTTCGAAAAAGTAGCTGAACGAATTGGTCTTAATGTAGACAAGGCTCTCGAAAAGAAGAAAACAAAGAAGAAAGTTATTTCTCAATCTAAAATCAAGAGGAAGTCTCAGAGTGAACCCAAAGTACGAACATGCAAAAAAAGATCTTGAGGAGAATGGAGTTACGGAGATGAAAGTCTTTGGCAACTCCATGACTCCTATCATCAAATCTGGATCTTTACTGACATTTAAAAAGTGTGAAGACTATGATGTTGGAGATATAGTTTTTTGCAAAGTGCGCGGCCGGATTATAGACTCACATAAAATCACTGCTAAGAGTCTCAAGCGTGGTTATCTTATCTCGAACAATCATGGATACGATAATGGTTGGACGAAGAGAATTTTTGGCAAAGTTACGTCAATAGCAGGCAGACCCTATAAATCGTAAGTAATCCAAAAATAGCATATTTAAAAGGCTGTGATATTTTGTATCATGGCCTTTTTTATTTACAGGATTTTTGACCACTTTTTGAGAATTATTTAATAGGAGATATTATGTCTGTAGGTACTGTAGATACTTTATATGCTACGTTCGATGGTTCCCCTGCATGGAATGGAACTTACGAGTTAAAATACACGGATCATTGGTCTAATGGTTATTACTGGATTTATCGGGATAGTTATTATTGGTATATTAGTGAAAGTGAATTTTTGTATCAGGAGCCATATTCCAAAGCTCAACTTGTATTTACAGAGGAAACAAATCCGGAAGGGAACATAACTGGAATAATCAATCCTAGGGGAAATTATACTGGGATAGATGGAGAACCAAATGGAGTTGTATTATGAATAAAAGTTGGAGAGAGATAGCAGAGCGTCTTATATGGAAAGTTACTTCAGGTCGTTTCATTTTTACCATAACAGTCGCCGGGGTCTATGCGTACTTGGCAATGAATGGTATATTGAAAGAAGATAGAATTATGGAAATCACACTTATCGTACTTTATGCATATTTTACACGCACAAGAACAGATCCTAATGGAGATGTGGATAATGGGGATAATGAAGAAGACAACGGCAAAAAATGAATTGGTATAAAAAATCCAAATTAATTGACAAAGATCCCAGCAAAGAATCCGTTATCAATACAACTTGTTCTTATTGCCATCGATGGGCCACTCACCCTTTTGATGAACATTCTGATAATATTGCATGGAAGAAATTTGAAGATTTAGATGAGGATGAAAAAGAAATGGCCTCTTTTATATCCAAACAACCATTTTCTAAAGAATTAGGTCTTTCTCATGGGATTTGTCCTTATTGCAATGACATTCTTATAAAATATGATTATAATATTGATCCTTCTAAGGTTGGTGAAATGTCTCTCGAATCGATCTAAGTTTCACACTTTTTTATGTATAATAACTCTGATGAACCGCACAGAAATATACAAGAAATCCAAAGGTTTCACTTCTTATTTTTCTATTGGGAGATATAAAGGTTTCAAGATTTTACGTGATGGACCTGCCCTGAGAATTTTATTGGGGTGGGTTTCTGTTTCTTTCAGCCTTATTTCTATAGAAGATTTAATAGAAAAGTTGTTAAGTGAATTAAAGTGGAAAGATGAAAAAGAAGAAGAACTTAAGGAAAGGGAAGAAGAAATTCTGGAACAGGAGAACGGAATAGAGAATAGGGAAAAAGAATTCGAGGAGAATCAGAAGGCCTTGGAAGAAAAAGAGAAGAGTATCTCAAAGATTCAAGAGGATACTGATAAAACGGTTAATGAGCTTAAAGATGAGATAGAAGAATACAAAAAAGAAGACAAAAAGCTCCATGATAGAATCAAAGAACTAGAAGATGACAATGAAAGTTTGGATGACGAAAGAATCGATTTAGACGACGAAGTAGACGTATTAAAAGACGATAAAAAAGATTTAGAAGAAGAAATCGAAAAATTAAAGTCTCTAAAAGAACGAAATAAAGAATTAGAAGCTGATCTAGAAGACATTACTACATTATATGATGACCAAATTGAAGAAGACGAAAATCTTTCTGAAGAGTGTATTGACTTATTAAATGAAGTGTCTGAGTTGGAATGTGTCATAGATTGTTTAGAAAATAAGATAAATCATTCCTCATCATCGTCTACGTCCTCGGAATCCTCCTGTTAATTTCTTGGATATAAATCAAGGAATTTTTCCTTTAAATTTAGAAGAATTATGGGGATAGTGTAATTGTTGTTTTTTATAAGGAAATCTGAATGCTTCCATTTTCTAAAGCATTAGTAGCTGGTCCTCTTACTACCACAGCGGCGACCATTTCTAATATTACAGGACTAAGCACCACCGTTACGCTTAGCCAGACTGCTCATATTATGGCGTTCATGTCTATGGAGGCTCAGATTGATGCTAATAATACAACGGGTTATTTTGGCATTAGCATTAATGGAGTAGATTCTCCTGTTATAACAAAGACTTTTCTTAAGAATTATCGTCGTAGTATCAATGTTGTTTTTAGAACGGCAACGCCACTTATTGCTGGAACCTATACAATAAACGGAAGATGGTATAGAAGTTCTAATACTTTAAGTGGTGCATCTATTGTTTTATGCGCTATTGGTCTTGAAGATACGAGCGGTGGAATTGTCAATTCTGGTTATACAACTGCTACAGGTAATACTACAACTTCTACTACCCTTACTAATATCACTGGATTGTCTCATAATTTAACATTGTCTTCTAATGCTCACATTGCTTCTTTTTATTCAAGTTCTACTTCGATAAATGCAAATGGAGAAACTCTTACTTCGGCTGTTACTGCTGGATCTAGCACAGATCAGACCTTAGAGTATCATGGAACTTCTGGAAGGGCTTATGTTTCTGGACTAGGAAGAAGGACGGTGTCTCTTTTAACTCCAGGAGTAAAAACCATTCAATCTCAGTGGGCCGTTACTGGGAATACGGCAACACTGGGTCGTGGTCTTTTGACGTCGATGGCTTTGGAGGTTAATGGTGATGATGTTATACCCAGTGCTCACATCGACTTGTCCACAACAACACCAACGACTTCTGCGGCGCTTACAGACATTGCTGGTTTAACAACAACGATTACATTAACAGCAACGAGTCATATTTTTGCTTCCATGTCTTTGACCCCCCAGAACAGTCAGGGTAATAAAGTTGGTGGATTTGCGATTAATATTAACGGAACTGATTATCAAACGCAGAGAGTCGATTTCCCTTCTTCTGGATCATCATCAAGTACTCAGGTTTATACAAGGACGACAACGGCATTAGTGGCTGGGACTTATACTGTCAAGGGAAGATGGTCGATATCCGGGGGAGAGATGTCAGTCACAGATTTAAATCTTGTTGCTATTGGTGCTGCTCCCGAGAGAAAGATATCTTCCAGTTCTTCGTCCAGTTCATCTTCATCTTCATCTTCTTCATCTGTTGGATACAGTTCTTCATCTTCTTCTTCATCTGTTGGATACAGTTCTTCATCTTCTTCTTCCAGTTCATCCAGTTCTATAGGATATAGTTCATCAAGTTCCTCAAGTTCTTCCATGTCCTCTAGTGAAGACTGGTTGCCCGGATGGAATAAACGAATTAAGTTCATTACCGATCCTTCGAAAATACAATGCGATTTATCTGATTTTCCAATTTTGGTTCACTTATCAAGTTCATCCGGTATTAATACTAAAGATATAACAGAGATATTTTCAGAAATTGGAGCGAACAGTAAGAAAATTGCTTTTACATATCAGGATGGTGTTACACAAATATATGCTGAAATAGATCGATGGAATTATACTGGGACTCCTGCAACATCAGAAGCATGGATATGGGTTAAAGCTCCTTCATTACAGAGAGCAGAATATACTCAGTTTTATATTTATTTTGACGGAGACCATGCAGATAATACCACGTATATTGGAGATATTGATAGTACTGTAGGAGAAGTGGTATGGGAAGATAATTTTGAGGCTGTATATCATTTAACTGAAACCGGTAATGGAACAGAAGGTGAATTTAAAGATAGTACTTCTAATGATAATCATGGCAGAGGCGGAGGTGGTGTATTATCTCGGGTTCCAACAAGAACTATTGATTCTATCTCTGGTTATGCTCAGGATTTTGATGACCTAGAAGATGATTATATTGATTTAAGGCCTAGCAATATTTATGTTCCGAGTACAGATGCCCCATTAACAGCTTCGGTTTGGTTTAAGGCCGGTAGTATTCCGGTTGCCACAGATGCTTATCGTATTTTGACATTTAAAAGAGCAGGAGATGTTACTTCAGTTTCCATTGGCGTGGGTGGTTCAAATAAAATACACATTGAAAATAATGAGACTCCAGGAGATCAAGACTTTGTAAATCCGATA
>Ga0307377_10006271_pt1 | contig 12502 bp, 30 predicted proteins | sample TR3MG_FD_202535 | JGI IMG/M metagenome (GOLD analysis project Ga0307377, IMG submission 202535) | Soil microbial communities from Risofladan, Vaasa, Finland - TR-3 | ecosystem: Environmental > Terrestrial > Soil > Coastal area > Acid sulfate soil | place: Finland: Risofladan, Vaasa | collected...
CTACATCCAGTGTGACTGCGCTGCCATTGTTCCAGCCAATACTCTGCCCTTGCTGTATGAACCTTAGCAGCTGTCAGATCCTTGTCAATCTCCTTCACTTCTATGGGAGGAGGTGCTTCGTGCTTACAGGGCTCTGGTTTGGTTTCAAAAATGAAAAGATCTCTAAGCTCATCCATGTCCATGATTATTCCTCCTCTGCAGGCTCATACATTACAACAATTTGATATGGCCTAATGATAAGGTCAATGTGGCTTCCATCCGCCGGCGCATTTCCTTGTGCTTGCAGATAATCACCAATCATCTGGACAAGCTCTTTCTTTGTAAAAATGACTGTCTCTTGTTTCTTTGACATGGTAACACCTCCTATTTCAGGCAGATTCCACCCATAAAGAATTCTATGGGTATGTTATAAGATTTGGTCTTGTTGCCATCAGCATCCACCATCCATATCTGCATGCTGTAGGCCCTAATGTCATCGATATAGTATGCCTGCGACATGAATACACTGAAATCTTGGTCAGTTATATCCACATCACCACCATACCCACCATCCCAAAGGCCGCTCTCAAAATCAACAGCAAAGAAACGCTGTGTTGTATTCTGATTCTCGTTGTGACCAAATGCCTCTAGCAATACGATATCACCAAGGCATAGTTGGTCGCTGTCAATTACAGACAGACAGTTGTCTATGATGCACTCCATCTCGGCGCCATACCCACAGTCAGCTAAACACTGGTGGTCGACCAGATACAGTTGGTGTCCAGTGATCTCAAAGGCCACTGCTGGAGTAGCTGCTTCCTCGTCTTCACCTCCACCGCCGCTGGGTGGGGCACAACCCACTGTAATAACTAACAGAGCCATAATAAACACATTGATTAGGTATTTCATTACACCTCCTAACAACACCATCCACAGTTACGACATCTCCAGATGCCTAGTTTATTGTCATACCATAGATCAGTGGCTTCACAACCACATGCTCCGCCCTGTTCATTATGTAGGCGTTTCCACATAGCTACAGTCTTAGCCAGTTCTGGACAGGATACATGATGACAGCCTGTCTCATAAGGATCACAATTACACATGATTACATCTCCTTAAATGAAAACAGTAGCATAGGCAGCACAAGGCTACCTATACTACTGTAATTACTGTTAATCTTACTCTTCTATCCTCATGCTGCCGGTTATGACAGGGGCATCACATGTATCCCATCCGAGTGCCTCGAATAGTGAGTCACATGGGTCACCATCTACCTGAGTGATTTCATACCCAGATCCACCATGACCTTCGCCACTTCCACCGTCTCCACCAGCACCAGCTGATCCACCACTGGACCCACCTGATGATCCGCCCGAGCTTCCACCACTGGAACCACCTGAGCTTCCACCACTGGACCCACCACTGGAACCACCTGAACTTCCACCAGATCCTCCACTGCCACCACTACCACCGGAGCCTCCTGATCCACCTGAACCACCACTGCCACCTGAACCACCGCTTCCGCCAGAGCCTCCTGATCCACCAGAGCCTCCACTTCCACCTGATCCACCTGAGCCTCCTGATCCACCACTTCCACCTGATCCACCAGAACCACCAGAGCCGCCGCCATTACCACCGCCGTTGCCTCCACCGTTTCCACCGCCATTGCCGCCGCCATTTCCACCATGGCCACCACCAGCATTACCATTGCTGCCGTCATTACCCTGGTTTCCACCATCTGTTCCACCTACGCCATTGCCATTGTTACCACCGCCATGGCCTCCATGTCCTTGGCCATTACCACTGTTGCCTGGGTCTGAACCATTACCTTGGCCGTTGCCATTGTTTCCTTGTCCAGCGTTTCCACTGTTGCCATTGCCATTGTTACCACCCTTAGCATACACGGTGGGCATTCCAAAACCTAACATAACGATAGTCAGTAATACAACAATAAGCTTTTTCATGGTACTCTCCTTTGTTATAAGTTATTGGTTACACGGTTAATTTTGCTGCTGGCGGGTAATAGGGCATTCTAATTACAACATGTATTTCATACCACAGTCTTCACATACTGCATCTGTGAATCCATGGTCATCTGTATCTTTATCCAGATTACCACTGCATTTGGGGCAGATACTGGCATTAAAGCAGTCTTCTCGATATTTAATGACCTTGAGCTTTTTCTTAGCTTTCTTGTGAATCTCTTTGTTGTACTTCATGATATCACCTCCTATCATACTGTTATACTATATTATGTATCGTTCCTTCGACTGGATCAACAAAGAATCGTTTGGTCTGCCTTTCAGCCCATTCAAAGACTGTGTCCATCTTCATGGTACGGGCACGGGCACCAGTATCCTTGTCGTATTCATCGGCCAGTTCGTCCCATGTGAGAGCTTTACTGACATTCATATAACACCTCCATATCGTTAAGGTTATCCGCGTTCGCGCGGGTAAACAGGTATCCTTAAGATGCTACGGTCATACTGTTGCCTTTTGTCAGTACCCAGAAGCCTGCCTTATGCAGTGTTCCTGCTTCCTCCTGCAATGCCTCGTTATCTGAGTAGTCGAAGTCGACCTGTTCATTACTGATCCCGCTGATCTCACCTCTCTTAGCCAAATTCAATATCAATCTCTGGTTCTGTATTGTCATGATATCCTCCTGTTATACTACGTTAATGTTGAACTCGCGCGCAGAATAGGTATCCGAATCCACTATACTAAGAACACCAACCACAATTGTCACACCTATACACACCGATATGCTCATCATACCACATGTGTTCAGTAGGACAACCACATGGCAATGCATCATCATCATCATTCATCATTTTGCTATACAGCTCGTAGTACTCAGTCTCACCACCCTCACCATTGTATCCTGTTGCCATAACACACCTCCTATGATACTGTTATACTATACTATTATTGACGATCGCGCGGGAAATAGGTATCCGAATCCACTGTACACTCTACAACCATATCATGTACTCTAATAATACAGTATAGATAGTATCCTATGCTAATAGGTACCATCACAATAAGGCCCTTCAGTATATACTCTATCATGCTATCCTCCTAACTTGATAGCACATTTGATAAGATACCACATGATGAAGGTAACAGGTACGAAGGACAGTACCCACATCAGGTCCACTGCCTTTTGGTTATCCCTACCTAGTCTGAACATGGCTGCTTGTAGACTCTGTTGTGTCTTGTTCATAATACACCTCCTCTATTTGTCATTACATTATACTATCAAGGTCACCAAGATGTCAGTACACAATGACCATGATCTGTCATTACATTATTCTACCACTATCTATCTACACTATACTATACTATACTATTGTCATTACATATCACAGGCACCCGATCGACAGCAATATTCGACGTCGATCGATAGTAGTATAGTATAATATATCATTTAATCATAGTATTAGTCGTCATCGAAGCCCCAGTCCTCTACGTCCTCTTTTGACATCTCTTTGATATCTTTGAGTAAATCTTCCAGTCTATCACGCATAGTACTACGCTGTTTGGTCTTGAAGGCCTTGTTAGGGTTAGGTACTGAGACAGGTGGCTTATTGGGTTTGATATAGTGCTCTGGAATGCCATTATCAGCTCTTTCGCGCGAGATTTTGGTCCAAAAACCAGCTTTTACAGTCATTTGCTCGTTTTTAGCGGTTTTAGTTGCTTTTAACGTCTTTTCATTCGCTTTCTTTGCGTTTTTGTTCAGTTTATCGAGTAATTCGGGCCACATATCGCTTTTTGCTTCACTATCGATCAATATGTACGTATCTTTAGCCATTTCGTAATTAACTCCTTAATATATATAGTATAATACTATACTATTGTAGCATAGCATGGGGCATTCTAGGTAAATAAATACGGTTAGGCCTTGACAAGCGCCAAATAGTGCTTATATTAGTAAATATACGGACATTTGTCCGTAAAAGTTAGCAAAAGGATAAATACTATGAATGACCAATTTAGAGCAGAAGCGTGTCAGGTATACCTTGAACAAGAGATTAAAGATCGCTTATCACGTGGTAAAACAGCATACCAAGTTGCTAAAGAGTTGGTACCTGAGCTTGAACAGCTATTTGAGGCACAGGTGGCACATGGTACTGTTGAGAAGAGAGCACAGCGAATACGGACAAAAGTTAATTCTGTCCGTACGGACAAAGTTAATTCTGTCCGTAAAGTGTTGGATAATCCTACAGACAAAGTTAATTCTGTCCGTAATGACACTATCATACCCAGGTATCGAATGACAGAGCCAAGACGGAAGATACTATTGCGCGCCGAAGAAATCGGAAATGAAATCGGTCTTAGCATAGAGGACACCATCCATAATGCATTAGATCTGTATACAACACTATAATAATAGTATAATACTACTATTGTAGAAGTAAGCAAATGAAAACGGTCAATGTAGATGATACAGCCCACGGTAAGCACAGATACCAGTCTACCAAGATATACGTATGCAAAAAAAACCGGTTTACCTTGCGTCAAGTTTAAAAAAAACACGGTTTACACCTTCAATAGTTTAAAAAAAACCCAGTAGACACCACCTAAGTGGCATCTACTGAGTCTAGTCTAGTGTGCTGTCTCACATGTCAAGCACATTACACGATGACGTATACGCATTCTATACGCCGGGAACCACGAATCCACCAGCCGTTACGACTTTGGCAGGTGCGGTCGGGGCCGGAGCCGTCGCAGCAGGCGCTGCGGGATTGACACCAACGAATGTCTGTGCCACGGCCTGGGTGGTGTTCGGAACATTACCCGTCTGATTGTCCAGAGCCGGATTGTAAGCGCTGAACTCACCATAAGGCATCTTCACTCTGGCAAATCCGTAGCGTTTCTCGGCCGGATTGAACTGAATGGCTTTACGGACTTCGATCGTCGCTTTCCAGGCAGCTTCGTCAGCGGAACCAAACACTTTCCACTGGGGGCCACGAACCGGAGTTCCATCCAGGTTCTTTGCGGCAAGCTCAGCCTTGATATGCGTATCGCTCTCTTCTCCGTAGGTCATGTATCCGATGGTGAAGCTGGCTTTGTCCACCAGCACGGGCGTGCCGTCGTCATTCATGACCTGCTGTCCGGGCTGTCCTTCAACCATGCTTTTCTTGAAGACTTTCTTCTCATACATCTTCAAGGAGCAATGGCAATTGAATTCTTTGCCTGGGGACATGGATTTGGCTCCACCGTGGGCACGTTTGCCCCACAAGGTCAGTTCGACCTTCTCATTGGTGCCTTTTCCGCCGTTTGCCCTGGAAGCGATGTTCTTGTAAGCAACGATCGCTAACTTGGCGCTGTAGTTCTTGCCATTCTTGCTGTGCTCCGGAGTAAAATCGGTCGAAGCAACACGTAAGCCAGTGAACACGGTAATGTCGGAACTTCTTGAACTTCCACTCATGGTGTATCCTCCTAAATTAAGGTATCGTTGTACGAGGCATTAAGTTAAGTAGGTATGGAGCCCTCGCTACCCCAAACCCACCAAAAGACCAGTTACAGAGAAACAACCCAAACCCAAACCTACCCGACTTTCCAATGCTCATCGGGTAGCCAGTCGCCAGGATGTTCAGCGGCATCAACCGCTCCTTCATCTTCGGGATCAGCATGATACTCCTCATCCGTCCATATATCTGCCGGACGGTTATGTGTAAAATCCCAAAGCACATGAGCTGTGTCTCCAAGCTTGAACTGCTTGGTGTTGGCCAGCCCAACCTTAGCACCGCCGTTGTTCAGGCGTATTGTCATTAGCCCAGCGGCTGAGCCAATGACAATGCCTGTTCTTGGCCACATTATTTGGCCATCACGACTTGATAATCGTTCTCATTGATGACGACAGCACATTTCGTGGTGAAATCACAACCACGGGGCGCTTCACCTTTGTACACGAAGGCTTTGCGCGTACCATTCAAGGCACATTCGTTGGCACTGTCGGTGTAGGAACCGTCAGTCTTCTTGGTCTCAGGATTCTGAGGCACGAAGCGACGGCTGAAAGCATGACCACCGAGATTCAGTGTCAGCTCATAAGACGGCAGCCCTTGTTTGGAGGTGAGCTTGCCGCGGACGACGCCATTGAAGGCTTCAGCAGCATATTGACCAGCACTGCTGTGTGTGTCCATGGATTGAATGAATCCTTCAGCGCCGAAGTGTGCAATCAGCCTGCTGACGTCCACGCCTTCGAGTACGGCACTCGGTTTGGCGAAGTGGAAGCGACCAGTGGCTGCGTTCATCTGCCATCCACATTTGGTGAAGATGTGATGATACACAGTCTGCCAAACCGCCTTGATACAGCCGGCTTGTTGCTCAGGTGTCATGTTGGTGGGCGTGTACGGAGTCTCGGTATGCCCAGCGGCAGGTACGGTAGCAGCGGCGGTGGCAGCTGCCGTCGCATACGTGTTGGCCTGTGCGACCTGAGCAGGTGTCGGCGGAACTGGCTCAACAGCATACTCAGCGTCCAGTGTCATCTCTGAGGCCGGAACATAGTCCGAATCTTCTTCGGCCGGCTCATCATCAGGTGTGTTATCCTCAACGACCACGCCTTCACCTGAATCAATGAATGCCACTGTCTGCTGTACAACTGCGGCGGCTTCGACTGGCGCAACAACTTCAGTGGCTTCAGCGACGTTGATGACCGGCTCAACTACCGGCTGTGCCTGTAGCAGTTGCGTGCTGCCGTCTTCGAGGTGAGCAGTGATGTTGGCCAAGGTGGTGGGTTGCGTCCAGTCTTTGTCTTTGCTCTCATCATAAGCACGTCGGACGAAGTCTCTGAATGTCAGGCACTGTTCTTCGCCATTGTCATAGACTATGCCCTCGGCTAGCATGGTGCGTGCGCCGATAACCCACTCTTCATCTTTCTGCTCGCCGGTGAACAGAGCCATCATCTTCGGTCCGAACCAACCAAGAGCCTCAACAGCCGGCCACTCGATGTCGAACAGATGAGCCATGTCCAGCATAATCATCTCGGCAGCATCCTTGCACTCATCCTCCAGCTCTTTCTCGGAGGTGGGGTCCATACGTGACAGCTCGTAGCCATCACGGTCAGCCCACGCTTGGGTCAGGTGATGCAGCTCATGACTGAATGCACTCAGCACGTTGGTCCACAGGATACCCATGAAACCCAGTGCCGGACGGCTCACATCGCTCACATCACATGCTTCCTTCCAGATGCGTTCCAAGTTAATGGCAATGGACCTGGTATCAGCAAAGGCAGCGCCGAATACCATGGCACCTTCGCCATCTGTCGGATAACCATCAGAATTAATCCACACACTGGCCACATGCGAGTGAGGGAAGCGGTTGATGATCTCACACAGTAGTGCCGTCATTTTGGTACCCAGCAGATCACTTCCGAAGATCTGGACACCGTTCTTGGTCATCAGGTAGTCAGTGTCGTCCTCGGTTAGTTTCGCCGTTGCCTCTGCTGCTTTCTTGTTCGTTGCTTGCATGTTTGCTTCCATAGTCAAAATCTCCTATCTAGTAGTAATAGTATAGTGTAGTGTGGCACAACCAACCCACACCAAAAAAAGGTCCAAGAGAAAAACCCAAGACCCAACGTGTGCAACAACAGAATCATAGTATTTCTACAATCGTGTTGTTGGCACAATCACTAACCTAAATCCGAAAAATCAGTACATGAGAAAAGAACGCATGGGGTGCTCCGATCTATGCGGTCCCATACTACTCGTTGGCAACTATATTATACTCTGGCCCGACTAGTCATATCACTCCGCCTAAATCTGGTTCATACGCTGAACATCCTGTTCCAATGGTCCAGTAGTCCTGGTCTGTGAGACTATTGTGGCTTTTGCTAATAGCCGCGGCCTCCATCGGTAGCAGTGGACAGAGTGGATGATTATCACACCCCAGGCATGACCTACGAACTACATTGGGATTGAGAGTAGGTTCCACTGCTGGTTCAGGTATTATATACCTAGGCTGGCCAACATCTTGGTCCTCATCACCGATAGCATCAGGATCACCATCAGGGTGATAACCAAACTGCTGTGCTTTATCAGACCAGCAGTGGTTATTCATATCAGTATTGAGGTTAGTGCATCTTGGAGCGAAACTGTGCTTCCGATAAAAGTCGCACATATTTCTGTCATTACCATCAGGATCACATTCGGACATGACCCCTGGTTTGCAGAAACAAATACCAAATCTTAACATTAGACATCCCTCCATTTGATAGTTTTGTTGAATTGGTATTTCTTGATTAACATGTCGACCTGGGCTACGAACATGGGGTACTCTTTAGCCTGGTCTCCACCAATTGAGCATTTGAACTGATCGAAGTCGGAGCCAGTAGTTCTTCTTACTTCCCACCACATCTTGAGTCCGGCGTTGTTCAGGCGATACTCATGGGAATCACCAGTGTAATCGCCCATGATTTTGTCCAGGAAGGGGCCCTGCCTGATACACATCGATTCAAGCAGGTGTGAGCAAGGATTACCCCATCCAGGTCTCAGGTCATTGTACGACAGTTCCAGCATTTCCTGAAAGAATTGTTTTAATTCAAATCTATCCATTGGTATATCCTCCATACACAGTTAGTCGTTCATGTTAACGTAAAACTCACATTCGCCGCATTTCGGCCACACATCAGACTCCATGGTGCACACAGCGTGCAGAACTTCATTGTTGTCCTCATTCCAGTCCACAATGTGAGAGTGATTACAAGTTTCCAGTTTACATTGGGCACATACCATGCCCTGTTCATCATTGAAATCCATTTCCAATGTGATACCACAAATTTCACAATAATTCATAATGCACCTCCATCAGTTAGTGTTAGCGTTAGTGTATCCTCGCAAGAGGAGGCGAGCCTCCATACAGGCAGGCTCACCTCAACTAACGATTACACACCAGCTGCGGGCAGCGGCGGTACAGCAACAACATTCGGAACTTCTTCAGTGGCAGGAGGAGCTACCGGAGCAGCGGTGGTCGGCTGTACGAATGTGGCCTGTACAGCAGTCGGATTGGCAGCAGCCTGAGCTACAGCCTGACCAGTCGGAGCATAACCATCCGTGGTAGGCTTCTTGTCCAGGAACTTGACGTCATCAGCGATGATCTCAGCAACCTTGACCTTGACGGTCATCTGAGTTCCATCACCATAGTTAACCAACTGACCAGTCTTGCAATCCTTGCCCTGGGTCTCATACTCACGATACCGAAGTTCACCCTGTACGGCAACCTGGCTACCCTTGGCCAGATACTTCTTGCAGACGTCAGCCAGTCCACCCCAAGCAACGATATTGTGCCATTCGGTGGCCTCACGTTTCTCATTGGTGGCTTTGTCAGTCCACTTGCGGTTGGTGGCCAGAGAGAAATTAGCTACACGATTGCCATTCTCAAAAGCGGTGAAACGAACGTCTTGTCCAAGTCTTCCTACCAGTATAGATGTATTCATAACAATCTCCTAACTTATGCGCCGAAGCGCGGTTTGATACACCACCCCAAGGGGCAAGGTGTTCATGCCTGTATTGTTTATCCTCTCGACAGGCCGAATGAGTCTGCTTTTTAGAGAAACATAACTCCGCACTAGGTGCGCTATGTACCATATACGTATATGCTATCACCTATATAGCGTATATGGCACATCACTCAACTAGAACTTGCTACGGTAGCCACACTTACATGCGTTCCACCTGCTTTTGCCATTACTAACCTTGATCATGTGCTCACCCTTACAGGCATGGCACAGATACAGCCTGACCACCTTCTTTCCGGTTTTGAGAAAAGGCTTAAAACCGGAAGCTATAGCAGCCTGTATCACACCACTGGTGCGAGTAGGTTTAATTACGTATATCATGATTGCCTCCTTATTCATCACTGTTGTCATACAGCGGGTCAATGACACCGAATTCAGCCGTACGCTGCGCCTGATCGAATTCGTCTTCCGGGTAGTAATCGAGCTCACAGTCCTGACCATCCAGGGCATCAGGGTCTGTGCGCAAATCATCTTCCAGATAGTTCATATCATCAAACATCTGGTCTGATTCCAATTTTTTGATTTCTCTTTTTTCCGCTTTAGTCATGTGCTTCTTCTCCTTCTGTAGTAGTTTCGTTTGTTGTTGTTTCAACCTTAGCCTTACGTTCATTCTTCCAGCCTACACAGAAGCAGAACAAACCCAGTGTGCCACCGATGGCACACCAGATGTCCTGCGTGAAGGCCAGTATGAACAGGAACACACCTATCCATTTAATCATATTGCCTCCTATGCGAAGTAAACGAATACACCAACCACATACGCGATTAGCAGTGTTTGTCCGATGATTGCCATACACACGATGTCCTTATAGAACGGTGCGTAATCTGTCATTTTCAGTTCGTTATTGATGATGTTTATTTTCATTGTGTTTATTCTCCTTATCCTGTAATGTTAAGGTTTCTGCCAATAGCGGCCTGTCCACTCATCAGTATGCGTTCTACAGCAAAGAAGTTGGGATATTCAAGGCCCACCCTGCTGCCAGGCATGAAGTCGCCATCCATAGTGATGATGTCATTTTTCTTGATACTGTTAATAAGCACCCTTGCTCCATCACCTATCATGGCACATGGTACAATGGATCTTTCCATACCCATCGCGGTATTGAATGTAAGCATGAATGGTGATTCCTTAACCATAACAGCATCATCTATTACACGTATGGCTGTTAGTATCATAATACCTCCTAGAACGCAGGTTTAATGGGTTTACTGAATGTTAAATGACCACAGCTATCGAATACATCGGCGTGATCAATGCAATCAGGGCATAGCTTACTACTGTGCGTATGCCAATTCATTTGAAAACACATCTCTGCTGTGCGTAGGTCATCAGCTGCCTGTTTATCATCTCCATCATTAAGCATTTTTTCTACCACTATGTATGTGGTACTGGCCTGCTCACCATTAGAGCGTATGGTAAGCTGCACATGGTAATAACTCAACATGAATATAGCAATTTCCCAGTCAGACGGATTTATAGGTTTAATCACGAACATAGGTATATCCTCCTTAGCTTTTAATTGCAGGAATGTCTTCAGCCATAGCCCACTCAAGGGCATCAACCCATGCTTTCTCCTTGGTGGGTTGCCCATACCAGGTGTTCCACGGTGTGTACATACCATTTTCCTCATCGAAGTCTTCCCATGACACTAGTACTGCAGTGTGTCCTTTGACAGGAAGGTATGTGGTGAGGAAAGCCTGAACGAATTCACCATCGATGTATATCTTACCAGCTTTATCACTGGTGGTCTCTACCTCTACCCATTCATCGTTAACAAACTTAAATGCTGTACCCATTGGACACCTCCACTGTTAGGGTGTAATGTGAATTAAGTTATGGCCAACCTGGGGATGAGAATTACCAGGCTCAATTTGCGTCCACTCAGCTACCTGCTGTGTAGTCCAGCCTTCCATGTTGGGTATGTCATACACAGCGCTGTTATAGAGTGGAATTTGTTTTACCACTATACCAGTAGCCACAATGAGATTAGCTATAGGCCAACAGTCAGGGTCCAGTACATCATCGTTGATTGTGATGGCAAAGAAACCATTATCAGGCATTTCTTCTACACGTACGTAAAACGTCCATTCATTAGGTCTTAACATAGGTATATCCTCCTTCTTGGTTTTAGTTTATTACCACACATAAGAACACAACCATCATGGCTATGTGCTTATGTGTAATGGCATACGTATACCGGTATGCCAGCGGTGATTTTTTAGGCAGCGTTGGCGTGCTGCACGAGCCGTTTGCTGTATAGTACTTTGCGAACAGGCTCAAGCAGCTCCAGGTGCACAATGGAGTATTTCTTACACTCTATGAAGTGCTTTATGAATGCATCAATGTATGCACTGTGGAATGTTTGAGCTATAATGTTTCTGTTCGTATCACCTAATTCCCAGAACTCCATGTAGTATTTCTTTTTCATGTGTGTATCTCCTGTGGGCCCGTAGGCCCAGGTTTTTACCTGTAGAGATTGACAATATTACAGGCCATATCAATAACAGGCGTCATGGTGTGTGCCATACTCATCATACCACTAATGGATATAATGACCACAGTGAAACCAACGATTGACAATGTGATGTTGATCATCTTTTTCATTTGAATCTCCTTTCACATTGGTGTTAATTGCACGCAGGACTTTGGACCTGCTATGTACTTTAACATGAGGCCGTAGCCCCATGCCCATCAGAATTTATATTGTGATACCATGTTTATTGAAAATGTCTATGACATAATCACATGAATTTTGTGGGTCTTTCTGGATAGTAGAGATTATGTTCATGGCTGTGCCTTGACATGATCTAATAAGCATATCAGATTTATTCATATTAGGAGGCACTTCTCTAATAGACAATGTTTCACATACTAATTCTCCCATATCCTCGTAGAAGGACATGGGAATACCATATGCTATTTCAGGTTTAAGGCCATATTCTATTAATGTTCTACGAATATACCTGGCAGCCGTGCCTCTTTTATTGAATGTGTACATGAAG
>Ga0307377_10006272_pt1 | contig 12501 bp, 7 predicted proteins | sample TR3MG_FD_202535 | JGI IMG/M metagenome (GOLD analysis project Ga0307377, IMG submission 202535) | Soil microbial communities from Risofladan, Vaasa, Finland - TR-3 | ecosystem: Environmental > Terrestrial > Soil > Coastal area > Acid sulfate soil | place: Finland: Risofladan, Vaasa | collected...
TGTCGCCGCGAACAGTTTTCCGAGGAGAAAATGAACAACCGGATGATTCGGCCTCCCGGTTTTCGCGTCGTACAGCGTTCTCTCGGCTTCCGGCAGCCTGCCGTCCCTGATAAGCGCCAGGACCACAGCCTGCAGCTCGCCGACGGTGGCGGGCTTCATGTCCGCGGCGCGCCGCAGTGCGGCTCCGGCCTTCCCCTGGTCGCCGAGGACATCCCAGCCGTCGGCAACGGCCAGCAGCATTTCGGGGCTCTCCGGGTAATCTGCAGTCGCTTTCTCAAGCACGGATCGCGCCAGAGCCGGCTGATCGGTGCGGTAGGCCGTCTTCACAAGCAGACTGAGGGCTTCCGGGTCATCCGGATAGAACTTGTAATATGCCTGAGCGTCCACGAACGCCTGGTCGTAGAACCGGCTAACCCACAGATAAGTGCCCAGAGACTTCAGGGCCTCCCTGTGCCGGGGATCGATCTCCTGCACGATCTTTCGGAGCGCCTCCCTTGCCAGTTCCGGTTTGCCCGACCTCATGGCAGCCCCGGCGTAGGCGAACTGGGCATCCTCCCACCCGGGGAAGTCGGTCTTGAGTGCAAAGAGCTCGCGTTCGGACTGAGCCAGATTGCCCTGCATCATCAGTGCCCTGGCGCGGTAGAGCCGAGCCTGGCCCTGCCGAGGGTCCTTTTCAAGAACCTGACTGCAAAGTTCCAGGACCCCTTCCGGCTCTCTCCGCATCAACGCCACTTGCGCACGTGCCAGCACCAGGGAAGTTCTGTTCGGATGATCGTCCGGCAGGTTCCTCATCAACTCCTCCAGACGCCCGGCCGTCTCATTCAGTTTCTTCGCTGCATCGTCCGAATAGGGATCCTTCGAAACGTCGCGAAGCTCCTGCATCGCGAGCAGCATGGTGGAGACAGGCGGTCGGTCTTTCGACACGAGGGTCTCAATCACCTTCCGGATTTGCGACAGGGCTTCACCGTCGTTCTGTGCGATGCAAAGCTGAATCGCGGCCTGGCCCGCGCGATCGCGCGTGGCGTCACCTGTAACTACCTCCTTGAGTAACTCGAGGGCTTCTCTCTCAGCTTTTTCCGCCTGAGTGCGAGCGGTCGCAGCTTCCTTCTCCCTCTGTGCCGTCTGCTCGGCGTCCCTCGCAGTCCTTCGGACCTCGGCATCCTTCTCACAGAGATCCGCTTTCCTGCGTTGCGCCATAGCCACCCTCGCCAGGTTGAGACCTTTCTCCTGCTTGATGTCCAACTCCGCTGCCTTCTGAGGGGGAGTTCCCTCCGCAGCACTCTCCTGCCAGGCGTCAAGCACCTCGTTGGCCTTCGCAAGTCCCCCGATGGCCTCTTCCAGAGAGGGAATATCGTCCGAGGATGTCAGAACCCGCTCTACGGGCAGACTGCAAGTCCTGGAGAGCATAATGGTGATGTCGGTCTCCGAAGGATTCAGCTGCCGTGCTTTATCGAGCGCGCCCCGGGCCTCCTCATACCTGGCCTGGCCCATGTAGGCCTGTCCTTGGTAGTAATACCCCCGCCAATCGTTCGGGAAGCCTTGGGTGTGGCGTTCGGCGAACTCAATTGCCCGATCAAATCGCTTGGCGTTCATGGCCACCCTGGCCCGCGCCAGGAGCCGCCAGCCCGTGTTCTGGCGCACGTAAAAACAGATACCCCCGCCGATCAGGCCGAGAACCACGACGATCGCAACAATCAAGATTACACGGCGTCTCATCTTTTCGACTCCTTGTGTTACGTAAGTCCTTTGTCCAGATAGGGTAGGGAGACGCGAAGGAACTCCACCGACCGCTGCCGAGCGCCTCCTACATCGTCATTGATGATGGGGGTCGACAAGCGAATCAGTGCCCCGCTCGCATTGCGGTCGAGCAGGCCGTTCATGAGAATCACGTACTGCTGCTTCCAGAAACTTGGGGTGTAAGTGTCGCCGCACTTGTAGACGTAGAGGAAGTAGAACTTCCTGCTCCCGGACTGGACAATGAGTTCGCTGCACTTGATGTCGCCGCGTCCCTCTACGCCACTGACCACGACAGACCGCTTGGCGACAATCCCTTCCCCGGCGCCTTGAAGGCACAAGTCGGGCGGATGGGTGCCTTTCCGATTATCCTTACTGAAGACGATGGAGAACTCCATGAAGGGCATTGCGGGCCTGACGTATCGGCGGCACAGGTAGTCACTTGTCTCAAGGATGGTCAGGGTATTCTCATCCAGGGGAAAGTCATAGCCCTTCCATTCCGTGCCATTGATGGTCAGAACTTCCGGGAGAGCCTGCTTTGCCATGCCTTGGTTCCACATCGGAGGAATCGAACGGTTGAGCCACAGTGCCCCGCCTGCCGAGAGTGCCACGAGCACGGCCACAGCCCATCCGGCCCGTGTGTGGGCCGCCCTGAAGAGCTTTGAGACCTGCCGCTCATCCTCCGGGCCACGACGCACGTCCTTGAAAAGCTTGTCCACCTCGCCGCCTTTCCCCAGGAGCCTGAGCGCCCGGAGGATCAGTCGCTCGATACCAAACATCATAAGAAACGCCATGAGGAATATCAGCGCCCCCGATATGTCGTGGAACGATCCCGTAGCCGCTTTCTCGTCCCAGACGTGCGCCACGACAATCAGACCGACGATCCGGATCGAATTGGCAACCAGCGCCACCGGAACGCTCATCAGGAACAATATCAGCCGCCAGACCCCTCGAAGTCGGCAGACATAGGCGTAGAGCGCGCCGAAACCAATGACCGTTATCAGTGTGCGCAGGCCGTTGCAGACGTTCGCAATAACCAGGCTCTTATCCCCCTCCAGGAAGACCCGGTTTCCGGCACGCTCGACGATGATCCCCAGGAGGTTTGCCAGACGCACGCCCCAGTCCGCCGCGACCATCTTCAAACGGAAGTTCAGTTGCGCAATGCTGACCTCGGGCAGCGGCACCATGAACGCGAGAAACGCCACGGGAAACCACAAGCGCCTCAGCGCGGTGGTCCCCCACAGCACCAGAACGATTCCCGCCAGCACACCGATCATCGCGAAGGCACTCATGAAGTTGACACGCGCTAGACAGGAGACCAGGTGAACGAGCAGGCTTCCGAGGAGAACGAGGAAGCCCAGCGCGGGCCTTGGCCGCACCGGGACCTTTGTGAACCGAACCAGCAGCAAGATAATCAGCAGGCTCACCAGCGGCACCACAGGCCCATGGGTATAGTAGCTCTCACCACGGACGACCCGTTCGTAGAGGGTGAGATGGGCATGCTTCCACGCGGGGAACCAGCGTATCCACATTTCGACGAAGTTTTGTGCAAAGCCCACGACCAAAGCCGCGACAATCAGAAGCCATGCGACGAGGTTCAGCCACCGCGTGCGGTCGGATCGTTCGATTGTCTGCGCAGGAGTTCGCTCAATCATCTGTCTTCTCTCGCAGTTTGTGCGCCATTATGCCTACGATTCGCTGCGCTGCTTTACCGTCCCAGAACTCAGGAACTCCTTGCTGGCGAGCCGGTCCCGACACGATGTCCCTATAGGCCGAAAGGATCACACTTGTGTCGGTCCCAACGATACGATTGGTCCCCACTTCCACCGTAACAGGACGCTCGGTGTTCTCGCGCAAGGTCAGGCAGGGCACATTGAGAATCGTGGTCTCCTCCTGGATGCCTCCCGAATCGGTCAGCACGAACTTCGCCAACGACATGAGTTTCAGGAAGTCAAGATAGCCCGCCGGCTCGATCAGGCGGAGGTTCTTCATGGCGTCGATGCGATCGCCGAGTGACGAATTCTCAAGGTTCTTCCTTGTGCGCGGGTGAATAGGAAAGACAATCGCCAGGTCGCGCTGGATCACCTCGAGTGCGGCTAGTATTCGCCCGAAGGCCTCCGGATCATCCACGTTCGTAGGGCGATGCAGTGTCAGAACCGCGTAAGCCCCCGCGGATAGCCCCAGTTCTTCCAGGATTGTCGATTCGTTGGCCTTCGCCTGGTTTTTGAGCAGTGTGTCGATCATCACGTTCCCGACAAGGAAGATCTTCTCTTCCGGAATCCCTTCGCGCCGAAGGTTGTCCACCCCGCTCTGCTCCGAGCAGAAGAGGAGGTCACTGATGGCATCAGTCAGTCTGCGGTTGGTCTCTTCCGGCATGGTCCGGTCGAAGCTCCGCAGGCCGGCCTCCACGTGCGCGAGCTTGACGCCGAGTTTCACCGCAACCAGTCCGCAGGCGATCGTGCTGTTCACGTCCCCGACGACCACGACAACGTCCGGCTCATGTTCAACGACAACCGGCTCGAACGCTTTCATGATCTCCGCGGTCTGCACGGCATGTGAGGCGGATCCGACGCCGAGGTTGATGTCGGGCTCGGGTATGCCCAGCTCACGGAAAAACAGGTTGCTCATCCGCTCGTCATAGTGCTGTCCCGTGTGCACAAGAACAGGCTCGATCTCGGGACGGCCCGCATAGGCTTCCATGAGCGCGGCAATTTTCATGAAGTTCGGCCGTGCACCGACGATGTTGATGATCCTCAAGATCGCCTACCTCCAATCCGACGCGCTTGAAAACACATCCCCTGTCAGCTATCCAACGTGAATCTACCTCTTCGTCTCAATTCGTCCGCTACCTTGCCGATAACGGGACGGTATTTACCTGAAGGCAAAGGTCGAATGTCATCGACCAGTTCCACGACAATGTTATCGTCGCTGCCGAGACGCGCACGCACGGCCTTCGTGATCTGGCCGACGCCGTCGGCAGGGAAACTCCAATCCGTCACCAGCAGGACCTTTACCTCGCCGATACAGTCCTGCACCACCTGGAACTTTACGATGCCCTTCACCGACCGGCAGATGTAAATGAACGAGTAGCCGATGACCCACTTGCCCTGATTGGTCACCACGAAGTCCGCGATCCGCCCGCCGCTGATCCGGATGCTCGAAAGCGTCCGCCCGCAGGGACATGGTTCTTTCGAGAGCGTCACGATGTCGCCAGTTCGATAGCGGATAAGCGGCATGGCTACCCCTACGATGTTGGTCACAACCAGTTCCCCCTCCCCATCAGTCGGCTGCCCAGTCTCAGGACTGATCGTCTCAAGAATTACCTGTTCGTCCATGCAGTGCATGGTGAAGTGGCTGCACTCGTGGCCGATGAGCCCCGCTTCGCGCAGGCCATAGGAGTCATATACCGGCACCCCGAAGGCTTCAGTGATGGTCTTGCGGTTCAGCTCACCTAGCATTTCGGATGTCGTGCAGATCACTTCCAGGCCAGAGTTTCTTAACTCACTCAGGTCTATCCCCTGCTGCTTGGCCATCATCACCGTCAATACGAAGGAGTTGGGATAACCGAAGATGCACTTCGGCCGCCAGCGTTTCCAGTAGTCAACATACTCGGCCACACGCTCAGGTGTCACCTCGAAGCCGTTCGTCAGCCCGTCATTGACCAGCCAATCCCGCAGCCGCTTGAACCGGTCCTGCCGGTTCAACTCGACCGGTGAACCCCAGAAATACATCTCCCTGTCGCCTCGGCGTATGCCGACCCATTCGTGTCCGCGCATCCTCGCCGCATTGATGTGGGCCTCGCGCGTAGAAGAGGTGTAGAATTGCAGCGCCTCGTTCGTTGAGCCGCTCGTCCGCACGAGCTGCACGCGCTTGCCGTCGCCGTACCACGTCATCTCCTCAAGACGCTCCCGGATGGTTGCCTTAACCAGTAGCGGAAACCGCCCCAGGCCATCAAGACTCTGAATGTCCTCGGGTTTGATACCCCTTTCGTCCATGACGGAACGCCAGTAAGGCGTGTGCTCGTAAGCTCTTGCGACGATCTGCCTCAAACGCTCAAGCCTCAGGGCGTCAAGCTCCTCCCGCGGCCGGCGCTCGCTTTCTCGAAGCTCACGCAGAATGGAAAACGTTCTGCGCCCGAGCAGACGCTCCTGAATTCGGAAGAATGTTCGGGCCAACGGCACAAACATGATCGGCCTCAGCTCCCATCAAGAGGTCGCGGCGTTCGCCGCGTTGGCTGGGACATGAGTTCCTCGGCCACCTTGCTTACGACTACGCGGTACTTGTTCGAAGCAAGGGGTTCAATCTCATCCACGAGTTCGACCTTGATTTCCTCCTCATCCCCCAGTCTCTGTCTGGCCGCCTTAAGAATCTTGGGAACCAGATCATTCGGTCGGTTCTCCTCTGGAACCACGAGAATGCGTATCTCGCCCAGACGATCCTGTCGCACCTGCATTTGTCTTATCCCCGGAGTGTTCCGACAGATGTAAAGAAAAGCCACAGAACTGACCCACTTGCCTTCCGTGGTAACGATGAATTCGTGCAATCTCCCTCCCGTAACTCGCAGACTCCGCAGCTTCCTTCCGCATGGGCATTCATCGTCAGAAAGCGTAACAATGTCGTTTGTTCTATAGCGAATCATCGGCATCACATCATTAGCCAACGTAGTGACCACTAGCTCCCCTTCTCCGTCAACAGGTTCACCCGTCTGCGGGTTCACCGTCTCAAGGATCAGTTGCTCGTCGTTCGTGTGCATCGTCAGGTGCTGACACTCATGGCCGATCAGGGCGGTTTCTCGTGTTCCGTAAGAATCACATACCGGCACCCCAAACGCATCGGAGATCATCCTGCGGTCATCTTCGCTGAGCATTTCGGCTGTGGTAACGATTGCTCGCAGGCCGCGTGCCTTCAGAGACCTCAAGTCAATACCCAGTCGTGTGCCCATCCTCGCGAAGAGCGATATGCTACTGGCGTACCCAAACAGACACCGTGGCCGCCATTTCTCCCAAGATGCGAAACACCTCGGAACATCGTCCTCATGCATCTCCACGGCGTTGGAGAAGGTATTGTTGATCAGAACATCGCGCAAGTTCTTCATGCGGGTCTGTGCAGTGACTTCAACGGGAGCCGCCCAGAAGTAAAGCTCCTTCTCGCCAGGCCTGATTCCTACCCATTCATGTCCCCTCATCCGTGCTGCCGTGATGTGCGCTTCACGACTGGAACTGGAATAATACTGGAGTGCGTCATTTGTCGAGCCGCTCGTTCTCGCCAGCACGACCCTTCGACTTTCCTCGCGCCAGACCATTTCGTCCCGATGCTCGCACACACTGGACTTCTCAAGCAACGGGAATCGACCCACGTCCGCCAGAGAACGGACGTCAGACGGCTTGATCCCATGTTGATCCATCACAAAGCGCCAGTACCGGGTCTTCTCATAGGCGCTTCTTACCGTCTGTTTCAGACGCTCAAGTCGGAGCGTATCGCGTGTTTCGCGGTCCCACCACTGGCTCTCTCGCAGTTCACGCAGGATCGGAAACGTCCTGCGGCCGAGCATGCGCTCGTGGATCCGAAACACGGTTCTCGCCACGACAGGCAGCATGTCGGCTACTCCAACATCAAACCCAGTAGATGCTGTTGACGACCTGAACTGCTTTTCTCACAAAGGCCTTAATCACCGACGACTGGCAAGGCGGAACCGCTTTGGCCGTGTATCGGTTCTCCGCAATTGCTGTCGAAAGCTCGCCGAAAGTGTAGGTCGGAAACTCAGCCCGATGACCGGAGAGCCAGTCGCAGAGCCGCTGAAAACGACGGGGGACAATCCAACTTGGCCGCCCTCCCTCGTATTGGCTGTTACGAACCTTAAAGAGGCTGAAGCTGTGCAGGATGACAACGGCATCGGCTCCCGCGCCGCAGATCTTGCGAATCGCGTTCCGGCATTCCTCAAATGAGACTCCCATCAGGTCGAGCGGCTTCGCCGCCTTCAGGCCCGGAAGCTTCGGCAGGGCAAAGCCCGACAGAGCCAGCTCGAGAACGTCGCCATACCACCGCGACCCGTTATAGGGCTCTCCGGTGTTCAGGCGGCACCCTTCAGGGGCATATGGAAAGCTGTAACTGCTGTCGATCCGGATGCCGACGGCCGAGAGCTGCTCAAGCACGCTCTCCGAGACGGACATGTTGCCCGAGCGAAACGCCACAGGCACCCGGCCGGTCCATGCTCTGATTCGGTCGCGCCCTTTCTCAAGCAGCGCCCGCTGTTCTCTCTCTGAGAGTTCAGCAAGCATATCCGTGGACACATAGGGCTTCCCCTGCATCTTCAGTCCGAAATGTTCGTGATTCGGATGGATGTGAAGCTGCACGTCCTGACTGCGGTCGAGCAGATACTTGCAGATCACCTCGCCTTGACCTTCGTGCCCCTGCTCGGTCATAAACGCTTCGACAAAGAACGTCGCCTTGAGCCCTTTCTCGGCCAGGATCTCCGTAATCAGCGGCAGCCCGTAGGTCCGGGTACCATACTGTCCCATCACCGCCCGCGATGGCGGCACGGGCCTGAGCGAAGGATTGTCCCACGCTCCGCCCATTCCGCATTCGACATCAAAGGTGACATAGACACCCGGTTTCATTGCGTTTCCTTATCTGCTTCGGGCTCACCGATGAGATCCACCTCGCGTCTTCCGAGTTTGCGAACCATCTGCCGCCAATCAACCCAGAAAGGTCTCGGGTCGGCTAAGCTGAACACGTCGTCACGCGTCCAGGGGCCGAAGTTCCAGAGGAACCTCGCCACCGCCGACAGCCGGCCAAGGTGTGTCTGGCCCGGAGGAAGCGGGTCGCGTCGGATCATCCCGAACATCCAGTTTGCGTCGCCTCCCAGGACACGCGTGCGCAGCCCCAACCGGTAGCAACGACGGCGCATGCGGTCCGGCTCGAAATGGCTTTGCCACAACAGAAACGGGGCGTCGAATCCCGCCATGATCACCGTCGGCAGACCGCCGATGAACCGCGGGTTGATCTCCAGGAAGATGTACCGTCCGCTTTCGGGATCGTAATGAAACTGAATGCCGCCTATGCCTTCCCACCCGATCGCCCGGAGCAGTCGCACGGCGTCACGGATCACGTCGTCATGCCGACAGGTGATCCGCTGGACGGTCACGCCGCCCGCAAGCGGCATGTGGTGTTCCCCGATGTACTCGCCGACCATGAACGGCTCGCCTTGGTGCATCAGGACTTGAACATGGTCTTCGACGCCGGCGTGGTATTGCTGCACCAGCACGTTTGAGGCAATGTCCTTGACCGACTCGCAAATCCTTTCGAGATCCCTGTCGCTTTCAGCATATGCAGCCTTCCAGGGCGCCGTATCGTCCACAGTATTCTGATTGCGCGTGCGCAGGACGAGCGGAAATTGAAGCGACGGTCTGGAGGTCCCGCTCATCAACCTGTCGAGCGTCGTCCCCCGGGCGACCGGCACGCCCAGCCGCTGTGCGGTCTTGTTCATATAGCCCTTGTCAATGGCCTTCGCGAAGCACTCCGCCGCCGGGCTGAACACGTGGATATCCGGTTCGAAGCGGTCCCGGCAGCGTATCAGCGCGTCGTGGTAGGACTCGGAGATGACCATGATGGAGCCAACGTTGAGTTCGCGCGCCAATGATTCGATTTCGTCCGCGAAACCCGCACCGCGGGGAATCGTCTCGAGCCGCCATGCCCCGGCGGAATACCGCGAGTGGGCTGGCAGGCTATGTTCGGTGTGACACACCGTGAACACCTGCAGCGCTGCGCGTCCCAGGCTTCGAACCACCCACAGCCCGACCTGCGTGTCACCCACGAGTGCGAGCACCCGCCGGGCGCGCGGCGCGGGATCTGGCTTTCGCCTGTTCGCCGTCCTGATGGGTTTCACTTCTTCACCTTTCCCACCCCAGCACTTCGCAGTAGACATCCATAATCCGTCCGATCATGCCGTCCAAGCTATATTCCGCTTCTACCCGGCGTCTTGCGGCCTGTCCCATTCGCTTGCGAAGATCGGGGTCACTGGAGATTCTCAGCATGCGCTCCGCAAGGGCCGGGACATCACCCGGCTCGATGAGGAAGCCCTCCTGTCCATTCGTTATGACTTCGGGAACAGCCCCAACGCTCGTCGCAATAATGGGGAGCCCGCACGCCATCCCCTCGAGAATAGCCATCGGCAAACCCTCCGCGTAACTGGGCAGGACAAGACAGGCTGCCGAACATAGAGCCTCCCTCTTCGATTCACCCGAGAGCACACCGACTAGGCATACGCGAGTGTCACAGCCCAACTCGACTATGTACCTTTCCAGTTCCTCCTTCTGCCCACGCATAGTCTCTCCACCGGCTATTTCGACCTGCCCATCAAAGCCGCACGCGCGAGCAACGGCCGCCGCCTCAATGAGGTCCCGTCCACCTTTGCCTTCAGCGAAGCCTCCTATAAAGAGGAAGACCGGCCGTGGGTCTTGCTCAGCCACCCTCTTATCGGGCAGAGGCACCCCATTAGGGACAACCCTCCACCTCGCCCTCTGCGCCAGTGGCGCTAGACGGCGAAGCCATTCCTTACTCAGGACGATTACTGCTGAAGCACCCTCGAACGCCCACCGCATCAGCATCTTTCTGAACCCATCCTGCTGCCTTCCGAAATCGCCGAATTCTCCCCCATGCACATGCCAGATCACGCGCGAGCCGAGTAACTCCCCAACAGCTGCGTGGAAGCAGTCCCGCCAGAACGTGAATCCGCTACAGGTGTGAATGTGCACAATGTCCGCTTTCTCCCGGACGATGTTGCGAATAAGCCTTGCGAAGACCCAGATTTGGGCGACGATTCCGGTCAACACGTGACGACCGTCCTGAGTCGTCTTGCCGTTGTTGATTGTTGTCACGCGGCAGCGTCGAGCAAGGGCGCTCTGTCGAAGATTCCCCATCACCGTAGCCATCCCGCCGACCAAGGGAGGCAGTGGGCCGAGCATAAGAACCCTGATTCTGCGCTTCCTCTGCCTGCTGGACATTCTGTCCCTTTTCTCCGCTGGTTCTGTCACTCGACGGTACACGTTCAGATAGTCTCTCGCCATCGCTGCGGCACTGTGGCGCTCCCTGACAAACCTCGCGCCTCGAAGGCCCACGTTTTCCCGGGCGTCAGGACATGTAAGGAGCTGGCGCATTCCCTCCGCCAGGCTAACGGGGTTGCGCGGCTCAACGAGCAGTCCGGCTCCAGACTGCACCAGAACCTCCGGCACGCCCCCCACGGCTGTTGCGACTACCGGCAAGCCGACCGACATCGCTTCGAGAAGCGCCATCGGCAGCCCCTCGGTTCGACTCGGAAGAACATAGGCATCGGCGGCAGAATACAGAGCCAGGGTATCTTCACGGTAGCCCAGAAACTTGACAGTGGACCTGAGGCCGAGTTTCGCCGTAAGATCTTCGAGGTTCCTCAAGCACGCCCTGTCTGAAGCAGAACCGGCTATTGCGACCACGAATCGCCGCCCCTGCACCTGGTGACGCAGATGCTCAGAAGCGACCAGCAAATCATCGTAGCCCTTTTCCGGCTTGATGTTACCGACAGCAACGAAAAGAAACACGTCCTCCGCCAGTCCAAGCTCATTCCTGACCTCTTGTCCAAGTCCCGGGTCTCGAGACCGAATAAGGATGCCGTTACTGATGACCTCTATAGGCTCGGAGATTCCGAGTAACTCAGCATAATCACGCGCAACTTCTCTAGAAACCGCCGTAACCGCCGCAACCCGATGAAGAGCCCATCGTTCCAAGAGCCTTGGCCGTTCCTTCTGCCCGAAAAGCAAACCGTGGCAACTCAGGACAACAGGGCAACTCCCGGCCAGCCTGGTAGCTGAGACAACGTAGGGAAGGCTGGAACGGTCGTGTACATTCACCACGTCCGGATGGAATCCGCGCAGCAACCCAGCCAAGCGAACGATCGCCCTGAGATCGTAGCTCCGATTGGACCCAATCGCCTCAACCGGCACCCCCATCTCGGCAAGGCGCCGTCCCAGTTGCCCTCTATCCCGCAGACAGATCACCATCGGATCGAACCCGCCAGCAGCGAACTCTGTGGCCAAATGCATGACCACACGCTCTTTCCCGCCCGGGCTCATGCGATCAACAACGAGCGCGATCCGACGTGCTGGCCCACGGAAACCGACTGAGGATGTCGGATGGTCCGTCACTTTACCACCTTTCCGGTTCTGCCAATCAGGTCAGAGCAACATTCCCGGACACACGTCACATAGTATCCACGGATCTGATTCCTGTTTCTTGTTGCGAATGCTTCGTCGAGCCGCCCGGTACCGGGAGTTGTTCCACACTTCACGTACCGACGCGCCAAACACATTGCCTACGCTGTATCTCTTCTCGTAGCTTCCGCAGCACAGGTCTACATCGCCGTCCCAGCAAATGATCATGTGGTGCCACGGGTTTGTGCATTGGAATATCTTTTGTCCCCCCGAGGGCATGATCCCGCCATTCTCACGAACCATCCGGTAAACGGGGTTTACCTTTGCGTCATCTTTGGGCAGCCACCGGTCCATCAATTCCAGGCGTTCCTTCCGCAGTTGCTCTTCGCTGACATTGCGCGGTTTCATCGTCCTGTCATAAGGCAGCAGACGCAAATTGAGGCTGGTCTCTTCCAGGAAATGCCCTACTCCGAGATTCGCAGCGAAATCAGGGAGCAAGGGTGCTTCACACTCATTATCGCTCCGGACAATGTAGTCGAGTCGAATCTCCGGGGTCTGTGAACCGAGCCTCCGCTTCGTTTCGCAT
>Ga0307377_10006273_pt1 | contig 12498 bp, 22 predicted proteins | sample TR3MG_FD_202535 | JGI IMG/M metagenome (GOLD analysis project Ga0307377, IMG submission 202535) | Soil microbial communities from Risofladan, Vaasa, Finland - TR-3 | ecosystem: Environmental > Terrestrial > Soil > Coastal area > Acid sulfate soil | place: Finland: Risofladan, Vaasa | collected...
CGCGAAGGGGCTTTCGGGTGGCGGTACCGGCGCTGACGGCAACGACGGAGTCGCCGGCACAGTAGTGGAGATACAGAACTGATAGGGAGGGGCGGCCATAGTCCAGGAGCACAGCAGATTCACCCTTCCAGTCGGCAAAGAGGTGAGACTTATAGACAGGTTGCCGATGGAGAATTTCAGGAAAGGGGTGGCCGAGCCCACTGCCACCATCCGAAACGGGGTGGCAGGCTATCTATTTTCCGCCAACGCTGAGACACTCTATATCCAGTTCTGCACCCCCAAGGACTGGGATGAGGCAAGCGACTTGGTTGTTGTCCTCCACTGCGTACTCAACGCGGACGAGGATGCAGACGACATAATAGACTGGGAAACATCGGTAATCAGTGTCGCCGACCACGAGGATGTGGACACAGCGGGGACGCAGACCCCAGGGGCAAGCCACAGCATAGGGGCATTCAACGGTGGCGGCACACTACATCAGGTGCCGATAACGCTGGACTATAACGATGGCGCATGCCCCATCTCGGCCGGGGACAATGTGTCTATAACCCTGAGCCGGACGGCCAATGTGGGAGCGGCGGGATATGTGGCGGGGGTTATTGTGATCGACATGTGCCTTCTCTACCAGGCCAACAAGCTTGGGGAGGCGGTATAAAGGAGGCCCTATGAAGTGTAGTAAGTGTGGTTTTCTGAGGGCAAATGAGGATGGATCCTGCCCGTCCTGCGGAGCGGGTCCGACGGTAGTCGTGAAGCCCCCAACCGTTGAGTCCAAAAAGAGGGGCAGGAAGAAGAAAACGGAGGAGTAACTCGATGTACATGAGTTGGTTTAAGTACAAATTTAGAAGGAGTGGCAACATGGCGACAGAACCCGTGGTTTACAACGACACTATTCCCTATATCTTCCAGATGCTGGAGAACATCAAGACGGAGATCAAGGCTTCCCAAAGTGCCATGCTGGCGCACGGCTTCTTGGAGTTCGATGCCCAGAGGATCGCCTCCGAGCTTGAGTCGGTGAAATCCACCATCCTCAACGAGAAGCCCATCGACCTCCCCGAGACGCACCCACATCCTGCGGAATAGTGAATTAGCGGTAATAGCAATGTAGGGACGGAGGGTTGAAATGAGCCAGTCAGATCTGTCAGTTTACTACCCCAAGAACGCCTTGCAGGCTGACCACTCTTACTGCGGCATAATCTGCACCGAAACGGTGGGGGAGAATGTCGTTTCCGGCGATGCCTGCTACCTGAAAAATGACGGCAAGTTCTGGAAGTCCGATGCCAACGCCGTGGGCACAATGCCAGTGTCGGCAATGGCACTGGAGTCGCTCATGACCGATGCCGAGGGTCTTTTACTCGTAGATGGTTTGGTGCGGGATGACAGCTGGAGCTGGACAGTGGGCGGTCTGGTCTACGCCAGCCTTACCATAGGTGAGCTGACGCAGGACATCTCCGGGTACACCGCCGGGGACCAAGTGCAGGTTGTCGGGTTTGCCCTCAGGTCTAACATACTGTGCCTCAGGCCGAGCCCTGTGCTGGTGGAGATTGCCTGATGGCCTGGTCCTATGTCGGTGCTGGCGCAATAGCAGAACCCATGTCCGGCAATGCCACCCCGGCATTACCTGCGGGCTGGGCGGCTGATGATATTTTCCTGTGTGGCATTATCAGTAACGACAATGTCAACTCCACTCTACCTGGAGGGTGGACGGCGATTGATGCCGGCACAAATAATGGCGCACAAGTGCGAACCACCCTCTACTACCGTCGTGCGGTTGGCGGCGATACTGCGCCGCTGGTCACTCATCCTGCCGGCGGTATGATCACCGCTGTTGTTGTCGCCTATCGTGGCATCACAACTGACAATCCCCCCACAGATGTTATCAGCGCTACCTATGTTACTGCTGGCGCCAGCGTAACCTTAACCTTTCATAATGTTGGAATCACCACTACTGTTAATAATGACCTAGTTGTTGAATTTGGTCCCCACTTCGGTTACTTAATTGCCAATGCGTCTGGTTACACTGGCGCACCGACCCCGACCGAGCGTGTTGATAACCCCAGTGCTCTCAACCGTCCCGCAATAGTAATAGCCGACTTCCCTAAGGCCGCCGCTGGTGCTACTGGATCGAGAGTCGCCACTATTAGTAACGGTCACCTGAGCAATGGTTTACTGGTTTCTTTTAAGCCACTACTAATACCATGGACGGGCAAGGTCATGGGCGTCACCAACCCGGCCAAGGTCATGGGGGTGGATGTGGCTAACATCGCTAAAGTGCACGGTGTAGCTTGACAATAATAAAGAGTATGAGCTGGTGGAGATTAGCTGATGGCGTTTAGCTTGGACATCCTTCAGGAGTTCAAGAGGAAGAACTATGCCTATCGAACTCAGCAATAGCAGGAGAACTTTCCTTGGGAAAGCCCCTGATGGTAGGACACGATGGGCATTGGATTGCTCTATCCGTGCCATACAGATGCGGGAGCAGGGAAAGGACTGGGTAGACATTCAGCCCCAGTTCGTACCCGATGCTCAAGGTTGGCACGTGGAAGGTGCGCCTTATGCTTTCGAGGTTGCCAGAGATGGAGCAAGGCGCATTTTCACAGATAGGGTAGATAGGACACAGCAGCTATATCTGCCAACTATGCTCTTCTTCAAGGATCTGCCGTGGCTAGTTGAGGGAAAGCGGATAGTTGCCTCGGCAGCTAAGTTCGATATTATTTACCAACTCACCAACACAGGCGTTCATTTTATGGTTCTTCTGCGAGAAGCTCTGCCTTCCAGTAAGATTGCTCTCAATGTAGACTCGGTGGGGCTGGACATACTACAACTCCTCAAAGCTAAGAGTGGGATAGGCATACCGAGGCCGAGGCTGATAGACGCTAACGGCGAAGAGCGGTTTATCGACTGGTCGTATAAGAATGGCCAACTGGAACTCGGCCTTGACCTGACAGACCTGAAGTTACCTGTCCTATTGAAGAACACCACGCTTGAGTTGAGTGTGGGGGCAACTGAGGATGATGATTATGTTTGTAGGTTTGATACACCTACCTGGTCAAATACCGGCACTATATTCAATGCTGGTAATAGTATCGCAACCGCCTGTGGTTATGGTGGTTCTGCTAGATTTACTGGTGTTAATATCCCAGCAGGGGCAATAGTATCTGTTGCATATTTGACTTTAATTTCTAGGCTTGACAGGGATACCACGGTAGTTAGGTCTGACCTCTGCTGTGAGAATTCAAATAATCCTGGGCAGATAGCAGATTATGATGACCATATCGGGAGAACACGCACTACTGGAGCGGGTTGCATAGCTTGGGATGGAATTGATGCTTGGGCTAAAGGGGAATCTTATCAAAGCCTTGATTTTGCTGTTGCTGTGCAACAGGTGGTTGATGACCAAGCTGGTACGGGTGATGCCTTAATCGTTTTCTGGGAAGACAAAGACCTTGAATCAGATATTGGAGCACTTCGTAGCGCAGCCTCTTGGGACAATACAACCTATGACCCACCTGCAATCTATATCGAGTATGAGGCAGGGGCCACTGGTTCTGGTGGCTGGACGGGCAAGGTCATGGGCGTCACCAACCCGGCCAAGGTCATGGGGGTGGATGTGGCGAACATCGCAAAAGTGCACGGTGTAGCTTGACAATAATACGAAAGCTGTTTACAATAAGACAAAAGGAAAGGAAGGAGGTGAGCCATAATGGATTCAGGACTGATAGCGCATGTGTTCCAGAACAACCTCATCTGGGCTCTTCTGGCCATGGTGGCGGGCAATTTCGTACTCGCGGTATTAGCCGCAATCATGGCAAAGGGCGACTTTGAACTGGCTAGATTAGGCGACATCTCTAAACGGGTCGTCATCTATGTCATCCCGGTTCTGGTCCTGTGGGGCATAGCTTTCTATGTTCCATCATGGCAGGTGGCAGCCACCGCTCTGTATGCAGTTGTCATGGCTGCACTAGTCGCTCGCATTGCCTTTAACTTAGGCGAACTGGGGTTGCCCATCCCTGACGAGGTACTGCAACATCTGAAGAAGGTACCCTAGACTGCCTTAAAGGGATATCCTTGATGAAGATAGGCACATCGATGGCGATACCAAAGCCAGTAGTGTGCCTATCTTCATAGTCAGGGCCTAAACACAACGGTGGACTATGGATTGGGGAATAATTGGGGCATGTACTGGAATTATGTCCATTATTGGCGTTGCCATCGCCTACGTGACGAAGATCGCCAAGATGCAGGCAAAAATTGACCTGATTTGGAGCATTTATGTGGAGGATAGATTGAGGAGACTGGCCAAAGAAGGCGACATGGCGCGACACAGCGAGTACAGGATAACAGATCAGGGGATACAGGCGTTGCCCGACACGCTGAAAGATAAACTGACCCAGCTGGCGAAGAGGAAAAAGCCCAAAACCTTACAGGAAGCCCACATATTACTAATGAAAGAGATAGGACTGGAAGCCCTCAACACCAACCCCGCTCACACTAACCACACAATACAGGAGCTGGTGTTACTGGCCAGCGCCTACATGATAGAAGTGTCACAGAACCAGCGCTGATCCAAAGGGGATATTATGTTGCGGCCTGTGGTTTGCCCGTTATGCGGCGGGCCAAAGTGGCCCCAATACAAATTGTGTCGCAAGTGCCGGAACAAGGAGAGGAACGGCACCCGCTGGCCCCACTACCACGGAAACCACCCCATGAAGCAGTGCCCCGACTGCGGTACCTGGATACAGAAAAGCTCCAAGACCTGCCTGGTATGTTACCTGAGAAGAAGAGTGCAGGAGAGGTGCGTCCACTACTGGGATATCGGTGATGATAACTACGGCACCTGCCTCAAGTGCGGGGCAGAAAGGCAGTTCCCCACATTGAGGGAGCAGATGGAGCAGATGGATAGGAGGCGAATACATAACAACTACGGAGTGGTGGTTGAGGCGTAGTAGTAGTCAAGGGACATCCACTGTCATCTCCAGCTCTATTCTGGGTGGGGACCCGAACCTCTTTTTAATCAGGGCTGTGGTTATCTGGCTATCTGAATAGTAGACAAAATGCTCCAGCGCATCCCCTAAAAGCTTCCCCATATTATCCCAATCGGGCTTGGTGACGGGTAGCAGTACCCTCTTCGGTGTTGACTTTGGTTTCATGCGGAAGAATGTCGCCACCAATTTGATCGGCGTCCCAGCCTCGAAGTACTGGTCCATCTCCATTACCCGGTCCTGTATTAAGTTCTCGGCGTGAACCGTGCCCTTTGGTGTGTAGGTGTAATTCTTGCCCGACTTGGAGACGCCGTGCCTGGGGCGGGCTTTAGGCGTGGGTTCGACATTCAGAGTAATCTTCATTTAGGGACTCTCTCGCCTTCTGTAGCTTTTCCCCTCCAAAACCACTACTACGCCCTCTGCCATCCTGTCGGCGATCCTTTCCGGCAGCATATCGAGAGAGAGGTTCGATGTTATCACTGTAGGCTGCCGATTGATATAGCGGTGGTTGATGATTTCATCGAGTTTTGCCTCGGCCCAAGCAGTAGGCTTATGGGCACCAAGGTCATCAAGCACAAAGAGATGACACGCCTTAGCTTGCTCCAACAGCAAGTAGGGGTCAGCCTCACCCCTTTCCCAATCCCTGTAGCCCCTCCTGAGTTCATCGAGGAAGCTCTCAACCTGGTAGTAAAGGACGGCTCCCCTGCGGGTTTCAATCCACTCCCACCCCAAAGACAGAGCGAGATGTGTTTTCCCGCAACCAACGCCGCCGAGAAGGCTGAGAAAGGGGTGTTTTGGCTGCTCAAGGAAGGTTTTGACTTCAGAAAACGCTACCTCAGTTGCCTCGTTGTGCTCCCACCTGCTAAGCCGATGAGTCTCAATAGTGGGTAGCGGCAAGTTGGAGATCCTGACCAGCACCGCCAAGGTGTCCATCTCCTCTAGTGTCATAGGAATCCCCTCATATACACCAGGACACCTCTCTCTCCACATTACTTCTCCCCCTTCATAAACTTTTTGGTCCGGCTCTTCAACTCATCGGCGGTAGGGAGCTTGGGTGACCCCCGGGGCTGACCCCCCGCTGATAATTTGCCCGCCGCCCACTCCGGGTATTTGGACGGCAACATTGATATTACCATCGGGCTATCACGCGCCTGGCAATATGGGTCGTGCTGTTTTAGCCACTTGAAGCAATCCAGCAGGCTATCAGGTGTCGCCTCTGGGAACTTCACTAATAACGGACGGATTTGTCCTATGTGTTTTGGGCGCTGAACCAGCTTGGTGCCTATGTGTTGCTCAACTAGGTCTAAGAAGGTTCCGGCTTCAGCCTGTTTCGGTTTCTGTCTTATGTGCTTTGGTAGATTTTCTGGTGCCGTGTTTGGAGCGGCGGGATATACCGTAGGTATATCACTTACTGGTACTGGCACTGGTACTGGTACTGGGGCGTCTTTGACCGACGTCGGCTGTCGTTGTACTGACGGCGTCGGTACTATGACAGACGGTGTCTGTTCTTGTACCGACAGTGTCGGTACTGGTTCGGGTTCATTTGATTCCTTTCTTCTAGTTCTTAGATGGTCTACCCAACCATTGGGGGATGGATATTTAGACGGGTAGGCCCATCGTTGTTGTCCTTGGAACCCCCACCAACCCTTGAATTGGAGTATAGGCTCACTACTTGCGTGGTAGAGTATAATAAGATCGTTGCTTACCAGTTCCTGAAGTAGGTCTGGTATTGTTTCAGCTGTAATCTCCTTGGTGCCTGGGACGACGATGAGCTTCAGTTTTACCGGGTCGCCGGTGAGGCGCCCTTGGTCGTCAGCATTGGGGAATCCGAATGTAAACAGCAGTTGAGCTAATGCCGAACACCGGGCCAAGTCGGCAGATGTCGAGATGCTGGGGTGGATGTACCTTGGTTTTCTTGCCATCTCGCGTGGCATACTACATACTCCCCACAAACCAAAATAAAAAGCCGCCTTTGCAGGTACGGGGCTGTGTTATACCCCCCACCGATCTAGGCGGCCAAAATCGATGGCTGATTTGTAAGAAAAACAACATCATTTCTATACCTGCTTTTTGATTATACCACCCCTGTCAATCTCTCCACCACCACAGCTCCATATTTCTTCGCCTCATGCACCAGTGCCTTTGTGATCTCATCCAACTGCTTCACGGTCTCCATCTCGTCTATAGTGTAGGTGATAATTCCATCACCCTCCATGCGCCTCGCCCAAAACTCATCTGCCACAAAATAAACCTCGTCGCCGAAATACACTCCCTCCAGTACGGCGACATTGCCGTAAAGGTCCTTAATCATTTTGGGGTTTTCGCTTTGGCCTCCTTCGTCGCCAGTAGCGAGTTGTGAAATTGTTTCAGCATCTGCTCGGTGATCTTATCTGGCGGCTTTTCGCTGTCGAAGTCGGCCAAGTTTACCGAGACGCTGAAGTGCTTTTGGAACCACTGGGTTACCAGCCCTTCCTTTGGTTTGAGCTCGTTGAGTAGTGCCTTTACGATGTTCCAAGCCACATTCTGGGCTTCAGGTTGTGGGGACTCCTCCTCAACCAACCTTTCCCATGCCTCTTCCGGCATTGGTTCTGCCTCCGCCCCTGGCTCTGGCGCCGGAGGAGGCCCTGATAGCGACTTGACCTCTGCCCCTGGCTCTGCTTCAGCAAGCACCTCCTCTGGGTACAGGTCCGCCGGCGCCTCCTCGACCTCCGGTGGTGGTATCAGTGCCTGCGCCGGCGGCAATAGCGCTACCTTGGCTAAGTCCGACAGCTTGATGTTTTTCTTTATGTGCATAATGTAGACGGTCTTTTTCTTCTGCCCTAGTGGACTCACCTCAATCGGACCCAGGGCCAGTGTCAGCGGTATCATACTACACCGGCCCAGTATGGCTTTTAGTAGTGAAATCATAGAGTTGATGTTCACTATCGAGTAAAAGGACGAGGTGTCGATCTGCCACACCCCTAGCCCAGGCACTACGGGTATAAGCACCTGTAGGTTCATCACGCGCCTACACCGTTTTTTCAGGAACTCGGGGCAGTCCTGGGGGTCGCAATGCATATCGTCCTTCCATATCCACTCTACCGTTTCGTGGCTGGCCATCGCCCCGGTGGCGGTGTCTACTTTTCTCCTCGAGGTGATGCCATCACCGACGCAGGTTAAACCTTGTGTCATAGAGTAGGCCCGGAGCCACTGCTGCGCGAACTGAGACGAATCCTCCATGGGGAACATGATGTCCAGCTCCTTGGGTTTGTCGCCGAAGACATCGGCGATCTCGGGTGGGACCACGAAATAGTCGGTCGGTTTGGGGTAGGGGTGCTTACCGGGTTGCTCGACCTTGATGCCGAGCCGAATCTTTCCGAGGCGGGGGATTCTGACGATGTCTGACAAATTAGCTATTGGGCTCATTTTGTTACTCCCTCCTAAGCTCTGGCTGTATGACAATTCTGAGTTCTCTTATTTGGAATCTCAGCAATCTGATTTCCTGCTCAAGGGTTCCTATTTTTGACTTTTGACCATCTTTATATCCTCGCCTATAACCATCTGCGTAACTAAGTTTATGCGTTCTCTGGCTCCCTAGTTCCAAGTTCATTTCACTATTATGTCCTCGCTTACCGTCTATATGATGCACTATTTCCCAAGATTCCAGACACCTTCCCAGTTTCTTAGCCATAATAAGACGGTGCTCGGGTACATAGCCATTACTCTTTGCCATTGGGTAAAAAGGATGATCAGGATGTAGGCGGATTAGTGTATACCCGTGATTATCTACCGTTTGGCCACCTTTCCAATTTGGATTTGCATTCCCCTTTTGATTCCCTGATTTAGCTAACCAAGACTTAAAGATTTCGCGGATAGAACAGATTTTGCAGATTTCTCGAAAGCCATCTTCTCTGATCCAGCTACCCTCCTCGCAAATTTTACAAACCCGCCAGACGAATCTTCTGGACGCTTTTAATCCTGTAAATCCCAACTCTCTGCCATACCTCACCACATCGCTCACACCATCGATAGGCATTTATTCCTCACCCGGGATAAATACTGCCCAACAGGGTTTGGTTGGATTGAACTTAAACGATCCATATTTATTAGCGATAGTGCCAGCTACAGCGGGTGTTGAATACCAACCCTCAGCCTTTAGTGCTTCCAGCATAGCATCAGCGCCAGCCTCAAAGATTTGGTCTGGGTCACTTGGTAAATGAGTACCACTATCATCTGGATTATGTGGATTCTGCCAGTCCTCGGGGCGCCAATCTTTTCTACTCTCTTGTACCACTGCCTACCTCCTCTATTGGTGGGTTTGGTTCCCTTCGGCGCTCGAAGTGGATGTCATCAAAATAGTTTTGCACAAGAAGACTCAAGAAGCCAGCCTTGGTGATACCGAGTCGCTTCGCCTCTGTTTCGATTGAGTTATCCAGTTCCTCACTGGTCCTAAAATAAACCATCTTGTCTACCATACTGAAAACATTATAACACACCTGTCAAGCACCTGTCAATACCCTATTGACAATATCAAAATCCTGTGGTAATATAAGGACAGTTATATGAAAGAAGGTAGACCACTCAGATGCCCTAAGTGTAAGACTCTCCTGAGAAGAACCCCAGAGGGTGAGTTAAAGTGTTATACCTGTGGCTATGAGAGAAGCACAGCAAGCGAGCGGGCTAAGTTTTATAAATTGCATAAGGATGCAATCCTCCATGATCTTGACAAGCTCGGGTTAACAGCAATGCGGACAAAGTGGGGGATACCCTATTCGAGCTGGAGTCAACTTAGAAAGCGATGGGAATTGTGACAAGGATGTTCGCCGAGGTATGGAGGACCTGGAACCCGGTGGTCGGTTGTGAGCATAATTGCTCCTACTGCTATGCCCGCAAACTCGCCCTGGGCAGACTGAGACACCTACCGCAGTATCAGGACTTCAGGCCCTACTTAGTCAAGGCGGAGCTTCTCAGTAGTTTCAGGAGTGGCTTGATATTTCCCTGCGATATGGGAGATTTGTGGGGTCGCTGGGTCCCGAGGGAGTGGATTGAGCAGACATTGGTAGTCGTGGAGCGATCCCCCGACGCTACCTTCCTGATGCTGACGAAGAATCCCCTTCGTTATATGGAGTTTGTAAATCAATTCCCACCTAACATTATTCTCGGCACCACCATCGAAAGCAATCTTCCATATCCCGCTATCACCGACGCTCCCGACCCGGCCAGTCGTGCTCTGGCTTTGGCCTGCGTTCCCTGGGGCAGGAAGTTCGTGTCCATAGAGCCGATTATGGACTTTGACCTCAATGCGCTACCGCAGCGCATTGAACTGATTAAACCAGAATTTGTTTACATAGGGTACGATAATTGGTCCAATAATCTCCCGGAGCCACCGCTGGAAAAGACATTAGAACTCATCAGCCGCTTGCAGCAGTTCACCGAGGTGCGGACTAAGACTATCAGGGAGGCGTGGAATTATGGGGCAATCTAAGAAGCACAGCACCTGCATCATCTGCCACAGGCCGAGCTACGGCGTGATGTGTAAGGAGTGTCGCGTCGGATACCGCCAGGATATGCAAAAGACTAACTACCGTGGCAGCCACCGTATGATTGTCTGCCCGGGCTGTGGCGGTCAGATGCACAAGGACGCCGGACTGTGCGTCAACTGCTATAAGAGTGTCAGAAAGGGGGAGCTGGTGTCCGGATCTAATCGGGCTTTAGAGACGATAACCATCACCTGCGTCACCTGCGGGAGCGAGTTCAACACGGTCAAGGACTGGCCCTCCGAGTCGTCTAAGCACAGGGGGCTGGCCAGCGACAAGCCCGACTCCTTCTACTGCTCAGAGGAGCACTACTTCGGGGATAAAGGATAAGATGATGGAAGTGGAAAGGTTTATCTCCACCCTAACTCACAAAGGGTCGTTGAATCCCGCCGCCGACAATACCAAGACGGCATACCGTTATGACCTGGAGAGGTTCGGGGTGTTTTTGGATGGTGGGGAGGCAACCGGGGAGATGGCGCAGCAGTTCCTCCGACAGGAATTGGACAGAGGGCTCAAATTGAGCTCAGTGGCCAGATATGGCAGGGCGATAAGGAAATACTTGGTATGGGAAGGTAAATCGGATGACGCGAGTAGCGTCTTGTTGCCGACTCCGGGCAGGAAACTGCCCGAGTATCACAAGATGGACACCATAAATAAACTGATTGAATTGGCGAGAACGCCCTTGGAGCGGGCGGTGGTCGTGGTGTTGAGCGACACTGGTTTTAGGATTAGCGAGCTCCTTGCCCTCACAGCGGACGACATCGACTGGAAGAACGGACTAATTTTCGCTGACCGCACAAAGACCAATATGCAGGGCTGGATTCCCATAAGCCAGAAGGGGATGGACGCTCTCCGTGCCTACATAAAGTGGGCAAAGCCCAAGGGAAAGCTGTTCCCATACACCTACCACCAGATTCGTAATTGGATTAAGGAATTGGGCGAGATAGCCGGGGTGAAGGTCCGTCTCCATATGTTCCGGCACTCAAATGCCGTCATTTCCCTTGAGAGGGGGGAGGATATCTCGATCATAAAGCAGCGCTTGGGGCATAAGAACATAAACACCACGATGATCTACCTCCAGCTGATGCCTCAGGATTTGAAGAAAGGGACGAAAGGAATCTGGTGATATGGCGAGGCAGGAGTCGAGGCGTAGATTCTGCGATAGCTGCATGATAGACCGCCTTGGCCGCAGATATAAGGTCGATAAAAAGTAGGGAGGGGAAGATGGCAAAAGCTAATTGTAGCCATTGTGGGAAGGAATTAGAGGAAATTTCCTATGTTGTCCCTGACCCCAATCACATTCTCGGGAGGTGGGAAGAGGCATCACAACGTCCTCCACTCTGTAGGGAATGCTGGGAAAAGGCTTGTCGGGAATTAGGGATTGACCCAAACCTTAAATAAGGCGTCTTATATTATGAAAGGAGAGAAAGATGGAAAGGGAACAAATAATTGAAGTCCTGAGAGAGGCTCAAGAAATCGTGGAGGAGGCGTTCGGACTTTCCGGTGACTCTATGATGAAGGTGGGGGTTATGTTTTGGGTAGTACAGGAGTTGCTACCCAAAGCAAAAGTACAGTTACCTCCTATGAATACAATGGTTGCCCGGCCACTACCACCACATAAATGTCCCTACCTAACCGAGATCAAACTTACAAAGTCAGGATGGAAAGCAAAGTGTGCTGTCCTTCAAGTAAAGTGTCTACCTCAAGCTGGGCTTGGAGATTATAAAGAATGCATACATTATAGGGCTGAAGAGGCTCAGCGATATATGGAAGCACAGCAGAGCGAGAGGAAAGGCCCAACTTACTTTGTGCAGGATCCAGAAACAGGCCAGTTTGTTGAGGTCAGTGGTTCCAGTACACAACAAACTGAAAAGGTGACCCAACCTCCTCCACCCGTAATATAAGAGACCTTATTTTAAAGGAGATAACGATGGGGAAAGGTAAGGGGTTTATTGCCAAGGTGGGCATAAGTTGTGGATTGCTATTTATTGGATTTGGGATAG
>Ga0307377_10006275_pt1 | contig 12495 bp, 10 predicted proteins | sample TR3MG_FD_202535 | JGI IMG/M metagenome (GOLD analysis project Ga0307377, IMG submission 202535) | Soil microbial communities from Risofladan, Vaasa, Finland - TR-3 | ecosystem: Environmental > Terrestrial > Soil > Coastal area > Acid sulfate soil | place: Finland: Risofladan, Vaasa | collected...
ACGCCAAAAACTGATGCAGATTTTGATGTCAGTCTTGATGCCGCATGAATAGTGGAACCATTGGTTTATGACAAATAAAAAAGCACTCACATTTCTGTAAGTGCTTGATTATATGGTGGGCCCTCGCTCTATTGAATAGCCCGCTAGAACCCGCATGGATATTGGCGTTCTTCAATTCTATTGATAGATGTTGCCCCCAAAGTTGCCCCCACCCACTAATCACTTCATGGCCTAGGCAACTCCCATAGAATATCAAGGCACATCACTACACTTTGTAATGTTCCAATTATCTGCATGTTGGAACAGTTGCTCCTTTTGTTGCACTAGGGCCAACATCGGAGTGCAATTTAAGCCTTAATAAATATTTAGCTTATTAATGACTGCTGAGGCTGGAACGTAAAGTTTTCCGAGTGGCCCGACTTTACATGCACTTCAAGCCCGTCCATAAATAAATTACTCAACCTATCAAGTTCGCTTCGCTTTGCGTTTGTCAGCATAAAGGAAGCTAATTTTGGCCCTATTTCTAAATCCTTTTCTATGGACATTCTAATAGCTCGGCGAGACATTCCACATGGAGAAGGATTCTCTTCCAAATTTAATTCAAGGAGTCTTCTTTCTATTCCATCCTCACAATCTTCCGAACATATAAATTCTCTTGTTGAAAGATGAAAAACTGCTGCATCTAAATTAAAAAAGGTAGTCTTAAACAAGTCACGGAGTTCATTTCCCTTAATGATCCCTTCGCGAAATGCCCATGTATCGTCAAATGCCCATATATCAAATATTCGCTTGGCAGCAATAAATCTAAATCCACCAAATTTATTTTCAACAGGAGAAAATTCGCTAATGGCTTGTAAAATTTCGCTGCGACTAGCAAAAGAAACCAGATCAATATCTGAAGAAAAATCTCTGACATGCCCAAGAGCAAAATCACGCAACATTCCACCAAAAATTGCAGTCTCTGGCAACGTTAAGGCCAAATTATCTAACGTGTTTTTTAGAGCGAACCTGTCTGCTGAATTATGATTAATATAATCAGAGACACTCACCCTTACTTTGCTCAACGATTTCATTTTCTAGTCTCTAAAAAGCTTCTAGGATTAAAACTGCCCTTCATAGCATTCAACTCAGCAAAAAGGTTAATGGCATATGAATCGGTCATTCCAGAAATCATATCAGTCAGCAACAAACATTCTCTGTAACGGATAGGCAAGCTAGTCACATCTGCGGTTGGATTTTCGAATATTCTACGATAATTTTCAGAAATGCGCCCATAGACTAATTTAGTAAACGGATTATTACGTTTAGAATTAGGCTCTTCAGTATTTTTTCGATCTACAATTGAGGCCCAAAATATATCCATAAGCCCATGAATCACGTTATAGCCTTGCAATTCCACCTTTAAAACGGATTTGTGTGTATAGCCATGTTTCCTTCCGAATTCCTTAAGTAAGGAACGTAACTTTTCCCCCTTGCTCAATTCCATTATTCCTTTTTCTTCTTCACCACTCAAAAAATCTTTCTGATTCTTTATAAATATAACTATTGCCGCTCTAATCATCTCTCCGATGGCGAACACTCTAAATCTTTGCATGGAGATATCATTAAGTTCACTTGGTGAAAGAGATTCACGTTTACGATATTCTGTATGTTTAGCCACACTCTGGGCTACAACTTTATTAACTATTTCATCTCCATTACCATGATGTTGTAAGTACGCTATAAGATCAGAAAACGATGCCAACCCTTTTTTAACTGTATCTTCTACGTCCATAACTACATATGCAATGTCATCACAGGCTTCCATCACATATGCGAGTGGATGTCTTTGCTTAAAATCCAAACCTGTTTTTTCAAGGACTTCCTTAGCGATCCCCTGCTCAGATAAAAAGAAGCCATGCTTCTTGGTGGCTACCGTTTCACCCAACTGATTTGACCTTGTTGGATATTTCATCATAGCCGCTAAGGTTGCATAAGTAAGATCAAGCCCAAAGTCATCGTTTAATAGCTGAAGTCGGGTTACCAACCGAAAGCCCTGTGCATTCCCCTCAAATAGTCTGAAGTCAGCCTTCTGCTGAACATCAGTGAGTGGTCCCAAAACTACACTCTCATTTTCTGCAAACCAACTTTGAATAGCGCTCTCCCCTTGATGCCCAAACGGAGGATTCCCCAAGTCATGTGCAAGCCCAATTGCTGCTAACAATGCCGGAATATCGCGTTTCGAATTTTTCGCATTAGCTGCAATGTCATGGACAAAAACCATGGCAATACCGATGCTTCTCGCCAAGTTGGAAACCTCATGCGAATGAGTGAGTCTTGTTCTTACACTATCGTTTGGGTCCAGTGGAAAAACTTGCGTTTTATCTGCAAGGCGTCGCACAGGTGTTGAAAACAATATTCGATCATAATCGCGTTCAATTTCGGTTCTCGATTCTTTATCATCAGATACCTCATGGGAATCAGGGGCACTAACGTTATTTTTCTTGCGCCGTTCAGAATTGAGAAGCCTTCCCCATCGCTCGTCCTGGATTTCCATAGCATTCCTTTCACTGATTACCGAATAAGCTTGCTTGCTAGATTTGCACTTGGCTTCAAATATTGAAGGTTTTGTCGAGTTGCGCTTCCATGTTCAGCGCTCCATCTTCCAAATAAACAAACTGGAATACACACTTTCCGCCACTACTGGAAGCCCAAAGTTCGCCAACTTTGCGTTTTTCAATCTCGTATGGATCATTGCGAAGATGCGCCCCCTTGTATTCGATTACTGCAAGACGTCCATCGTCTAATTCAATGATGAAATCCGGGAAAAACCTGCCTTTTGAAGTGGGAAAACAAAAGCCGAAAGGTTCTTGTTCTAGGTTACGAACCCAATGTTTGACCTTCGAGTTCCTATCAATAAAACGTGCGCACTCAAACTCTTCGCCTTTATCTTTCAAATTCGCAATGACCGGGTAATAGTGTTTCTTGAATTCCCAGCGCCCTTCGTAACGACTGCCTGCCGGTGCTGGATAACTGCCCAGCTCAAACTTGAATGTATTCAACCAGTCCGGCTCGATTTTCCAGCCTCCATCCAGGACCAATTGCTGAAACTGCGTCTTTGCCGCAGCTTCACGCATGTCGGCAATTTGCGCATTGATGCGACGCGCTAGCAAAAACCGCATACGCGCCAAAGTATTAAGTGATATATGCTGATCATGAATCAGATAGTTCACCACTGAATTCAGGTATGCCAGCAAATGTGATTGCACAATGTCCGGCTGTCGCACTTCACGGTTCAACCAACGTACCAGATCGTCTGAAGTAATATTGACGTTCACACCATCCAGTGCAAGTTGCCCGACATCTGCCGCACGCATTTTTACATGACTCTCTTGATCGAGATAAATCTCAAAAGCGTTGTCCTGCTCAACCACCTGAAAGCCTGGCAGCGAAATTTGCTGTGCCAGAAGGTTTAAATCTACACTTTCCAATACCGCTTCACGTTCCAGTGGAAACAATGGCGCTTGTGCGTTAATTCGATAGCCCAGTGGCGGTACAGGTGCAAAATGTACACCGCGCATTGAAGGCGCTGATTCTGCGGCAACGACTGCGTTGTGCTGCGACACCTTTTGGCGGATTAAGTCTTGTTTCTTTTCGCTACGCTCAGTAGCAAGCAACAACTTCTCCACCGTCTCGTCCACATGCCCTGTCAGCGTTACCAGCGAACCTCTTCCGCTTGGCGCGGGTGCAACGGTCACTCCCGCTGCATGCTGTAATCCGGTAGCATTGGATACCTCCAACACTGTCGTTACTGGGGGCAATTCAGGCACTGGCTTCGAGGGATCGAATAGAGGCATTTGTGGTGCAATCATCGAGGCCACATCCAAAGCCTCGAAGCCCATGCCACCCACCAGCCTGTCAACTAGCGCGCCCGCTGCATGCGCGAAAGTTGCTTCGCACACATGCGCATATGCACGATTGAGCGATTCTCGCCCACGGCGTTTTGCATAGGGCATGCGTAATACTCTCCCCAACAACTGCTCCACCGCCGTGGCAGAAGAGAGCGGCTGCAAAGAGCACAACACATAAGCAAACGAGCAATCCCATCCTTCTCGCAATGCCTGCACAGTGATGATGTATCGCAACTGCGTCGTTGGGGCGAACACATCCACCCCATCCAAGTCGCGCTGGTTACCTGTGGCAATGGCTATTTGATCTTCTGGAATATGCAGCTCATTCATCAAATGCTGGCGCAATACCTCAGGTGGAGCGGCATCGTTCACATTCTGTGCTTGAAACAACACGATAGGACGTACATAGGCATCACCCGCTGCTTGTGCTTGCTGAGCTTCGGTCTCCAACCATTGCCTTGTTTGCACCGCGCCAAACACCGCAGGCTGCCAACCCTCCGCATGTTCACGCAAAGTGATTGGCAACTTGATCATGTCCTCCGCTTGCAACTCCTGCGCTGATACGTGATACAGCACATTACTTTGGTGAGGCAATGGCGTGGCCGTCAGCTCCAAAATCGCGGAAGGGTTCAATCGCCTGAGCGCAATAAAACTGTTTTCCGTTCTAGTGTTGTGAGCCTCATCCACTACAATGAGTGGATTTTGCAGTGCCAGCCAATTGGCGAGCGAATAGCGCACCTGCCCAACGTATGCTTTCAGAGGTGAGTCGGCATCCGTTACGTCCTCTGCTTTCACAAAGGCGTCTGGCACATCCTTCAACCGCGTCAGCTTCTCCACGGGGAGAGATTTGAAATGTCTCTCGAACGCTTCGGAGAACGCATACACATTGCGTGTGTCAGCCGATTCAACGCGAAAGCTTTGTATCGTTGCCACCACCACAATAGTCTGCCGCCCCCAATCGGTCGGTGACAGTGTACTCACGCGATCAAGATCGCACACCTGCAAACGCTGACCGTAGGCATCTTCCAACGCTGTGCGATAAGGATGTCCAGGAGTCTGCAAGGCATTCAGTGTCTGTGAACGAATCGCATCCGATGGCACCAACCACACCGCAACAGGCGCATCGTTCGATTGCCACTCACGCGCCATCCCCACAATGGCATGCGAAGCCAACAACGTCTTGCCGCCGCCCGTAGGAATGCGCAAACACACGCAGGGAATCTCGCCGAATGCATCGGCTTGATATGGCATGCCCGCAAATTGCTGAAATGCACTGGCTGCCCCCACCAGCGTGGCTTCTTGCAAATAGGTGCAGAGTGCCGACAACGCGGCAGACTGGTAACTTTTCAATGAGAAGTCGGCCATCGTTATCTCGCTTTCACTTCATAAGGAATATGTTTGAATGTCAGACCTGCCGAAGCCAATCGTGCCGGACCCAAGCGGCACGCCTCGCCGTAAATGATCTTCGGCCCATCATGTGGGCAAATGTTGTTGATTGCTGCCAGAACGTCGTTGGTCAGCACATTGCCCGATGCTGGGCGCTTGTCGCCAAGGATACCGTTAAATAGGAGATAGATGCCGCGCCCTTCATGTTCCCCCAGCTTGGGCACCTTCCACGGTCCGCTCTTTGCAAGACCTGTTTCTTGCATCCAGATAAAACTGGCCAACGTCGCAAAGCGCACTGCTGGATGTATGCTGCCATCAGCATTGAACATTGGCTCACCCAAGCGTAAGAAGCGGAAACCACCTCCGTCCTGCCAATTCACCGCTTGCGAGATACCTCCTTGTTCGCCTTCGATCACCTTTTGCAACCGTGGGATGCAATGCGTGACGGCTTGTTCGCCCATTTCAATGCCGATCCATTGTCGTCCCATTTTATGTGCCACGGCAGCGGTTGTGCCACTACCAAGAAAACTGTCAAGCACGAGATCACCTGGCTGGCTGGCAATGTGAATGATTCGCTGAATCAGGCGCTCAGGCTTCGGTGTGCCAAAAACGTCGATGCCGAAGAGCTCAACGATTTCCCTTTTTGCCTCCTGAGTATGACCAACTTCCTCATATGGCCACCATGTCTGCGGGACCACTCCTTGTTTGACTTCGCTTAAAAAACGCTTTATAGCCGGTACATTTGAGCCGTCCTTCCCCCACCAAATCCGGTTATCGGCGTTCAACTGTCTTAATCGCTCCTCTGAAACACGCCAGTACATAGCATTCGGCGGCCCATCAACAACCCGCCCACTGGGTGTAGTAATTGAATAGGTTCCCAAACTGTAATAGTTCCGTGCAGAGAGATCACCCGGCTTCCAGGGACCACGTGAGTCTTTGTCTGGATTGCGATATGCCTTGTCTTGTTTTTCGGTGCGAGGCATGAGGTTAGGTGTCCACACCGGCCCGTTCTTTGCGTATACAAGCACGTAGTCGTGATCTTCGGAAAAATGTCGTGCAGTCGATTTCGGTGAGTAGTTCTTTCTCCAGAGCACCGTGGTCACAAAATTCGACCGTCCAAACACTTCATCCATCAACACCTTCAGATAGTGACATTCGTTGTCATCTATGGTCACCCAGATACTGCCGTGCTCGGCCAACAGTTCTCGTAGCAGCACGAGGCGTGGATACATCATCGAGAGCCACTGGCTATGTTCGAGATTGTCGTCGTAATGCTCGAATGCGCTTTTGGTATTGTACGGCGGGTCAATAAAAATGCACTTCACGCGGCCACGATAGAACGGCAGCAGCGCCTTAAGCGCATCGAGGTTGTCGCCTTGAATGAGGAGATTGTTCGCATTAGTGTCGCCGTGTTCGGATACAGGTTCCAGCACACGGTAAGGTACCTTGCCGGATGAGGTCAGCGCTTCGGCGCGGTTGAGCCAATCTAGCGTGGGCATGAGTAAATGACTTTCATATGCTGCATTATTATTCTTAAATGGCTTAGTTAACTTTTAAGTGAGAAGTCATCCATCCTTATCTTGCTTTCACGTCATAAGGAATATGTTTGAATGTCAGACCTGCCGAAGCCAATCGTGCCGGACCCAAGCGGCACGCCTCGCCGTAAATGATCTTCGGCCCATCATGTGGGCAAATGTTGTTGATTGCTGCCAGAACGTCGTTGGTCAGCACATTGCCCGATGCTGGGCGCTTGTCGCCAAGGATACCGTTAAATAGGAGATAGATGCCGCGCCCTTCATGTTCCCCCAGCTTGGGCACCTTCCACGGTCCGCTCTTTGCAAGACCTGTTTCTTGCATCCAGATAAAACTGGCCAACGTCGCAAAACGCACTGCTGGATGTATGCTGCCATCAGCATTGAACATTGGCTCACCCAAGCGTAAGAAGCGGAAACCACCGCCGCCCTGCCAATTAACCGCTTGCGAGACACCCCCTTGTTCTCCCTCGATTACTTTTTGCAACCGTGGGATGCAATGCGTCACAGCATGTTCGCCCATCTCAATGCCGATCCATTGTCGTCCCATTTTATGTGCCACGGCAGCGGTTGTGCCACTACCAAGAAAACTGTCAAGCACGATGTCTTTTGGGGATGAACATAATTCTAGAATTCTTTTGATAAGAGCTTCTGGCTTTTTACTTTTTGGAAATTCAACACCGCCTTCATTGTGGAGATTGTTGGAAAGTATGTCATCCCAAAGTGTTGTCAGAGGCTCACCCGCCATCAATTCGCCATCAATCTCTTTCAATTTTTCGCGGTAAAATATCCAACGCTCGCCGTTTTGAAAATACATATCGGAAAATTTTTCTCGAACGAGACGAAATATTCTGCGTGGTTCACTTTTCGATTGGTCAATCATCCGTTGTGCCACTTCGCTCACCGCATCGTATTCGGGTCTGGCTGTACGAATAACCTGACTTGCGTGTTTAATTACGAAGTTGTTAATTTCTTCTTCTAGTAACTTAGGACCAAGCTCCCTTCGCAAAATGGTTATCTTTTTACCTTTTTCTGCTGCGAATGCTGCGGAAAGCGTCGATAGTTTCCAATCAGCATAATTGTCATCTGGATTGATTAAAAACTGCCCATAACGTTTATCACGCTCACGTCCAGTAAATAATCGTGAAGGCTTCCAACATGATTTCTCCTTGGCATAGACAAGAAGAAAATTTGTCGTGCTAACCATACCGGGGTTGATTGATTTATGACCGGTTGCGGCTCCTTGTTTAAATGTAACCACCGCCACACGATTTTTTCGCCCAAACACCTCATCAGCTATTGCGATGAGATATCCAAGTTCATTGTCGTCAATATGGATGAATAGCGTACCGTCGTTGTGCAAGAGTTCACGCAACAATATCAAGCGTGGGTAGAGCATAGTCAGCCATTGCGCGTGTTCTAGATTATCGTCGTAATTCGGAAAAGCCTGTTCTGTATTAAACGGGGGATCAATATAGATGCACTTCACACGACCACGATAGAACGGCAGCAGCGCCTTAAGCGCATCGAGGTTGTCGCCTTGAATGAGGAGATTGCTCGCGTTAGCGTCGCCGTGTTCGGATACAGGTTCCAGCACACGGTAAGGTACCTTGCCGGATAAGGTCAGCGCTTCGGCACGGTTGAGCCAGTCTAGCGTGGGCATTAATTAATAGCCTACGATAGTAATTTTAATTGACCCGAACGGGACAAGTTATGCCTTTCCCAGACAGAACCCGCTCTTGACCAGGCTTATCCAAAAATGGGCAGTTACATGGATTGTGAACATCAAAGATATGATCTTGCGGGTCTACTTTAAGAAGGTAATCATTTATAAGTTTAATACAAGCCTCAAAGTTATCACTAGCTGCGGTTGAAGTCGGTTCTGTGTGAAAAATCCAACTACCGGGTACGGACGACACTCTGTCAATAATGGTGACATCAGATTCAAACCCATCTTTATTTTTGTATATGTCGACAGTGAACTTCCGGCCCTTACGGCTGAAAATATCAATACTATGAACATCACGAAACGGTCCAATGGATAAAACTGTTGTTGCCATTATTAATCCCCTTATATATTTCTATCGTTCGTTGTCGACTGTAATGATGTTTTAAGGCTAATTGTTGGCGTTCTTAATTACGCACTCTATCTCTTTTAATTTTACTACTTTAAGGAACATACTATTCGGGAGATTATGTAAATTGTAGGAAACACTTAACGTCTGAATATTCCTTTCTCTACTAACCATGCCTTAAATTCCATGAATTGTTCCAACCTAGGGATTAGAGCCCGATTTACTCTCGCCATTTCACGCATGACTTCCCGTATTTCATATCGGTATGCATTTTTTGATGATATTGCCTTACCCTCAGAAGATCGTGCGCCAGTGGATTTTTCCCATGGTTTCCATTTGTGTATTAGCTTAGCTTGATTTTCGCGTTGTGCCTGTGTCCATTTCCTTGCAGCCATATTGCACCTCAATTAACAAATAGTTCGTTTGGCGATTTTGTGCGTCAAAGACTATGTACCCCTAGATGCTCTTTCATAATCATTTACCCAATCGTCCAGAATATCAGCCTTCTTTGCAGGCTCATTCTCATGTTCAGATTCATGCTCAGTCTCACGGCCTTTAAGGGTGGCTTGTCCAAATGGTGAAAGGTGGCTTGAAGCCCCCCTTAATTTCTTTTCATTCTCTGCCCGTTGTTTACCACCCTTTTTCCCACCCTCACTCATGCGCTCACGTTTTTCGAGGACATTCTTGCGATACGCTTCTAGATCAGGAGAGCGAAAATTGGCATTCGGCGTTAGATCAAAGAATCTAATAACATTTTGTGTAAGCGCACCTTGAACTTCTTTCTGTTTTCCCAATAATTGAGCCAGTTCGTCAGGATTAGCCGGAATTTCAATGTTCGCCCAACACTCACATAACATTGAAAATAGAAGTCCGCGTTCTGACAGCGTCATCATTCGATAATCCCGCTTTGCCATCAGATCAAAGGCATATACTTGGAAAGAGGGGCATGTTCCCCTAGTAGCGCTCATGACTAACTCCGCATTTTGGATTCATGGTTGCCACCTTACTTCGCAGGCGCACGAGATTCTTCCCACGCCATTAGATCAGCAAGCCGCCAAACTGTCGTTTTTGGACCCAATTTTATCGGCTTGGGAAATCCGCTTTGTGAGTCAGCAGCCCATTTCCAAACAGTGCTACCTGATACACGGTATCGAATTCGCATATCAGCCAGACGTAAATAGACGTGAGGATGTTGGTTTTGATTTGTTAGCATGGTCTTATCTTTCATAGAGTTGAATTAACCGTCATATGACAGTCTCAACACAATAAGACCGGTGTGGTATGCAGCCGGGTTAATTACCGGATTTTCTAATCTGAAAGATTTTTTCGGAAGGTTTGATAGGTTATCGAGTCCACTGTGCCGTCACTTTTTGTGAATTGATAACTCCAGCTATCGCGATTCTTTCCGCCCGGCCTTGTTTCTAAGCAATTGCTGTAAGACCATTCCTCAATAGCTGTCTTCAAGTGTGGCCAGAGTTCGTTGGGCATTTCATCAGGGTGATTTTTTGCGAGATTACGTATAACCTCATACAACGTTTTCCCATCATCATTTTTTACTGAACGATCTTTTTTTCCCTTGTTGCTATTCGATAGCGATAATTTTCTGCCCTGACTTGCCGCCAATAGATGATTCTTATGCTGGCGCACAATTTCTTCCCGAACAATTTTTGCTATCTCGGAAGAAATGCCATCACGTTGCTCTAATGCTTCCTTATAATCTTTTTCAAACTGACTTGGATCACCCACATCACCCGCAAGTCTGCCCTTTTGAAAAACGCCCCCCCAATAGTCGTATTGCAAAGCTAATGCCTCATCTGAAAACTCCGCAAGTGATTCAATCCATCCACCGTCTGCATAAAGTGTTTTCAAGTAATTTTCAGCATCGGGTTGAGGAAACTTTTTAACCTTTACATCATGGCTAGGCATAAAAATAGAGCACATTTCACCCTTCGGGAATCTCTTATCTACCTGAACTGCTACTAAGTCTCCTAACCTCGCAATTGAGCTTCGAGTAATAGACAATGCACGATCCATTGTCAGTTTTTTGGGCATGGGATTAATCTTGCTCATGGTGCATTAGGTATTAGCTCGTAGCGGTATTACTTCGGCACCCGCTTTCAACTTATCCAGATAATCTGCCCATTGCTGCATCATCTTTCGGCGTTCTGTAAGATGCGCGGTGCGGTTATATGCGCGCCCATTTGGGTCACGCACAGCATGGGCAAGCTGATGTTCGATGAAATCCGGTCTCACCCCAAGCTCCTCATCAAGGATAGTACGGGCCATTGCGCGAAAACCGTGGCCGCTCATTTCATCCTTGGCAAAACCCATTCGCCGTAGCGCGGCCAATACTGCGTTATCGCTCATCGGTCTGTCATTGGTTCTTGCTCCTGGAAACACGTATTTCCCTTCACCCGTAAGTGCGTGGAGATCGCGCAATATTTCTACTGCTTGCGTGGACAAAGGCACAAGGTGTGCTTCTCGCATTTTCATCCGTCCAGCGGGGATATTCCACTCAGCATTATCCAAATTAAATTCAATCCATTCGGCTTGACGCAGTTCGCCGGGGCGCACAAACAATTGTGGCGCGAGACGGAGAGCGCATTTGGTAACGAATGAACCTTGATAGCTTTCTATGGCACGAAGTAACTCGGCTACGAACTTAGGATCAGTAATTGCAGCATGATGTTGTTTAACCGGCGTTTTCAAAGCCCCCCGCAAATCAGAGGAAGCATCGCGCTCAGCACGTCCAGTTGCGATTGCGTACCGAAAAATCTGACTGCAATAGTTTTTCACTCGATGGGCGCTTTCGACAGCACCTCGATCTTCAATTCTACGAAGAACCTTCAATAGCTCAGGTGGTGTAATGTCGGCAATTGGTCGATTTCCTAACCATGGGAATGCATTTTTTTCCAGCCGGGCTAAAACTTTTTCAGCGTTGGATGGTGCCCAGCTTGGAGCTTTTTTCCCAAACCATTCACGAGCTACTACCTCAAAACTGTTCGCTGCACGTTCAGACTTTGCAGCTTTTATGGCTTTGCGATTTTCGCCGGGATCGGTGCCATTCGCTAACAGCTTTCGCGCATCATCACGCCGTTGCCTTGCATCTTTGAGGCTGACATCGGGATAGACACCAAGAGATAAACGCTTTTCTTTTCCATCGAAACGATATTTAAGCCTCCACCACTTTCCGCCACTTGGAGCGACTTCCAGATAAAGGCCTCCGCCATCAAACAGGCGTATTGCTTTCTCGCCGGGCTTTACATTCTTTATTGCAACTTCAGTCAATGCCATGGGGGCAACTCCTCATAGATATATATCAATTGCCCCCAATGTTGCCCCTAGTTGCCCCCTGATGTCAATCCATCATATCGTATTGAAATGGACAAGAAAAAACCCGCAAAGCCTATGGCAGTGCGGGTTTAATGTACTCCTTGATACAACTTCGTACTGCTTGTTGGTGGGCCCTCACGGACTTGAACCGTGGACCAAAGGATTATGAGTCCTCTGCTCTAACCAACTGAGCTAAGGGCCCGAAAAGAATCAGCTGTTGCCAGCCTAATTTTCGCTGTCCAAAAAGCTCTTCAACTTTTCGGAACGCGACGGATGACG
>Ga0307377_10006276_pt1 | contig 12494 bp, 10 predicted proteins | sample TR3MG_FD_202535 | JGI IMG/M metagenome (GOLD analysis project Ga0307377, IMG submission 202535) | Soil microbial communities from Risofladan, Vaasa, Finland - TR-3 | ecosystem: Environmental > Terrestrial > Soil > Coastal area > Acid sulfate soil | place: Finland: Risofladan, Vaasa | collected...
TCCAGGAGCGGCTAAACCAACTCCAAGACTCTCGAGGTCAAGCATCGTAAATGCGACACCTCCAAATATTAGAAGTAGGGAACCCGCTATCAGATGCCCTTTACTTCTTTTTAATCCCATTTTCTGTCCTCCTTTCTTTTTTCCATGTTCATCACTTCGTAATTTTTAGTTTTTATCTACCCGCCTTTTCTTTAGCATTCCCTCGTTTGTCATAGACGATTGAAGAGATTATAAACACTGATATGCCTACGGCTAAAACCGAAAACGATACTAACTTGGATGGTTCAGGTGCAAATATGCTCAAGGCAACTAACCCAATACAAACAACTATAAAACCGTTTCTGGCACTTTCGTCATCGTCATGTATCTTATCTATCCGTTCATCGCTTAGGATTTTCTTTCTCCTCTTTGCCAAACGCAGTGAGACAAGAAAAGAACCAAGAGAGAAGCACGCAAGGAAAATCAAAAAGTCCAATGGCGACCTGTCAGCTCCGATGACGTACCACGCAAAATATGCGCCAACAAACGCTGAAAATATAGAGAGGATAAAATCCATATAAGGGAACACAGGCTTCTTTTTCATTTTATCTGTCAACCTCCTCTAAGTTATTGTGTCTTGACTTTATGTTAAGGATATACAACATTAAGTATATAAAACTTTATATTTTGTAAATATGCTATGGCTTTATATAGGATGAATACCACAAGCGATTCTTCTCCCTCTTCTCTCAGCCAATCCTTTGCTTTCTAATAACGCTAAAACAATTCTCGTACTTCTTTATTTTTTGCTTTTATCATTACTATATATATGATAGAAAGTTTGATTATAACAATTCATACAACGTATCTCTTCTCTTAGGTGTTCTCCCAGCGTCCTTTATGACCCGCTCGAAGTCCTCTGGACTCATATACTCACCAGCCAGTGAACCCGATAACCGTGAGATGTTCTCCTCCATTAACGTCCCGCCCATGTCATTTACACCAAAATAAAGCATCTTCTGTGCATCGCTCACACCCAACTTCACCCATGATACCTGGAGATTGGTGCAGTATGGATGAAGAATAACTCGGGCAAGCGCATGAACGACGGCATCTTCTACAAAAGAAAGAGGTCGCTTAACCATTCGCCCCAATTCATTGTTCTTTTGCATGAATTTCAAGGGTACAAACTCGGTAAATCCGCCTGTCTCCTTTTGGATCGCCAGTATCTTTAATATGTGATCTATTCTATTCTCCAAGGATTCAATATGCCCGTACATAATTGTTGCCGTTGATGGAATTCCCAACCGATGCGCGGTTTTTATTATCTCTACCCATTTCTCTGTTTTTAGCTTCTTCGGGCAGATTATCTCTCTTATAGAATCGTCAAGTATTTCCGCTGCCGTTCCCGGCATAGAACCCAAACCAGCTTTTTTTAATTCTTTCAGTACCTCCGCTTCGCTCACTCCAGAATTTTTTGCCATATGGCATATCTCCATTGGCGAATATGCGTGTATATGCACATCAAAATGCGATTTTATAATTTCAATAATTTCACAATAGTCATCCACCACGAGCTCGGGGTGCAAACCACCCTGAATGCATACCTCCGTTGCCTCGGTATTCACCGCCTCTTCAACCCTACTCAAAATCGCATCCATACCTAACACATATCCTTTCTCCATCTCCCCCTTGAAAGCACAAAACTTACACGCACCCACGCAGATATTTGTGAAGTTTATATTCCTGTTCACCACGTATGTAACAATATCGCCGTTTTTCTCCTTTCGCAACTCATCTGCAATGCAGAACAAATGAGAGGGATTATGTGCTAAAAATATCGCATCTTCTCTCTCAACTTTACCCGCTATTATTTTCTCGTATAGCTCGTCAAAATCAAAATCATCTTTCATGTGCTTCTCAGTAGGGCATGCTTAAACTTCCTAAGGTGCCCACTATTCCTGTTATTATCTCTCTGTTAAAGTCGAATACCGTTGCTGTCTCTTCACCATTTGTTATTCTCAATTTCTTGCTCGCATCCACCTCACCTATGATAGAGGCCGCTATCTCGGCATCTCGGAATATTTTTATACATTCCGCTCCTTTTTCCTCGTTCTCGACTGTGAGCACAAATCCAGTCCCCGGATACATCTTTAACCACTGCGCAAAAGATATTTCTTTCGCATCCGGTCTTGGTACCTTAGCCGGCTCTACAAGCGCTCCTACTCCAGAACTTTCAAGTAACATTCCAAGCGTGCCTAACGTGCCGGGATTGCTTATGTCTTTCCCTGCGGTTGCTAACTTTCTCTCCCCTATCTTCACCATGGTCTCCAATTGTTTTTTTATCACTGCTGGAGACTTTTTAGTTGTGGTGTCCCATGCCAGATTGTAGTTTGGTGATATTCTGCCCTCGAGGTCAATCGCAACCAGTACCTTGTCACCGGGTTTCGCACCACTTGAAAATATAATATTATCTCGTTTTACCGTTCCCACTATACCAACGTCAAGTGCATCATAAACGGTGTCAGGATGTAAATGCCCCCCTACCATTGGCACGCCAAATTTTTTCACACCATCTTCCATCCCTCTTCCCAGTTCTAGGCATACATCCTTCTTCTGTGTTGATGTCAGGTTTACCATTGCTAAAGGAGTGCCTCCCATCGCCGCTATGTCGTTCACATTCACAAGCACGGCGCAATAGCCCGCCCACCATGGATCTGCACCCAGCAATTTACCCCAGATGCCGTCCACAGCAAGTAAAATGCAATTATTATCGTCAATGCTAAGCACCGCAGCATCCTCTCCAAAGCCCGTTATCGTCCGATCTCCTACTTTATCAGAATCCCCCAGCCTTTTTACAAGATCGTTTATAGCTCTTTTTCGCTTCACGCCTTCGAAGTTTCTTAGTTCCTCTGCCAGCGATTCCAGATCTACTCCCTCTCTCGAGCTTACCATTTTTATCCCTGCATCTCTTTTATTATTCCCCTTATTTCTACTATATCCCTTATCCTAAGATCTGCAACATCAAAAACTTCTTTTGGTCTATCTGCTGCTTCTTGTAATGATAATACCGCAATATCCGCCTCTCGCATTGCAAGATAATCATTCCTATCGTCACCTACCATCATTACCTTATATTCGTCCTTCAACTTCCCCACCAATTCCCTCTTATCCTCCGGCTTCATCGTCCCAAAAATATTTTCCGGCGGCACATCTGGTAAATACATCGCCATCTCTTCACTCTCTATTCTATCACCAGATGCAATAAATGTCCGAACACCCCACTCACGTAATTCCTTAAACAGTTTGAGCGTTCCTGGGAAAAGATTTATACCCCCTGCAATTACATATCGGATCGTCCCTTTTACCATATCCACGATCAATCCTATTCCCAGTACCGGAAGAATGTCACAGCACCTCAACAGAGACACCGCCTCATGAACATCTCCCAGGTTGACGCTTTTATCCCCTAAAATTGCACCCAGCACTTCCTCATCGCTCACTCCTTCTCTTTTATATATAACCTTACTTTCGATTTTTTTCTCCTTCATTAAATCCGATAAAAAATTAGAGGGGTCTTCTTTCTCCATCGTCTCTTCGTATCGTGTCTTCAAAACCACCATCGCACCACTTCCAAGCCTGTCTGTGCACGTTATTCCCGAGACCCTGCTGCGCTTTGTCACCCCCCGCTCCATGTCTTTTATAATCCTGAAGGGCGCATATATAACGCCTGCACCATCAAAGACGACTGCTAAACCTAACATTCCCTCTCTTTTTTTCCCTTCCATCCTTCTTATTTATCCCCAATTTTAAAAGTATCTTTGAAGTATACTACGATGGGTACAAATGCTAATGCTAATATAAATACAATGAAGTAACAGGGATACAGAGATAAAATGATGCAAGACTTGGTGACGGAGAAATGGGAGGACTTTCTGAAGAGGTATTATTGGGACGAAATCATAGAACTCTCGAATTCTTATCCTGAAAAACGTAGTTTGCTCGTTAAATTCTCTGAGATGGATATATATGACTCTAATATTGCAGATATGCTTTTGGATGACCCAGATGTAATACTTGAATCCGCAACACGGACTTTACGAGAGATGGATATTCCTACTGGTGTTACACTCGACGCAGCTAATCTGCGTGTAATAAAGCTTCAGGGAGAGGTGAAGATCCGGGATATTAGAAGCAACGATATCGGTAAGCTGGTAAGCATAGAAGGGTTAGTCACAAAAGCGACCGAAGTGAGACCGAGAATAGTCGAGGCGGCATTTGAATGCCCTTTTTGCCACCATATCTTTTCGATGGTGCAAGCGGGGAGCCAATTCAAAGAACCTTATGAATGCCCACAAGAAGATGGCGGATGCGGTAGAAAGGCACAGCGATTCTTATTACGGGTGGATAAGTCAAAATTCGCAAATGCTCAAAAGATACGTTTACAGGAGTCACCGGAGGAATTAAGGGGCGGTGAACTACCTCAAGCATTAGACGTTAATCTGGAAGACGACATTTCCGGCGAAGTAGCTCCCGGCGATCGAGTAATTGTCACCGGTATTCTCAGGTCGTATCAGCGGGTAACCCAATTTGGAAAGAAGCTCTTCTTCGATATCTATCTCGATGGCAATTCGCTGGTGCTCAAAGAGGAGGAATTTGAAGAGCTTGAGATAACAGAGGAGGACGAGCTGGAAATAATGAAGCTGAAAGAGCAACCAGATGTGTATGAGAAGCTCGTTAGAAGCATTTCACCCTCCATATACGGCTACGACGAGATAAAAGAGGCAATGGTCCTACAATTGTTCTCCGGTGTCCCAAAGGTGCTGCCGGATAAGACAAGGGTACGAGGGGATATACACGTGCTTCTCGTTGGTGATCCGGGCGTTGCAAAGAGCCAATTGCTCACCTATTTAGTGAAGTTAGCACCCCGTGGTTTATATACCGGTGGGAAGAGCAGTTCTGCCGCAGGACTTACCGCCGCCGCAGTTAGGGATGAGTTTGGGGAAGGGAGATGGACGTTAGAGGCAGGTGCTCTGGTGCTCGCGGACAAAGGGATAGCGGCGGTGGATGAGATAGACAAGATGAAGAAGGAGGACCGGGATGCGCTCCACGAAGCGATGGAACAGCAAACGGTTTCTATCGCTAAAGCGGGAATGATGGCGAGGTTAAACTCACGATGCGCTTTGTTAGCCGCTGCAAACCCTATAGGCGGGCGGTTTAACAAATATGATCCGATTTCAAAGCAGATAAATATGCCTCCGACGCTGTTGTCACGATTCGACCTCATTTACACCATGATAGACCGACCAAGTGAAGAGCGGGACACGAAGACCGCGGAGCATATAATAGAGACTCACCACGCGGGGGAACTGCTTGCACGGTTTGAGCACGGAGGAAAGATGGAAGAAGAGGGGAAGGCGCGTTTCCGGGAGCAGGTGGAGGCGATGAAGCCGGAAGTACCCGAAGATTTGTTGCGGAAATACGTCGCGTGGAGTAAGCGGAATGTATTTCCCGTGATGAGTGAAGAAGCGAAGCAGCAATTTTCGGGGTTCTATATCGGGCTTCGCAGGCAGGGCTATGAAGATGAGGAGGCTCCTGTTCCTATAACGGCACGGCAGTTAGAAGCGCTGATCAGGTTAGGCGAGGCACGGGCAAGAACTCGGTTAAGCGATACAGTAACCGCTGAGGATGCAGAACAGGTGATTAACGTGGTTAATTTCTGTTTGAAGCAGGTTTTTGTTGATCCTGAAACGGGCAAGCTTGATGTTGATTGGGTTGCCGCAGGTACAACCAAATCCAGGAGGGACCGTGCAAGGTCTATAAGGGAGATAATAAAGGAGTTGGAGAAGGATTACGGCGAGGAAATACCAATAGATGAGGTGCTTGACCTCGCAGAGGAGGAAGGAATGGAAAGAGACAAGGCGGATGAGATAATAGAAGTGATGAAGCGCGATGGGATACTGTTTTCGCCGGGAAGCGGTGTGATTAAGTTCGTGAGATAGGATAGAAGAGCCTTTTCTGATTGGAGTATATTACGTTCAGCTCCTCACTCGGATTTCAATTAGATTGAGGTAAGATGAAAATAGACGGGATCTAAGTAGTTATGCACCACAATAATGAAGGGGGAAATAAATAGTCGTGTAATTTAGGTTACATACCACATAATTAAAAATGGGTAGTTTGAAAGTAGTTTATGGTGGGATCAGGGAATCAAAACAAGGAGAAAGGTGAAATACATGAAACTGGGAGTTTTTCTATGCACGTGCAACAGCACCATGGACATAGATTTTAAGAACGTCAAGAAAAGCATAAAGAAGGAAGTTGAGGTCGTTGAGACGGTTGATCAGCTATGCCAGAGAGACTTGGATTATATTATAGATGACGTTAGACGGTTGGAACTTGATGGCATACTCATAGCGGCGTGCACAGAAAAGAACCGCATCTTTGAACGGGTGATGTCTGGATTTGGCTGTGATACGTTCTTCCTAAACCTCAGAGAGCACTGCGGTTGGGTACACGGTCGAAAAGAAGCGACTGAAAAAGCGAAAAGCATGATTAAATCTGCTATCAGCTATGCTGAACTGAGTGAGTCACTGCTAAGACCCGAAAAGCTCGATTTGGATGTAGGGTATGACGTGTTAGTGATAGGGGACGAGAAGGAGGGAGCGGTAGAAGTTGCGAAGCTTCTTTCTAAACTGGCTAACGTCCATCTGCTGACGAAGAACATTCGTGAATGGTGTGATGAGCCCAAAATACATATTGGCTCTCCCAGAGGCATACAGGGAGAGATCGGCGATTTCGACGTTGAGATCGAGAGAAATATAGATATAGAGAAGTGTATCTCCTGCGGTCTGTGCGCTGGCGCATGCCCGAAAAATGTGATACGCTATGATGCGGTATACACGATTGGCGAGGGCTGTGATGAATGCGGCGACTGTATTGAGGTATGCCCAACAGGTGCTATTGAGTTCCACAATCGAGAGGTGCTTCATGTAGGGCAAATTCTCGTGATTGATAAGGAGTGGCAAGGTCCAACCTACTTTGGGATTTATAAAGCGGACGATTACGCAGATGCACTAAGGAAAGCACATGACGTCGTTTCAAACTTAGGTGAAATAGGGAAGGAGAAGTATTTAGCGTTAGATTTGACAAGCTGTGCAAGTGGAAAGAGCGAATTAATCGGGTGTGAGTTCTGTTTACCCTGTCCCTACGAGGCGATCGAAAGGGAGGGGTCCAAGATGGTGTTCCGCGATGTGCGATGTCAAGGATGTGGGCTCTGCGCTTCTTTATGCCCAGTATCAGTCCCGCAACTACGTGAATATCCCAACCAGTTACTGTATTCCCAAATAGAAAGCTTATTATCCGGGGATTTACGCCCAAAAGTTATATTATTCGTCGGCCAAGAAAACGTTGAAAAGTTAAATGCGGTTGGCAGGAAGAAAATCCGTTACCCAGCGGTGTTACCGCTCTTCGTACCTTGCGCGGATATGGTATCCGAGGCGCACCTACTCAGCGTATTTGAACGCGGAGCTGATGGTGTTATCCTATGGAGCTGCGAGAGCAGTCACCGTGAACAGATCGAATCCATGGTAAAATTTGCGCAAAAGAGTTTATCAGCCTTCGGTTTAGGAGAGCGAGTGCTTTTGATGGATAATGCCCAGTTCGATGCAGCGGATTTTGCGAATACAATTACGGGTTTTGTCAATAAGCTCAAACCATCTTCGATCAGGAATAAGAAGCCGGTAGAGATAGATTTCACCAAACCGAAACGGGATATTCTGCGGGAATTGATGCAAACCTTTCGTATGAAAACAGGCGTTCATCCAACGTTAATAGAGGAGAATACAGCGTTTCCGTTCGCGGATGTTGCTATCAATTTGAAATGCACACTCTGCAATGCGTGCGTGACCATGTGCCCAACAAATGTCCTGAGTAAGGACGATAACAATATCAACTTTGTCTACGGTGGCTGTATCGCCTGCGGTATGTGTGAGCAGGCATGCCCGGAAGAAGCGATTGATTTAAAGCGAGTGCTTGATTTTTCGCAACTGGTTGAAGAAGGAAGTAAAAAACTGGTCGAAGCTGAACTTGTTGCCTGTGCGGGGTGTGGCAAATTATTTATGCCCAAATCGGCATTTGAGCGAATGGAACAGATATTGAAAGAAGGAAAAGATGAGGGCGAGTTCAACATAGAGGAACGATTAGTGCTGCTAAGATATTGTGAGAAGTGCAGACCAGTAAAATCAGTTGAGTGGTCATTAGAAAAATTGGAGCGTGAAAAATAGATGGGCGAAATCGAAGACATTTTGGCGATACGAAGGGACTTCTATGCCTTTTTGTATCGAATGTATGTGGAAGAGCCGACACGGGAGTTTGCAGACGACTTGGTGAACGGAAGGGTCCGTTTCCAGGAGCTGACATCGTTAGAGATAAATGCGGAGTTATCAGAGGGCTTTCGGTTATTAAAAGAGTTTATGAAGAAGAGCAAAGGCAAAGAGGTTGATGCACTCTATGAAGACTTGAGAGATGAATATACGCTCCTTTTCATCGGCCCTTTTAAGCTACCTGTGCAGCCCTACGAGTCGTGGTGGGTGAGTGGAAAGTTGCGTGGTGCACCACTGGTAAAGCTGAAGAAAGATTACAGGGAAGCAGGTATCGTTAAATCACGCGAGTTTGTAGAGAGCGAAGACCATATCGCATTTGAACTCAAGTTTATGCACTATCTCTGCGAGGAGGCATTATCTGCGGATACGCGAGAAAGGGTAAAGGAATGCTTAAAGCTACAAAGAGAATTTTTAGATAACCATATATTGAAGTGGATGCCGAATTACTGCGACGCGCTATACGAATACACGCTATCAGATTTCTATAAATGCATTGCAAAGATTACAAAGGGGTTTATTTTGTTGGATGATGCAGTGATCAGCGATTTGTTGGATAGCGTGTGATGGACATTCCTTCAGTTACTTGAAAAACTATGGGAAAAATCCTGCCTTTTAAATAAAACGCAGGGTATCCCCTAACATTTATTCTTCGGTTCTTAACTCTTTTTTCTTTTCACCATCCACTGCGATACTACCAGAACTCCCACTATCACTATTGCTGACGTAGCTTCAAATCCAGGAATCTGCGGTTCCTCTTCAGGAGTCGCTGTAGGTATCAGCGCTCCCTCTTCTGAGTATGCGCTCTCAACCGCGGACTTGAGATCTTCTAACGGAACAACCTCCACCTTCCGGAAGCTTAGGTAGCCCTGAGGAGTGATAATAACAATAGTTGGTGTGGCGGCGCGGTAAGCCTGATACTTAAAAAAAACGTTGTCTGTATCTCGTGCAAATGTCCAGTCTGCATTATGTATCTCTTTAAAGTCTCTAAGAATCTCGTCCGTATCTAAAGGGTTAACGGATACGGTTAATATTTCCGCCTCGGGGTTCGCTTGTCTCAGCTGTACGAGCTCCTGCATCTCTTCATTGCACAGACCGCACGTTGTTGATATTAAGGTTAATACCACGACCTTTCCGCTGTAATCACTGAGGCTGAACGTCGTCCCATCTATGCTTGTAAGAGTAAAAGAAGGCGCTTCAATGGCACTTGTTGGCGCCTGTGTTGGCGCCTGTGCTGTGAGTGACGTGGAATATTTCTCTCTCCACGCATTTATCCCGCCTACCATCATAAAAACGCGCTCAAAGCCGTTTTGGAGAAGTATATCGCTTGCTAATGAACTTGCACGACCCGCCTGACAATACGCGATAATCGCCTTAGACTTGTCTAATTCGCTTAGTCTGCTTTCTAGTACGCCTAGAGGTATGTTTACTACATTGTAATTCGCCCCGGTTATATGCTCGGAGTTGTATATCATTTCTGTTCTGACATCCAGAAGAATAATGTCATCAGGCTTCTCTTGCAGCATTTTATACGCTTCATCCGCCGATACATCGATACGCTCCGCAGATGCTACAGTAGAAAAGAGTAGTGAGAGCAGCAGAAGCGAAAAAACCGCCATCCCAAAAACATTCTTCTCTTTACCCATTTTTATCGTTCACCTCGCTATACTATCAAATTTCATACTTTATAAACCTTTCTACGCTACGATAGTAAACTTTTTAGATTTTTTGGTGGGACAGACAAGACAGGTCGTGCGTGGAGTCATACAAATTCCAATAAGAAGTATGCGCCAACAATGATAAGTATCACCCCACATGCTCTGTTTATGTATGGTGTCAACGCTCTCATGCGTTCCAAGAGCTTCATCTTCGCCGTTCCCACGATTACACTGACGGTAATCATCATGCCCCCCATTCCAATCGAAAATGAGAGAAATACCATGAACGCTTCTAAAACGCCGCCAGTGGCTAAGCCCGCGAATATAAGCGCAATGAAGACCGGGGCTTGACATCCCATGGAAGCCAACCCATATCCCACACCGTAGAAAAAGAGTCCGGAGTACCGTGCCCTTCCGCCTAATTTCGATGAGTACGACGATAGTTTTCCGCCGAATCTGTCGAAAATTTCAGTCTTTCCAAGGACCATTGCAAGCCCCAGGAGAACAATAAAAACGCCAACTCCTGGTTTGAGATACTCAAGGTACGATCTAACTGCTGTTGCTCCAACAGCCACCGCAATGCCTATTAATGCAAACATGCCATTGATTCCTGTTGCTGCAGCTATTCCCGCTTTCACTGAGCCACTTAACGTTGGTCCGCCTTCGTATCTCCCTAGGTAGTAGCTTATGTAGCCCGGCAATAGCGGAAACGCGCAGGGAGCAAAAAAGCTCGCCAGTCCCAAGAACAATGCTCCGACATATAAGCCCATAACGGTGGGGAATTGTCCCTCAGGCTCTTCCGGTCCCGCGGGTTCCTCTATACCTCCGGAATAAGCTTTTTCAACCTCAGACGCAAGTTCCTTTGCAGGAACAAGAGCGGCCTTCTGAAAGCTTATGTACCCCTGAGGATCGATAATGACGATGGTCGGTAAGGTGAAGGCCCCGTACTTAACCAAAACGTTATCAGTATCACGAGCAAATAGCCAGTCTGTATTATGCTCTTCTTTATAGGTTCTTAGATCGTCGGCGGTCTCTAAAGGGTAAACGGATATCGTTATTATGACCACATCGCTGTACTCTTGTCCCAGTTGCGAGAGTTCCTTCATCTCATCTTTGCATACAGGACACCATGTTGCCATTAGGTCTAATACCACGACCTTTCCGCTGTAATCACTGAGGCTGAAGTTCGTTCCGTCTATGCTTGTAAGGGTAAACGGTGGCGCCTCACTGCCCGCTGCTTGGGCTACAGGGGAAACCGCAGCGACACTAAATACTGATATGGCAATGAGTAATAGTGTAAGGAGAGCAGTACCCACCTTTAATTTGGCTGACCTTCTCCCAGCGAACCAGTACCCTATGTCTCCAAACGCTCCGGAAGCTGCGAATTCCATCATTTCATTTATTATGTATGCATACATGAAACGCTCGGCACCTGTAGAAGGTTTTCCACTGTCAACTTCTTACATGCTTATAAGCATTTCACGTAATTTTTTAGTTTCTTCTTTAAATTCTCTGGTTCCCTCCCCCTCCTTCTTCGTTACCTCGTTATCGAGGAGATCAATAAAGAGAAGAAGCTTTTCCCTGTCCTCTTCACTCGTTTTGATCAGTTCTTCCTGGGATTCGGGGGGCAGCGTTGCAAAATCCGCTATTGTCTTGTCGATCGGAAAGAAATAGCGCTTGACTATCTGTGCTTCAAGTGCTTTCATCTCATCTGCTAATTTCTCGATGGATTCAGATCGAGCAAATACATTAAAATTAAAGGCCAGCCCTTGCAATTTTCGTAAACTATCGAGAAAGAATACCTCCTTTTTAAGGACCTCTTCTAGTTTCTTCCTACTCTCTTTATCCTTGCTATTTCTCATTTCTTAATGGGTATGATGCTCTAAGAGTATATAAAAATTTACAGTTTCACCGAAATGGCGATATTTTTTATATGCGACGCAGTCATCGAAGAATTGGGCGTTAACGGCGTTATCTTTTATCCTTTCCTTTCCCCTCTAACTATCCTTTTATAGCAGGAAGTCGCTCTTAATATAAGGAGGTGAAAAATGAAGAATCTAAAACCTTTTGGATATCTCGCTGCCGTTTTGCTTGTGAGTTCATTGGTAGTTCTTTCTCTTGCAAGCGTCTCAGGCGTGGGAAGCGCACAAGCCTCAGAAGACTTTGAGTTCATGGGGTGGTATAACAACACGATGCATAAAATAGAAACGGATACGACAAATATGGCGGTAGCTATAGAGAATTACGATTGTACGACCTGTGAGGCGTGGGCAGTTAGTGGCAATGAAGATGCTACGACGGCTTTGAACGAAATGGAGGGATATGAGATATCGGCAGAAATGCAGCCCGTGAAAGATCATTTAACGTTGGCATTAGGAGATTTCAAAGTGGCATGTGAGCATACCGAGTTGGGCGCGATGATGTACGATGCTGATGAGTTAGAAACAGCTGCTCGTTACGTTGAGAGTTCTTTAGG
>Ga0307377_10006277_pt1 | contig 12490 bp, 14 predicted proteins | sample TR3MG_FD_202535 | JGI IMG/M metagenome (GOLD analysis project Ga0307377, IMG submission 202535) | Soil microbial communities from Risofladan, Vaasa, Finland - TR-3 | ecosystem: Environmental > Terrestrial > Soil > Coastal area > Acid sulfate soil | place: Finland: Risofladan, Vaasa | collected...
TTAGTCAGCCATACATTTCAAAAGCATCAAGCGGAGGAAAACGTAAACGCAAAGCCTTTGGTAAAACAAAAAAAAGACGTTCAAATAAGAAAAGACATACTTATAAAAGAAAATAATATTAATAAGTATTCAAACTAATTATTAATATTTAAAAGGTCCCACCGAGATTCGAACTCGGGTTTCAGGATAACTTAGAGGGATTTTACCTCGTCAAAGTCCTGAGTGATAACCACTACACTATGAGACCATAATACTTGACATCATATTTATAAATATATAATATATTTACACAATTGCGTATTTGAAATACGCAAAGAGCATCACCACACTCATACCTACCTACCCGCCCACTCACTAAGTGGGAGTTATTAATATAATTTTACGTTTATTTTTTTGCTGTTAAAGGATACAAAAACTAATAAATATTGTATAATCTATTTTGGCGCCGATTATCATTATTTACACACACATACACACCTCCATACTGTATCCTAGTTGTTTACTAGGTTGCTTGTTTCGTTAATATAAAATTATAGTTTAAAAAATATAATTGGTTAAATTAATTGCTGTATGAAACAAAAATTTGGTTATGGCATTTACCATACACAAGATATAAACATAATATGTTTTTAAATTGTTTTAAAAGATATATTATAATTATATTATCTTAATTTGAAATAATATAAAATTAGTATTTTAATTATTAATTTTATAATAACTACATGGACTGGGATTCGAACCCAGGAAGCATAACGCACAAGATCTTAAGTCTTGCCTCTTTCAATGGGTAACATATTATGGAGCTACTTATATGCGGCTATATCCACAATAAAATTTACTGACCACTCGAGAATCCATGTTTAAATTTTACTGGCTTCTTTTAATAATAATGTATTAAATTTGCTGTACAAAGCCAAAAATGCTCATACTGGGAGTTGAACCCAACCTAACTGCTTATAAGACAGTTGTGCGAACCGACACACTCTACGAGCTATCAATTACTGGTTTCACTTTAAAAAATAATTATTTTTTGAATTGCTATATGAAACCACCCCATAAACCCCGTTTTATTTTATCGACCATCCCAGGACTCGAACCTGGAACCTCCTGATCCGTAGTCAGGTGCGCTATCCATTACGCCAGACGGCCACATTTGGACAATGAGGGTTTCGAACCCCCTACCTCACGCATGCTAAGCGTGCGCTCTACCAATTGAGCTAATCGCCCTTGTAAATGTTACTGTTTCCACTTTTATTTAAACCAAAACGACAACTACAGGACTTGAACCTGTGCGCGATTTTCGCAGTAGATTTCTAGTCTACCTCCTTAACCACTCGGACAAGTTGCCAAAGCACCCCACCTGGGACTTGAACCCAGAACCTCAAGATTACCTCAGTCGCTTGTGCTTGTCGCGTTTGCTTAGAAGTCTTGCGCTCTATCCATTGAGCCAGCCGGGCAATAATAGAGAAAAGAAAATATTTGTTAGTATAAATAAAAAAAGATAAAAAGAAGAAAAATAAAATAAAACTTACCTTTGCTGCCCTATCCCCCAGGACAAATATATAACACAATTTAGCTTTAAATTGTTTTATGGATTATATTATAAAATCTAGATTTTAGCATCTAAAAGCAAATGCTAACACACCAACCCCAACAATACCTAGAGCTAAACCAGCATGATAATTAAATGACATCTCTCTATACATTTGTAACCAAGCTTTAACTTCTTCTTGATTACCCATATGATTTAACATCCAGTCTGATTTTGGATGTAACATATAATAAAAATAATTTGTTAAAAAACATGTTGCCATTACTGTACACACTAAAGCAAAACTATTCATCTTTACACCTTTAAATTTTAGATTGTAAAAGATGATGAAGAGAGAAAGAACAAAACCTAAGACATACCCTTGATAACTAATAATCATTCTCTCTTTAGATATCTTATCATATCTTTTTTGTAAGTCACTTGATAACTTTTCCTTATAATGTTTTACAATTGTACTCTTATCTGTAATATCATAAAAATAAATCATACCAATTATAAAAACTGCTGAAATCATACACGAAATAGTACAAGCCATTATACATTAATAAACGAAAATATTATTACTGTAATTTAGCTTTGAATTGTTTTTTACATCTATTACATTGTCTAAATGATCCATCATTTATTAAAGGAGTTGAATCAGCTGAAGGACAAAATACACACTTTGGAGAGAAACGGGCTTGTAAACCTCCATTATTTATATACTGGCTAAATGTATTAAACTGATAAGCATCACCTAATGGAGTTTGTTGAAAATTACTATTATTAAATGTATTCGAGTTGCTCATAATAATATTAAACAGAAATTAATATTATTAAATAATCTTACTATAAATTATACAATGGATAAGTACACAATGTTTATTTATTTAATTTTCGCAGTAAAAATTTGTTACATTTCAATGTCTGTAACTCACATTTATTTAAAAGTTAAAGGAAAACCCGAGTCAGATTTAGACAAAAAAGTTTTTTATTGGAAGGAAAGATTTGAATTTATTTTCCTTCTATTAATGGCAATTCTATTAATTTATTTATTTAGTCCAGTGAAAGAGAGAAATGTTATGATAGACGGTGAAACCAAAGTTTTATTATATTTGTTTGGTATTGTTTTATTAATTACAGCAAACTGGGCTGACTTCTTTAGTGAAGCAAAATGGTTTCAATATCTTCAAAAATCAGTTGGTCCTTCAAGGTAATTTTAATCGTTTTTCTCTCTATTTTCATCAAGTAACATAATTCCCATAGCAGCATAATTATGAAGATCAATTAAAGTATCTCTTAAACTTTCTGAGTCTACAAGCGCAACACCTTTATTTGAAACCGAAATAAGTCTTTGAATTTTATCACCCATTCGTACAATAACACCAACCGTTCCATAAGTAGCAAATGCGTCACCATAATCGGTATTTTTCTTTCTGAAGAGTTCAAGCGCCTCTTTTTGAACAGTAGTCATTTGATTAATTCTAGTTTCAGACATTATAATGTTATTTGACCGGTTATTTTTAAATATTTTTTCGAAATATTTAAAAAAATTTGACTCTACCTTTATTTATTTCATTATAAAAAGGTAGATTTACATGCGTTTTCTTTGAGCTAAATAACCAGCAGCGCTTCTTCCAACCATACCTACATCGGTATGAGGTTTGTAAATAAAAGTACCTTTACTAACATTATAACAAAGCTTTCTTCCATCATACATTTTATTATATGGAAGCAATGTCGTGTCAAACATTGTTTTAAAATTAGTAGCTTTATTTAATCTATTTGAAGGATAAGGAGTAGTATAACTCATTGAAGGAGAGAACATTATAATATTAGTGTATAAAATTAATATTATAATTATTTATTTTCTTCCACAAGAACCGCATCCAGGTTTAACAGAATGGATGCGAGCAATAATTGAAGCATTTAAAGCTGTAGGCGGTTTTGGTGTACCAGCTCCTAAAGTTGGAGGAGACATTATATAACGAAGTTGGGAAGGAGTTATATTTCCATTGTTAATAACCATATTTATTTTTGCGGGCATATTATAATTAATGTAAATATTATAATTATTTTTTGTTTCTAAATTTTTATAAAACATAGTTGCCTAAAAGTGAATCACTAGGAAGATAACATGTCAGATTATAGCTCTCTCCTATAACAGAACCAGTTGATACTCCATAAAGTTTAACTTGAGTGGTACAATCACAATTAAAATATGGTGATAATTCATAATAAGTATAACCCGCTTGAGTTACTGTTTCAGGATGTCCTGTTGAAGGATTTATTAAAACAAATGTAACCGTATACGTAGAAGAAGGAGTAGGAGGAGGAGGAGTGGGTGGTGAAATAGCTGTAATAGTCCCTTTTGAGATAAAATTATTTGTTGAATATTTGGCATAAACTACGCTTCCAACACTATAAATATAGTAATTATTACTTGGGTCAGGATAATACAATGGATTTTTATAAATTCTTATATCTTGCTGTAAATTTTGCGCAGGTGTTCCAATTGGACAGTCACAACTACTAACAATATTTGTTTTAACAGTTTTACCTCCATAAATAGGGAAAGCCGGATTAAAAGGAATAGTAACACCAAAAGCAGGAGGAATAACACCACGTCTTAACGGTCCTTTTCCTTTTAATCTGTTTAAATATCTATCATAAGAATTATGTTTAATATCGCAACCAATTCCTCCAGGAGTTTGACTTCCAGGTTTACTGGATGTAACTGATGTATGACGTCTATTCATTGATGTATTGTAACCAGTTGGAATAGTAGCTCTTTGAACACTAGGAACAGGTCTGTCACTCATTTGATTCCAGCATACACCATACTGAAGAGTCTGCCAATCACTTACGGGTTTTTTATAAGCAGTCAATGGTCCTAAATTTGATGTATAGAGAGAACCTTGAACTCGAACAGTGTTTTGAATTAATTTAAGTTTCTGATATTGATCAGCGGGCGAGTTTCCATTTAAATTAGTATCACAATCTCTACATCTATAATATTGTGGAGGTAATCCTACTAATTTACTTGGACAATTAAATACTAACGATGTTTTACCAGTAATTATACTCATTATATATATAAAAAGGTATTATATTATTTTTAATTAAAATTGATATTAAATAAATCAAATATATTTTATCAATAAAAACATATTATCGACATGAATAAATTAACTAATATTCCTAACAAAATAAAACAACCAGCTCAATGTTGTATACATTGCGGTAAAAGTTATGTTAAAAGAGTGAATTTGAATAACCATGTAATTATTTGTGAGCTACTACATAACAGAAGAAATACATCATTAGTTATTGAAGATGACGAAGAACCACTTCCATCTCAAAGAAAAATGTTTCATATGTTAATTGTGTTGGGTCAAAAATATAATAAATTGGAAGAAAAAGTTGAAGAGCTTAATAAATGGGTTATTAAAAAGAAAAAGAAAATAAATATTTTGGAATGGTTAAATGATAACAATAAACCCAATATATTGTTTGATTCCATAATTGATAAAATAGTTGTAATTGAAGATGATATAAAAAATTTATTCGAAAATCCATTTAATGACGTTTTAAACGATATATTTTCAAGAACAATTTATAGTTTTAATGAAGATGAAAATCCAATGTTTGCGTTTGTTCAAAAAACAAATGTATTTTATGTTTATGAACAAATTGATAATAATAAGAAGATGTGGGTTGAGTTATCAAAAGAAAAATTGATTAAGTTTTTAAATAAGATTCATACAAAAATCTTAAAAGCATTTTGTGATTTTAAAAATCAAAGAATACAAGAAATTAGAGCAAGCGATAATTATTCAATCAAATGTGATAAGACAATGATAAAAATAATGAGTGTTGAATTTAAACAAGAATCTATTTTATCAAAGGTTAGAAGCATGATGTTTGCGAAGATGAAAACAGATATGAAGGCTTTAATTGAATTTGAATTTGAATTTTAAACAATATAATATTTCTAAGCAACATAAATTTATTTCTTTAATTTTTTATCTTTAATTTTATCCTTATTTTTTTCAATAAGCGCTTCTTTAAGTCTAACAGACTTTTGGTTATAAACGTCTTTACTTTTATTCCCTTTTAATTCTTTGCGCGTTTTTGGCTCTTTGTAATCCATTTTTAATAATTATAAAATACTTTTATTTATAATTATTTAATCAATTTTATTTATAATATTCAATTTAAAGTTTAAACTGAAGGGAAACTTGGCTGCATTCCGATGCCACAAATTCCAGCATCATTAGTGCTGTCAGAACGAGCAATCTTTACATAACCATTATCACCCCAGGTATTAGACCATGAGTTCTTAACAAGCCAGTACTTAATACCATTTTCCTCACCATAACCAACAATAAGAACGCCATGGTCCAAATTGGTTCCGCAACTAGTAGAAGTCAAAATGCCACTAGAATAAGATTGGAAATATTTGGTATCAGCTTCAATGGCAATAGAAACGGGTTGTTGAGCAACAGCACCCTTCAATGAAATTTGGTCATTGGGTTTAACGTCAGAACACTTTGAAAGGTGAGCAACAGATGAACAAGAAGTTTTACATGATCCGGATTCCCCAGTACCAGAAGTGTAAGGATAAGATGAAAGAGCGCATTGACCATGCTCTATAACGTACTTAAAGGCACCGTCCATTTGTCCTCCATTACACCCCATACTTCCATATTTAAGACCAGCACACTCAACAAGTTGTTCCTCAGATAAGTCAATTAATTGCCCCTTAGAAATTGCCCAGGCGCCTTCAACAGCACCCGTAGCAGAGAAAGTCCAGCATGAACCACATTGTCCCTGGTTCTTTACAGAAGTGACAGCACCCTTGTTACGCCAATCGATAGCTGAAGGAGCGCCAGAAGCAGAGCTTGAAAATGAACCACATCCAGATGATTCAACTTTACCTTTAATACCAGTAACATATTGAGCCTTGAATTCCTCAGGAGTTAAATCAGTAAATTGATTAATTCCCATGGTGAAATTTTGGTTATAGTCTAAGTTATGAATGACAATATTACGAAGATTGGTGCGGAAAACTTGAAAACGATTTTCTAGTTCCTGTAGGGTCTCATATTTTCTGGCGAATCTCTCTTGGAAATTAGAAAATTGTTTCCACTCGTCATGCTCATCTAGAAGACTAGTCATAGCAGAAGTAGTTCCACGGAGGGAGCTCTCTGAAGCGTAAACACTAAAAAGTGTTGCAAATAAAAATAATGATCTGAACATTCTATATACTTAGATATATAAAAAAGTTTTTATTATGTTTTAAATTATTATTTAATTTTTTACCCCTAAATAAGTTTTCACACAGTACTAAAATATTTCTTTACAAACTCTTCTGGTGTCATAAGAGTTACGCCCAATTTTGTTGCGTCTGCCGCCTTACCTGTATCCTCTACCGCAAGGGTATCTTTTACTAGAACAATAAAGGTATTTTTTGATACACTTGATCCCAGTTTTGCGCCTACATTTTTAATATCCTCTTGAATCTGAGTATCTCTGAATCCAGTCATAACAATAGTTTTTCCAAATAATGGATGTGATTCATCAACTTGTTTTTTCTCTGTAACTTCTTGTGCCAACTTTTTTGAAAGACCTGCTTCCTTAATGAAGTTAATAAAATCAGGGATTTTCTCTACGAATGCTTCAGAAGTCTTTTCAGCCATACCCTTAATCGCAGAAATCTTTGCTATTTTTTGCGCATTAGATTCTTTTGATAACAGCACATTAGGATACGCTTCAATAATTAATTCAGTTTTTTTCCCACTAAAACCGCGCCCAAATACATTAGAAGCCGACATAAGTGTTATCAAAGATGCCGCATCAATTTTCTCTTTAATACCGTTGTAAAGTTTGTTAGCAGTTTTATCCTTAAAACCCTCAACTTTTAATAAATCGTTTACATCCATTTTAATAATTTTAGGAACAGTATCATAACCCGCTTGAATAATACGTGCGACATTTCCTGAGCTTAATCCTTCAACTCCAATTCCTCTAAAGAAACCAGTAATATTTTTCTCCTTTACAGTTTCATCCGATTCCAAATCTTCGAGCATAATGTCAACATGAGTATCATTCCATTTAAACGGAACGGATGGCATTTTTGCCTGTTCAGCCGGCATAGTTACCTTACGAATATGAGGAATAACATCCCCGCTGCGAATAAGTTCAATAACCGCGCCAACTCCAACCTTGTTATCGTTAATAAATGAGCCGTTAAAACCGGTTGCGAATTCAATGCGAACACCGCCTAAATTTATGGGCTCAATTTGAACACGAGGCTTCAAATATCCGTCCTTACTTGGACTCCAAATAACGTCGACAACTTTGGCTTCAGCAACTTGATCAGATAGAACCATTTTAAACGCAAATGCGTGGTCAGGATTCCCATCTTTTCTAGCATATTTGGCATCATTTGTTACAATAACACCATCAATTTCGTATATATATTTTTTTCGCCACTCAACAAGAGTTTCAGATAACAATTCATTGGTTAACGCGCTTTCAGTCTTCCATAAAACTACTTCCACATCAAGAGTAGTTAGAAATTCCATTTGTTCTGAAGGTTTTTTAACAGGAGAAATTACTTCATAAGCAACAAATTGTAAGTCTGTAATTGCTTCATTTATGGTCTTATGATTAATAATTCCAGCAACCATGTTTCTAGGATTCGCAAATTTATTTTTATATTTTGAATCAAATACAGACTTAGGAATAATGAATTCACCCCTGATGGCAATACCTTTGGTTTTTGGTAGGCGCAAATGAGGAATTAAATGGCTAACATCTTGACCGACTTTTCCGTCGCCTCTTGTGTACAATTTGGGCGCCGATCCTTCCGTTGTATAAAGACCGCTGACACCATCTAGTTTACACGATAATAGATAAGGTCCGCGATATTTTGCCACCCAATTTGCCAACGCACTTGTATCCGGTTTAATCTTATCCATGGAACCCATATTGTAAGGCAATTTTACCTTATTGCGCTGTACTTGCGCTCCAACTTCTACAATTGCCTTATTACTTGGGTATTTTTTTTCAATATACTCTTTAACAATATCATATTCATTGTCATTCATAAATGGTTGCTGATTATAATACGCCTTATTTGCTTCACGCAGAATTGAAGATAATTGATTCTCATTGAGAGAGTCTAGAACTGAAATACCATTTTTCTTAAAATTTTTAGCAATATCAACTACACTTTGGTCTACTTCATCTTCATCTTCACTATCGCTTTCAATTAATAAAGTCTTAGCCGGTACTACCTTTTTAACAACTTTTTTAGCAGCAGGTAACACATATTCTTCAGAACTTGATTCCTCTATAACCAGCTTTGGTTTTGAAGTTGTCTTCACGATAATTGCTCTACCATCTGTACGTTCAGTTGGTGCTTTATATTCTAAGCCCAAGAAATCGAAAATGTCCTCTTCAGTCTTAAAGCGATGAGCTACTTTATCGCCCTTCTTTTTCCCCTCCATATTGTTTATACCGTGTTCATTCATTGTGTAACCTTTTTCAAGCGCAATATGACGCATAACCGTATTGAAAATCTTGCTTCCAGTGAAGTAAAGAATCGCAAAAGGAAATTCTTCCAAACCTGTGTACAAGAAATCAACACGGCGAACTGAATCTGAAGAAGGAATCTTCGCCATAACTAAACACTTTGTTGGTCCTCTAGAGAGAACCTCCAATATAAGTTTCTTTTTAATTAATTCGTCAATAAAATTTATAAATACTTTTGGTGAATCTGATGTAATAATCATGTCAATATCACCGGAATTTTGGGCTCCACGACGATAAGAACCAACAATCTCAAATTTGGAATCAGAAGTGGCGACTTTCTTGAAATCACTCTCAAAAATCTTTTTATAGTCCTCTATTTCTGATCGGGGAATTCTTTTTAAGACGTCTTCGTAATATCTAAGACCCACTTTCTGAATATCATTGAGCATTTGTTGATTTTCTCTCAGTTGCGCAATTGAGGTAATACCATTATCTACCAGTTCCTTCCCTTTTTTGGGACCAATTCCATATACATCTGCCAAAATATTTACCGGATTATTTTTCTCTCTTTCTAGAACTTTCAAAGTTCCTGTTTCAACATATTCATTCAATTTCTCCATAATTGTTGGTCCAATTCCTGGTTTACCTTTCAAATCATTTGGAGTCATAATGTCACCAGGATATGCCATAATAGTTTCCTGTGCCTTTTGATAAGCACGCGCTCTAAAAGCTTCACCTTGTTTCAACATTATATTTGAGAGCTGTTCCATGAGCTCAATAAATTTTTCATTTAAACGACCGGTTGGTAATTGCGACATTTGTGTATTATCTTGTGATATCTTTAAACCTATTTTGTTTATACCCTCATTTCTTTCCGGATTAAATATTTCAATTTTTTCTTTTAAAGTTGGTGTAGATGACGACTCAATTATTAATAATTTCCTTTTTTTTGTTCCAGTTTTTTTGCCAACTTTTTTACTTTTTTTTCTCTCCGATGAAGAAGTTGTTAAGTCGGGCGAACCCTTGGTTGATGATTCTATAATTAATTTATCTTTCTTTTGTGTTCCTTTTTTACCTTTTGGCATTATATATAATATATTTAAAAAAAAAAAATGATTTAAAAATACTAATTATAATTAAAATCATAACTAGTATTTAAGTAAAATGACATCAGTAAACGAAAATCAAAATTTATTACCGCCATCTCCTCCAAATGTAGAGGAAAATATTATTCCTGGACAATTTGAATATGTTAAAGATAATTGGACAAGAGACATGTTAATAAATGCTTGGCAGGCAATTAATATAACTGAAACATGGGATTTTGTAAAGCAAGATATAGATAGTTTTATGTTTTCGAAAAATCCAAGAGTAAACATAATATATAATAAAATGGAAGAACTTGGGTATACTGGACACTCCGGCGCATCATTTGGTTGTACAATGAGAGCAATGCAGTATATTGCCACACACGGTGAGAGAAAATTTATGGAAGAACAACTTGCGAATTCTAATAATTGAAAAAAATAAATTTAATGTAAAAATTTGACATATAAAATTTTTTATACATGAAAAAAGGGTTAACCCTTTTATTTTTTTTATTTATTTAATTAACATTACAGATTTAAAATTTATATATACTTATACTATTTTTATGATTTTTATGATTTTTATGATTTTTATGATTTTTATAATTTTTTATGATTTTTATGATTTATAATTTTATACCATATCATAACCCCCCTTGAATGTATCTATGACCGCTTTGCACTTAATTGACTCCGCATAATAGAGATTCTGGAAGTAAGACATCTGAGCGCGCAACATCTCATTATCCTTTTCTAGCGACTGGACATATCTCCCATCAATTGAGATAAGATATTGATTGTCTCTTTCGCTTTGGATTTCCATCTGCTCATAGGCCCAATCCATCTCTTCCTGAGTGATTTCACCGCCTGCGGCTTGAGCTTCGGAATCAAACTCATTTTCGAGATTGAGTGGAGCGGGAGGCTGAACAGCTTGAGTCAATGACTTGGTCTTCGGGACACGTTTAAAATTAAGCGGGCGAAAGTTGATCATAGGAGCAATAGGCTTCTCTGGTGTAGTGAATGCGTCAAGATCAATAGACTTCTCTGGTGTAGTGAATGCGTCAAGATCAATTGTGGGCTTGCGGTCACCTGGAACGTGCTTCTTACTCTTGTTCTCGAGTACAATCCAATACCAAGGGTCGTCATACATGATACGAGCTTCCTTCTTAGGGTCCAAGACACGCTCCTGGAAATTGCGAGCCGTATTATTGTCATACCACTTATAAAAGTGAATGTACACGGCATTGTATTTCTTACCATCACTGCCAATCTTGGATACAAAATCGACATTCTTAACATCACCAATTCCTCTATCTTGAATAATATCGAAGACTGCTGCGCTAGTAAAGTTAGCGTACACGTGGGGAATAAAGAGACTGATATTCTTGATAGCGGACATTTTCGTAATAGATTTGTTGTTTGAAACTTAATAACTTAATAACTTATGTCTATGATTATGAGTCATAAAAGTATTTCAATTTTTTTTTAAATACGTATTAAAACACATTTACTAAAAATCTATAATGCTTAAAAAAGAGCACTGAAAAAAAGGCACTAGCTAGCTTATAAATTTTTAGTTTATTTAAGAAATAACTCATAATAAAAAAAATTGAAATACTTTTTTGCTTCTGAGTCAAGAGCATAATTTAATATATTAATTTGTCTTGAACACAAATTTACTAATACTACTACTACTACGAAAATGAGTCACGCTTGCGAAAACCAAGAATGCCCCATCTGCATGGACCCTATTGAGGGAGCCAAGAACTCTATTACCACCGAGTGCGGGCATGCTTTCCATGCCACATGCCTTATGACCAGCGTTGCTCATAACGGATTCGGCTGCCCTTATTGCCGCACAGCTATGGCTGAGGTTCCTGAGGATGAGGACGATGATGATGACGACTCTGAAGGAGAATATGACGACGAGATCGATGATGATACTCTTAGAGGATTCCGCTTCTTCATGAACAATCTTACTGGTGAAGCTCACGAAGAACAGGACATCGCAGAGGAAGATGTTTACATCGAGTATGAGAACAATCCTGAACCTGAAGAGCCCGGAGAACCTGTTCCGACTGCCAGCTTTATTGCTCAGAAGCTTACCCAACAAGGCATCACCATGGAAGACCTTGTCAAAACCTTGCTACTCCAGCACCACGAGTATGAGTCACAAACTGAGCAGTTAGAACGAGCCGATAGCGAAATGTTCGGTAGACTACGCATTATTATTTCTAACTTCACTCCTGAACAAAACGTATAAAAGGTCTTAACAATATCTGATAAAAGCAATAAAAAATATCACACATCAGAATTGTTCAAGACTTAT
>Ga0307377_10006279_pt1 | contig 12485 bp, 22 predicted proteins | sample TR3MG_FD_202535 | JGI IMG/M metagenome (GOLD analysis project Ga0307377, IMG submission 202535) | Soil microbial communities from Risofladan, Vaasa, Finland - TR-3 | ecosystem: Environmental > Terrestrial > Soil > Coastal area > Acid sulfate soil | place: Finland: Risofladan, Vaasa | collected...
CCGCAAGCAATACACTCGTTTAGAACAAAGTCGGCAGAAGGAGTGACTTGGTCGTTTCTCACTATGTGGATGGTCGGGGAAGTGGCAACATTTGCATTTATAATTGATTCTGCACCATTATCATCGTTAATTGTAAACTATTCGTTGAATATAGTATTTGTTGGGGTAATACTTTATTTTAAGGTGAAGGATGCGCTCTCTCGAAGAGACTAGCCGCCGATGTATTTACAGTCTAGAATAGACTTTATATAAAATAAATTATAAAAGGAGATTCCATAATGAAGTATTTAAACGATGTAATCTTTACTATCGATGAACATGAAGATAGGGTTTGGGGTAGTAAGATGATTAGAAAAACTAAAAATCCAGGAACTTGTTTTAGATGTGCAAAACTAATAGTGGATGATTACCCTTTAATTGACGAGATATGTATTGAATGTATATGCGTTGGTCATGTCGGAGGATGTGTATGAATAGTGTTGTTTTTGAGTTAGTAACATGTATAAAATGCAACAACGTGCAAACAAGAGGCAAGATTGGTGCAAAATATAAAAATAGACACTATAAATATCATGATGATAATGGACGTGCCTGGAAGGGAAATAAGTGTCCTGGATGTGCTAGTCTAGAACATAGATTGTATCAGAGAGAGAGGCGACAAAGAAAAAATATGCTCAATAAAAAGTGAGATAAAAAATAGACAGGTGGTTAAAGAAAGAAGTAGTACCAATAATGTAAGGATTAGTGCTGTTACGTGTTTCATATTATTTTCTTATAAAGAGTTGATATAAAGATTTTTTCTCATGTTTCATTTTAAAAGTTTGTTTTAATTCTGCATGTACTGCATCAACAGTTTCGATATTGGCGGCTTCTATCTCTAGAAACACTCTTTTATCCCCAACGATTCTATATATGGATATGTTGGTTGTTTTTGATAAAAAGACACAAAAATACTTCTTGGTTATAGCACCCGCTGGTTTTCCAAATAATTGTGTTGCAAAATCAGTTGCTTTTGTTGGATGCAAAGTGTTGACATCTATTTCAAGTCTAGTTGTGTTATGTTGATTAAAACATTTCTTTAATGTTAATTGACTTCGTTGTTCACCTAAATCTCTAACCCTAATAAAGTCGGCTTTCTTTTTTAGAGAGGTTGGTGGTGTCCAATAAACATCCTTAGAACATCCAGAGACTTTGTCTTTTTTAAGATATAAAGAACTTAAGGTATCTATTGCTTTTTTTAAAGACATGTCCTCAATTACATATTTCTTCTCAATTTCGATATTATTATTCGATTCCATTATTTTTTGTCTTTAAGAACAAAAGTTCCATTAGATAATAAAGAAATGAGTTCTGTTGATAACTCCTCCATATCATTAATTTCTAAATTTTCACTATCTATTTTTTTCATCTCAGTTATCACATCAGTGACTACAGAACTAGTTAAATCAACTTCTTCCATATTCAAGTTGACGAATGTTGCATTTGGTGTGAATTTTTCAGAGAGTTTCCGTAAAACACGGGACAGCTCTCTCTCTTTGTCTTGACTGGCGGCAACTGACATGCTGGAATAAAGACCGTTTAAATACCTCTTTTGCACATTAGATAGTATCAGTTTCATTTTTTATCCTCCTCTTCTTTAAATTCAGGTACATCAACCCATTCTTCATTGTATTTTATATTATTATTATATTTCTGTTGCTCTTCAGACCAAACTAATGTTTCTTTTGAAAACTTAATTTGTAGTGTCTTGGTTCTTTTAGACCTATCAAAAAATAACCGGAACTCCATCTGTTTACCATCAATATTTATTATCATTGAATTGTCCAATCGGTGTCGTCGTCATTATCGACAGTCTTATCTTCAATTAAGTCTTGTTCAGGGTGAAGTCCTGAAATGTCTGGAAGAACGGCAACATCTAAATTAGCTTTTTCTAAAATCGTCATAAGATTTTCAAACTTATCTTTTTGAACCAAAACAGTAAGTGAGTAATAATCGCCGCTCACAAACTCTTCCTTAAGAAATTGTTCCAATTCTGCTTTTTGAATAGCTAAATCATCGTGTAAGTTTGTTGGATCGTCGGTATATATTTTTTCTCCAAATATATCTGATATAAAGTCGGGTTTGCCAATAACAATACCAGTGACCGGAGTTTCTTCAGAGTTATATACAAAGTCCCACTCTAGCTCATTAGCTAACTTCTCTATAGTATCGAAAAGTTTAGTTACTTTGTCTTGTTTATCGCTTTTCATTAAGTACATCCTTTTCTTCTATCTTAATAATCATTGTATCACCGTCAAAAACATCCATTTCATATCCAATAAGGTCGGTCATATTTTCCAGTAACTTAACTATGTCCACTCCAGTATTGGATATAAACATTATTTTTTTAGTTCTCTCGTTATTCATATATTATCACCTATTAGTTGTAATGTATATTAATTTTTTTTATTTTCTAATAACTTTTTCTTATGACTGTACTCTATCCTTAAACTTGATATGTATGCGGCAACTTGTGCACGGCTTCCAGTAGCTCCATATCTTCTGTCAATTAATTGTTCGAACTCATTATCTAATTCGGAACATAATGTCTCTAAAAGAACAAATTGTGCAATTTTCCATATTCTTTCTTTTTCTTCGGTATGTTCTTCATTTTTTTCAGATAACCATTTTTTATAATCATGCTTCATATAAATCCCTTATAGTAAAATACAAACATTAACCATATTTCATAGATTTAAACTTCTCCTTTTCTATTTGTTCCTTAGTTTTATTACAAGTTTTACAATCGATCCACTTATCACCACTTACTGGTGCATATGATATATTCCAAGGACTTAAACATTTACTACACCTACCCCTATCTAAACGTTCTATTTCAGATTCTTTAATAAAAATACAACTAGGATGTACTATTGGATTATAAAATTGTATCTTATATAATTCCTTTTTCTCATCAATTTGTATTATTTTAGCCGAATGATTCGTTTTTATAAATAAAACATCTTCATCTATTCGATATCTCATCTTTATAATCCTCGTTTTTAATAAGAGTAAGTGTTGTTGGACGTTTTGCTGATTTCTTTATAGTCTTATATATAAATTTTATTGGTAATATTACCATTATATAAAAAGATAGTCCAATTCCTATAAACATTAGAATATTATCACTATTCATATAATTTTCGAGCTAGGACGTTAATATCGTGATCTGCATCTTTAAAATAGATGGCAAACACTTTATCCCATGTCTTAAAGTTTTTCTTAATTAAGAGGTTGCATATCATTTTAGTTATCGGCATGTTAATTGTATTTAATCGAAGCCAAGATAGTATTTTCCCATCAGTTGCCGGAACCATATCACCATCTATATTCTTATAACTTGCCATGCAAGAGATAATCATTATAATAGATAGGAGGGGAAGAAAAAATGTCGCAAGAAAACCAAGTAGTCCGCCCGAAACGTATGCGTAAAAAATTAAATCTCTAGGATGCATTCTTCTCCACATATCTTTATAGAAAAATTTCTTATGATAATCTAGTCCTGCTAACTTAGATAGACAAACCAAACCGCTGTGATTATCATGACTCCATGACTCGTTTTTATCTTTAGATACAAATCCTGACTTATCAGGTAATTCTTGAGACTTTATAGCGGCATCCATTTCATCTATATTAATTTCTTCTTTAAGAAGTTTTTTGAACATCCAATATTCTGCTGTAAAGAGAATCTCATTTTCACCAAAAGGACCTATTGTATGCGTATCCTTATCCCAGAACTTATTCATCTAACTTCTCCTGAATTTTTTTTCTAACAATTATCTCATACTTCCCGACATTCTTATTAACTATCTGTACCAATTCAAAACCATTGTCAGCTAGTTGAGCTAGAGAGGCGGAAAATCTTTCACCATCATCAGATATCTTCACTACGGCATACGTATACCCAATCTTTTCATTCATCTTCTTTAGTTCTTCAAGAATCTCTTTTAATATCTGCATCTATTTTTTCCTCATTGAATGGTATAACATTATCCTCTTGTTCAGAAACTAATACTAAATGGGGTTTCTTTATCTTTGGAGGTTCAGATGCCTTACCAACTATCTTATTGGTATTGGTTAAATTATTTCTACTTAAAAGCATAATTTCAAGTGTCTTTATCTGTATTAAACTTGATATAATTAAGCTTTGTTCGACACTAAATACATTATGTGGAACTTCAGATCCAATCGCAATTAATTGATTAATTGTTGTACACTTTGATATGTTGGTATATATTTTATATAGAATTATAGCACTATCTGTCATTATATGCCTTTTTTTGGAGATTTTGAGCAAAATATTCAATATAATACTCCATATATTTACTTGTTTATTTGAGATGCAAACTATTAATTTAATATTAAACTTAAAAAAAGAACAAGTAATTATAGGGATATCTGTTTTGCGAAGTCTCCTTTTGAGACATTTACAATTTTACCGCATTTAATATAATATATCCCTTTTTTTATCATTAGATTAATAAGTGCTTTTCAAGGAGATTTTTATGAAGAAAATCAAAGAAAATCATATACTTATGGTAGTGTTTTTATCATTTCTACTTAAAGTAACAATAATTAGTCCTAATTTTCAGGACGTTTGTATTCTAGCTATATTGGCTCTATCTTATGGATATAGCTTATATCTAAAAGCTTCATTTGTTAATAGAAGTGACGAAAACCTAAGAAAAGAACTAGAATCCTTCTCTGATTTAAAAGAGAAGGTTGAGTTGTTGAATAATTCAGTTAGTTCTATAAAAGTTGCACAAGGATTTAAGCCTAATGACCAGCAGAAACGATATCTCTAGTTTTAAGGAACAAATAGAAGTTCTTAGAGATGAAAATGAAAAACTTAAACTCCTTTTAAGGAATGGTTTGACAAATAGTGATGGTTTCTCAGATGAAGAAGCAATATGCGTTGTTCAATTAAGAGTATTGAAGGAGTTGTCGGCTATAAGAGATTTAACGTTAGATGAGGTTAAGAAATTTGATTTGTTTGTTAAAAATTTAAGAGCCATACGTGGTGAGGTTGTTGTTGTTCAAAATATAAATGAGGCGGAAACTGTTTCAACTGAAGCTCTTTTTCAAATAGTTGCTAATGAAGAAAATTAGTAAAAAAGACGCAGTCAGAGTTTTATGGGAAAGAGGGCGGCTAGAATATAAGCTACATGCCGGACAACGCGAATTATTAACTAGTATTATAAATGCACCGAAGAAAATTGTAACGGTTGTTTCAACAAGACGATTTGGAAAAAGTTTTTTGTTACTTCTAATGGCAACTGAACTTTGTTTAAAAACACCAAATTCAATTGTTAAATATATATGTCCTAGAAAAGAACAAGTTAAGAAGGCACTAGTTCCATTGATGAGGGAAATTATTGCAGATTGTCCGGCAGATTTAAGACCGACGTTAATTGTTCGTGAATATATATATAGATTTCCAAATGGAAGTGAAATTCAAATGGCAGGAACCGATTCGGGAAACCACGAAACCATTAGAGGTGGTAGATCTGAACTATGTATCGTCGATGAAGCTGGTTTTTGTGATGATTTATCGTATGTTGTTAACTCGGTTTTATTACCAACAACACAGACAACTAGAGGTAAAGTCATACTAGTTTCAACTCCATCTAAGAGTCCAGATCATGAGTTTATTTTAAACTATATGAGACCTGCACAATTTGATAATCAACTTATTGTTAGAACTATATATGATAACCCAATGTTAACTAAAGAACAAATACAAGAAACAATAGACGCATATCCACTCGGCAAGAACGATCCTGAATTTAGACGTGAGTTTATGTGTGAAATTATTATTGATGATGAGTCTGCTGTAATTCCAGAATTTACCGATGAAGTTGAAGAAAATATAGTTGTAAACTGGGAACGTCCTGGTTTTTATGATCCCTATGTTTCAATGGACCCTGGATTTAAAGATTTGACCGCAGTTCTTTTCGCATATTATGATTTTAAAAACGATAAAGTTATTATAGAAGATGAAATAGTCATGAATGGTCCAACAATGACTACCGATGTCCTAGCTAAACTTATTAGAGAAAAAGAAAGTTTGATTTTTATTGATAGACTAACCCTTGAGCAAATACCAACATACATGCGAGTTAGTGATAACAATTTAATATTATTGAACGATCTACAAAATATACACGGTTTGACTTTTATACCAACAGCTAAAGACGATAAGGCGGCGGCAATAAATAACGCTCGTATGTTAATTGGTCAAGGTAAAGTTATAATAAATCCTAGATGTGAAAGATTGATTAAACACATAAAAGGTGCTACGTGGGATAAACGAAGGAAGAGTTTCACAAGGTCTCCAGATAATGGTCACTATGACTGTATCGATGCTTTGGTATATCTTTTACGAAATATTACATTTGGAAAAAATCCATATCCGGCTGGTTACGGTAGGGGTGGTAGTGATTATTTTCATGCGTATGATAACGACAATGAAAATAGTTTTAGTAGAACATTAAAAAACATTTTTAGGATAAAGTAACATGAGTGATAAAATAAAAAATAAATATTTTGCAGCTAAAGATTCTAAAGAAGCATCTGAGATTATTCTAGGTAAAGCCAATATGTGGTTCATGCATCTAGATTCAAATCTATATTTAGAGAAATTAAAAGATTCTTGGTCAGCATATCACGGAGCGTATTATACAGATACTGGTTCTGGTCATAAAATTGTATTTTCTGGTGAACAAGGTGAAATTACAAACATACCAGTTAATCATTATAGAAACTTAGCACAACATATTCTAACGATGGTGACTGCAAGCAGACCTGCCTTTCAAGCAAGATCAGTAAATACAGACTATAAATCAATGGTTCAAACGAAGTTAGCAAATGGTCTTCTTGATTACTACATGAGAGAAAAAAGACTAGAGACTCATGCTAAGAATGCAGTGGAACAAGCTATTGTTTTAGCATCTGGTTATTTAAAAATGGAATGGAATTCCACTGGTGGTGAAGTATATGATTATAATGAAGAAACAAAAACTCCAATTTTCGAAGGAGATGTAGAGTTTACAAATCTATCACCTTTTGATGTTGTATTTGATTCAACTAAAGAAAATTCAGATCACGATTGGATTATGTGTCGAAGTTTTAAAAACAAGTACGATTTGGCAGCTAAATATCCAGAATTCGAAGACGAGATAATGGCAATACCATCTAAAAGTGAAACAAGTCGTTACAGATTCGATATGAAACAATACGACGAGACGGACGATGTTGCTATATATGAATTTTATCATATGAGAACAGAATCTATGCCAGATGGTCGATATCTTTTGTTTTGCACACCAGAAATTGTTTTACAAGATGCACCAATGCCGTATAGGAATCTTCCTGTATATAAAATTTCACCGTCAACCATTCTAGGTACACCATATGGTTACACTTCAATGTTTGATATACTTCCATTACAAGATGCAATAAATTCACTATATTCAACTATATTAACAAACCAAAACGCATTTGGTGTTCAGAACGTATGGGTTCCGAGAGGGGCAGACATCTCATTTAATCAGTTGGGTGGTTCATTAAATATTATTGAAGGTAATAGTCAATTTGGAAAACCAGAACCACTAAACCTTACACAGACTCCGGCTGAAATATTCAAAATGTTAGAGTTATTAGTTAGAGATACCGAAACGTTGTCGGGTGTAAATAGTGTTGCAAGAGGGAATCCCGAAAGTTCTCTAAGGTCAGGAAATGCGTTAGCATTAGTTCAATCACAAGCTCTACAGTTTATATCAGGTCTTCAACAATCATATGTTCAATTTTTAGAAGATGTCGGAACTGGTTTAATAAACATGTTGAAAGATTTTGCTTCAGCTCCAAGAATTGCCGCTATTGCTGGTAAGAAAAATAGAACACAAATGAAAGAGTTTACTGGGGACGATCTATCGTCAGTCAATAGAGTTATTGTTGATGCCGGAAACGCACTTTCTAAAACAACAGCAGGTAAATTACAAATTGCAGAGTCCTTATTACAAATGGGATTAATTAAAACTCCAGAACAATATTTTAATGTATTAAATACTGGCGAACTTGATTCTATGACAGATACCATAACAGACGAACTATCATTTATTAAATTAGAAAATGAAAAACTAATGGACGGTGATACTGAAATTATGGCATTAAGTATTGATGACCATACATTGCACATTAAAGAACATAAAGGTGTTTTATTTGATCCAGATCTTAGAAAAGATCCAGAGTTGGTTCAGAATGTATTGACACATATACAACAACACATCGAACTAGGAAGAAATACTGATCCCGGTCTTTTAACTTCACTTGGAATTCAAGTGATAGCACCATTGCCTCCAGGAAATATAAATCCAGGAAATTCACCAGCGTCGACTAATGTGGAAAACTTACAAGCAAGCGGTGTTCCTGCTTCTCCAGAAAATGTAAATGTTAATATGCCATCCATACCAAAACCACCTGAACCATTTGAAGATCTACCTATAGATCCGCAACAAGTTGGAAATCAATAATGAAAAAATATGAAGATTTACTAAAATGGGATGAGAAACTAAAAGATGATGGATTTGAAAGACCTAAAGATTCAGCTCCAGGATGGAAAGCTCCATATACAAAAGAGCAATATCAATTTGCAAAAAAACAAGCTTTATTGAATTTAACAAATAAAGATAGAGAAGAATACAAGTTTTCAAACAAGTTATTAAAGAAGGATAAACCTTTCGAATAATCGACCATATCTTATGACTGGTCACAACAGGAGATTTTGAATGAGTGAAGAAGCAATGGATACTGCCGTAGATTTGGATGTACAAGATGTACAAGAAGTACAAGAAGAAACACCGGGAATTGAAAAGTCATTAGAGGCTGCGGTAGAAGGACAAGAGACTGAGCCATTAACAACACAAGAAGCGGCTGCTGTAAAGAAAGAAATCGAAAGAATTCTAGAATTGAAAATGGATGGAGAAGATAGAAGTTATAAGCTTGATGACGAAAAAGACTTAGCTGAAATTAAAAGATTGGCACAACTTGGTGGTGTTGGTCAAAAAAGAATGCAAGATGCCGCTGAACTTAGAAAACAGGTTGACGTTCTTCTTAATGATTTAAAATCTAATCCACGTCACGTTCTTTCTCAGTTTGGTATAGATGTAAATAAGTTTGCAGAAGAAACTATTCAACAACAAATTGAAGAGTTACAAAAGTCTCCAGACCAAATTCTTTCTGAAGAAAAAGATAAGAAACTTGCTGATTATGAAAAAAGAATTGCTGAAATAGAGAGACAAAAAGAAGAAGCACAAATCCTTCATTTTCAAGAGGCGGCAGCTCAAGAATTAGACAAGGAAATAACCAACGCATTGACTTCAGAGCCAGATCTACCTAAAAGTGGTTATACTGTAAAAAGAATAGCTGACGCTATGTTGTGGGCTATGGAAAATGGTTATCCTGACGTAACAGTTAAAGATATATTACCTCATGTTAAAAAACAAATAAACAGTGAAATTAGGCAATTGTTAGAAACACTTCCTGAGGAAATGGTTGAACAATTTATTGGATCTAATGTTTCCGATAAGTTACGTAAACAACGTATACAGAAAGGTAAGGTTGCTGCATCTGCTAAGCGCGTTGAATCTGTTGGTGCCGATGTAAAAAGACCAGATCCAAAGAAACAAGAAAAAATTAGTATGCGTGAATTTTTATATGGTAAAAAATAAGAAAATAATTATATTACCATATTTTTTAAAAAAAAAACAAGTAATTATTAGAAGCTATATGAAAAAACGGAAGCTTTCTGGTATCCTCAAGGACCGGAAATACTAATGTTATTGTAAGTATAGAGATTTATTAACAACAGTCTACATTTTTGGAGGATACCATGTCAGACATTTTAGAGAAGAATTCAGGACTAAATGATTTCCAAATCAAATTGCGTCATTTAGTTTTTAACGTAAGTGTGTTAGGAAACGCAACCCCAGCAAGTAAGAGTCATTTTGTTGACATTTCTGATTCAGTTTTTTTGAAAACTGAAGGAAAAGATGATGTTACAGCAAAAGATCCACTTAGTGGATTAACTATTACAGCTGAGAACGATGTGAATGGAATTTTTACAATTCTTATCGAAAGTCAGAATTGTAAGTCTATCAAAAGAGCACAAGTATTTCAAGGAGCAACAAACGTATTGGCAGAGTCCAATGTTACTGCTCTTAAAAATATAGCTCTTGAAATTGATGGAACAAATGACCATTCATCAGCTAGCACTTTTATTTACAGAGTCGAACTTGATTATTTAATTGATTAATTAACGGAGAAATACAACAATGAGTTCAGCAAATACACTTTCAACATTGAACGGCTTTTTCAAAGAGAAATATGCCGATAAATTACAAGTACTTATCCCAGACGGAGTAAAACTTTTAAATAAGATTGATTTTGCTTCAAAAAACAAACAACCAGGTAACTTTTATCACCAACCAGTAGTTCTCGGACTTGAGCACGGAGTAACATTTGCTTCTTCAGAAGACGATGCCTTCAACTTGTCTGGCGCTGTTGCTGGTCAAATTAAAGATGCTACAGTGAAAGGAAACCAAATGGTTCTTCGTTCACTTCTTGGTTATGCTTCAGCTTCTCGTGCAGCTGGCGGCGGAGAGAGAGCGTTTGATGATGCTCTTAAATTTCTTGTTGCTAACATGATGAGATCAGCTTCTAAGAAATTAGAAATCGAAATGCTTTACGGACAAGTTGGTTACGGAGTAGTAGCTTCTACAGCTGCCAACGTAATCACTATCGCCACTGCAGAGTGGGCTCCTGGAATTTGGGCTGGTGGAGAAAAAATGCCTATCGATATTTACAATGCTGCTGGAACAACTTTTCGTGGTTCAGCTAACATTGCATCTGTTGATATGGACGCTCGTTCAATTACAGTAGATTCTCTTCCTGCTGGCGTAATCGCAACTGATGTTATTTGGCATAAAGGTGCTTTTGGAAAAGAATTCGCTGGAATTCACAAAATCATCACAAATACTTCAACTCTTTTCGGAATCGATGCTTCTCAATATAATCTTTGGAAAGGAAACACTTTCTCAGCTGGTTCTTCAGCTCTTTCTTTCGCTAAGATTCTTGATGGTATAGCTCGTGCTGTAGAAAAAGGTCTAGAAGACGATGTTATGGTTATGGTTAACCCAAGAGCGTGGTCAGATCTTCTTTCTGAACAAGCAGCTCTTCGTATGTACGATTCTTCTTATTCTTCTTCTAAATCCGAAAATGGATCAAAGAGCATCATGTTCTTTGGACAAAACGGTTCAATCGAAGTTGTTCCTTCAATTTATGTAAAAGAGGGATATGCTTATACTCTTTATTTAGATGAATTTTTCAGAATTGGTTCTACAGATCTTACTTTCCGTAGACCTGGTCAGGGAGATGAATTTTTCCGTGATGTTGAAAACTCAGCTGCTTATGAATTGAGATTGTATACAGATCAAGCTCTTTTTTGTCATTCACCTGGTAAAAACGTTCTTACGAACGATATCGTTAATTCTTAATTTCTATCGGGGGAGAGCTAATAACTCTCCCTTTCTTTTTAAAATTCTTCATTTTGATATCCATAATAGGGAGGATGTATTAAAATTTCAAGAAAAGAAATCCTTATGGGTCGTGATGTAGAGTTTCCTCTTTCAGAAGAATTAGAAGCCAACCTAGAAAAATTACTAATAGCTGTCAATAAATTTAGAGATATATACGGTACACCTATGATCGTATCATCTGGATATCGTCCAGGAAAGTACAATACTGCGGCTGGTGGTGCCAAGAAATCAGCACACCTAACATGTCAAGCTGTTGATTTTTATGATAGAGATGGAAGACTAAAACTATTCTGCCTACAGAATATACAGGTGTTAGAAGAATGTGGTCTTTGGGTTGAGGATGTAACAAAGACTCCTACGTGGTGCCACATGGATATCAAGAAAAGGAAAAATAGGATATTTAAAATATAACCCATAAAAAAAACAAGTTAATATAGAGTGATTATATAAATTTAACACTTAGATAATCTCTTTTATAAAGAGTATAGGATACATATGAGTATAACGGTAACAATAGGAACAGAAGTATTTGAATATCCTACAGCTGGCGAATCCCCAGGTTGGGGTGAAGACGCAACAGACTCATTTGTTGCTTTAACCGAACAACTCAATCTCCTTTCTAATATAAACGATATATTAGAAACTTCATTCTCTATAAGTAACAACGTTTCATCTTTAACTACAATTTCACAACTAGCATTTAATACACTGACCGTTAGATCGGCTGAAATTGATTTTAGTGTATATAGAAAAACAGATACTCAGGAAGTTTCTGAAAGTGGAACAATAACCGTCACATATAAAAGTATTGCCGGTTCATGGACTCTAACTGTACTTTCTGGTGGAGATGAT
>Ga0307377_10006281_pt1 | contig 12485 bp, 14 predicted proteins | sample TR3MG_FD_202535 | JGI IMG/M metagenome (GOLD analysis project Ga0307377, IMG submission 202535) | Soil microbial communities from Risofladan, Vaasa, Finland - TR-3 | ecosystem: Environmental > Terrestrial > Soil > Coastal area > Acid sulfate soil | place: Finland: Risofladan, Vaasa | collected...
AATCCTAACTGTATAACTCACATCTCCCTCAAAAATTGCTTGTGAATTAAATTCAGAAGAAGCAGAATAATCCAACCAAAACCCTCTGATTATACTATCATAAGTTCCTAAAATTCTATTATTAGATATTGCTCCAGAATATACTTCTGTATAACTTTGACCTAATACTTCTGTATCATCAAGAGTTGCAGAATTACTTCTTGTATATGTATCTGCATCTATTACAGCTCCTGATACAGAAAAAGATATAATAGATAAAGTTATCAAAAACAATATTATTTTTTTCATCCGAACCACCCCATTGTCCAACTCCATTGTCTTAATGTAATGGATGCTGGAGAATTTGTCATCGTTCCATCAAATGTTGGGTCTCCAAGAAAATTAACCACTGTTGCTCCTGTTATATTAGCATCATCCATCGTATAATATGTATGTGTATTTTCCTTTTGTGCCATAGCAAAACTTGAAAAGACTGCCACCATTAGAACAAACAAAACCATAATAAAACATAGTTTGATATAAATATTCTGCATCATTTTGGTTTGATATTGTTTCATTTTATTTTTTTCTTTCCAAAATTAAATACAAGAACACCAACTATAAGTATCAAGAACAACCCAAGAGCAATTATAAATTTTGTAAGTGTACTTATGATTGATTTAGATATATCGTCAGTAGTATATGAAAACAATCCTGCTGGTGGAGTAAATGCACAACCACCGACCCAAGCATCAAAACAACAATAAGGTGTACCATCTGTGACACTATTTTCACTGAACGGAGCTAACTCACAGAATCCGATTGCTGACGTAACATTTCCATCTCCATAATAATTCCCAACAATATTTATTGCTGACGTTGAATTTACTTGAATCGAGTTGTCAAATATATTATTGTTATTGACATTAAGATTTGTCAAAGTTGAACCTGCAAAATTAATACCATAAATTCCACCTGAAAAAGTATTCTCGAAAATATTAAGATTATCAAAAGAATTTGAAGTGAAAAACATACCAGCGATAGAACCAGTCACAATATTATCATGTATTGAATGACCAGACCCAGTGTTTCTTATTCTTATTCCCACACTATTAGTATCACTTGTAGCTATGTCCGACATAGTTTGATTCGTTATAATATTATCATAAACTTCTACACTGAAAGCATCCCTTAATTCAATTCCCCTATATCCGTTTGAAATTATATTATCATGGATACTACCACCAGTTTTTAATCTTGCTCTCGCACAATATGTAACAGCATCACAAGTATTGTCATAGATAGAACCATCATTACCATTTTGTAATGCGTAACACCAATCTCCTGTAACATTAGTACAAGTATTATTATACATATCCAAATTACTTCCTTGAATATACATACCATTTTGTCCGTCATACATACGATTATTATAATAATTCGTATTGTTAAGAACACCACTTATTGAAGAATACAACGTAGCTGTTGTTCCACCACCACTAAAATCATTATTATAAATGTTAAGTATATCAGAACCAAATTCAGCATACCCACCAAGTGCTTTTAATCCTATAACATGATTGTTATAAATATTCGCATTATACCAATCATTTGCAATTTGAAAAGCTGGTTTAGTGTTTGTATTAGCAGGAGCAAAGGCATAATTATCATGGATATATATATTTCTATTTGGTAATGGATTCCCAACATGATACGCAATAATATTTTGAAATGGTGGTTCAGTCATATTGATAAAATTATTGTAACTGATATTCAGATTTTCCCAATATGCAGTAGATGTACCAGTTATTTTTATCATATAACTGCCTGTCTGTCTATGGAAATCATTATGGTCAATTATCATTCCTGTCGTGTTGATTGTGTTAGTAATATCTATTCCAAAATAATTATCATAGAAATTATTATTTGATATTGTAATATTATTATTATTACTTGCTTGTATGACTGCCCAACCTGAACCACCACCAGTAAAACCTGTAAATGTGCTATCTTTTATTGTTACTTCATCTGAAACATAAGGATAAATTCCGACTTGTGTTACATCAACCATAGTTACATTTTGTATAATAACATTATCTGAAAGGTAACTATATATGTTAAATCGTGTAGTGGTATTGTCGACAACTATATTTTCAACAAGAGCATCCGAAACATCATTTAAAAAAATCCCTCTTCCTGTTGGACTAAAATCACCCAACTCACAATTTCTTAATGTTACATTACTAACAGAATTGAATGATATAGCGTCATTATGGTTGCTTTCTGAATAAATCTTATACCCATGACAATCTATAATTGTATTATCAGAAGTTACACTTAGACAATTATCGGTCGTTGTATTTATATCATTTATCAAATCATACGTTCCTGAAGCAGGAATGCCTTGACAAGTAGATACATCAACAGCAGATACAGAAAAAATAGATATCACCAGTACAGATAGAAAAATCACAAAATTTAATAAGTTCTTTTGTTTTGACATGGACTACGCCCCCAATATTTTTTTTCTTTTTAAACTATTATCTTTACAGAAGTCTTATCCATTATCAAATACTATATAATATAGGTAAGACTTAACATATATAAAACTTTCTATCCCATAGCCTGTCCAGTCCTTGTGAACCTTACATAAGGTGTAAGTTTTGTTACTTCATCATAAGTCCAATCTTTCAATTCTTCAAGAACAACAGTCATCTCATATCGTGTTATCTGCTTTGCGTCAATTCCCTCACCAACCTTACAAAAAGCAAGTCGTGAGAACATGAATCGTGGATTATAATATGCCTGAAGTATCGCAAATAGTGGAGCTGACATAGGTTTTTCAATCTTTTCTTCGATTAATCTCTGGAGTTCTTCAGCTTTATCATCGAACCCAAGTTGCATTAAGATACTTCTTCCAAGCCGAAACACAAGATTGTAGTATTGTGGTCTGTCAGGGTCGAGATTGAAAAAAGTATGGAACAATGATTCTACAAATGATGGTTTGATAAGGCTCATCGTAGACTCCGTTTAAGATGTATGTATGCTTTTTCGAGATACTCATGACCCACACTTAAATCTTTCATCTTCAATATTTCTTTTTTGTATTCGATAACTTCAAGATTATCTTTGTTTTCTTTTTCCAGTTTTCGCATTTCCTTAACTTTGGATATGCTAAGGTTCTTCTTTGCAATCTCATTAATTTCTTTTTTGATTCTTCTTTTCTCTTCTTTGACTGCTTTCGACGTGAATTCAATACTATATAGGTCGCAGTAAGTGTCTGTATCAGAACAATCTTGTTTTGGTCGACAATGTTCAGGTTTGAAAGTACAACAACCAATTCTCATGAATCCACATTTTTCTTTATACATAATCATCACCTAACTTTTTACTTCTTTTCCATTCAAGATATTGTTCTTTTGTCTTTGTCTTGATACAACCATCAAAATATATTATAGTTATTTCACAATCACATTTCAAAGTGACCCATCTATTTGATTTGATTCTTGTCGATAATGTTCCACTACATTTACCACATACAAAATTCATTTCCAGTCACCAAACATATAAAAATACTGCCACTACCAACAAAAACCCTATTGCTGTGAAGACTCCATAAATTCTCATATTCGTCTGAAGTTGCATCCTATACAACATTTCAGAAGATGTCGACGGAATAACACCAAACACATCACTTGCGAGTTTATCCATATCCATAAGTTCTGTTCCGACTTTTGCTTGGATTTTGGATTTTGTGTCGAAGTCTTCAGGTTTCAGCTCGTTTGTAGTTGGTGGTGGTGGTGGTTTCAACTCTTTAATCATTTGTCTTCTTAATGCTGTTTCCATTATTTCTCACCCAAATTGAATTGTGGTATCTCGAATTCTCTTGCACGTTCCTTATCTTTCTGGAATTGCTGGTCGAGATTCATTGCTTGTTTAACAAGCCTATCAAGTTCTCTCATTAAATCATATACAGATTCTTTTATGTAATTCAAAGTCATGCCTTTTAATAAATCGAGGTCGAGATTACGTCTGTCGATTGTGAAGAATTGTGAATCAAGTGGTACAAGATTAAATCCATTTATAGTAACATCATTGAATATCGACGAATAGTCGTGGTCTTCAGGTTTAACAATGACAAAGAAAGGGTCTGTAAATAGTTTGCTGAAGAATCCACCTTTCTGCACGATAAAACAATCGACAGGCACTTGTTCGCTTGTAGACGTTTCTTTTTTGTCGTCTTTGGCTTCAGTCGTGATAATTTTAGGTAGATTTATCCGTAGATAAAAATATTTACCAAGATTGATTCTGTTATGTTTAGTATCACCACTTAGATATAGTCTACCAAGCATATCATTATCCATTACTTTTGTAACTGAATGTAACTTTTTCTTAAATTGAGCAGGAATATCACGATAGTTCTTTTTCACAAAAAGCAAATACACGACGTATACAATTCCAAAAAGAATACATATAATAAGAAGAGCGATTACAATAAACCGAAAAAAAGATTTCAGTCCACTCATACCGACCATAATCCCAATCAGTATAATGAGTATAGTGAACACAATCATTGCTCCTGCAACTATCTTTTTCCAGTTTTCAGATATATTCATTGTTTCATCTTCCCAAGCACATTAGTCGGTTTCTGTTCGTGAGCGTACTGATGTGGTTGTTTTGGAGCAGTAAGAAGCTCAGCCATTTTAAGCATCAATTCATCTTTTTCTTTTGAACTAAATTTTTTCGGCTTATCTTTCTTCTCGACCATCTTACCAAAAAAACTTTTCTTTTCTGTTTTTTCTTTTTGTTTAAGTTGTTGTGCAAAATCTATGTCAGCTTTTGGTAGAACTACACTGTCAGCTTTGAACTCGTCATAAATATCTTTCTTTATTGCTTCTTTCAAAACTTGATACTTCTTCTCCTCTGTTCTTGTAGATATCATTTTATTTATTGATATGAAGAAAAACATTATACCAGTCCATAGAAGACCTAATTGCCAGACAGCCCTACGCATTAGACTATGATACGTTTCTTCATAATAGTCAGCTCTCGTCGTGAAATCATTGATAAATTCAGCCTGTCTTTTACTCAGTTCGTTTGCAGTAAATTGTCTTGTATTCTTATGCTCTTGGTCAATCTTATTGATAATCACAGTATTTGATTCGTCTGGAATAACAACAGAATAAACAAATGCAGTCGACAAAACAAATATCAATAACATTATTATTAACTTTTTCATCTCGTATCACCTTTATCAATTATCTTATTTCTTTAATGAAAAATAAACCATAACAAGTACATAAATTACAATCATCAAGAGCCAGATTTTGTAGTCGAATAAATCAATTCCAAAAAATGTCAGTCTTGGATTATAATTATTATTACATTTTAAAAATATCAGTGTTTCATAATTTCTCGGAGTCGTTGCAGTTGGATATAATAAAGTACCATCAGCATTTTGTAACAATTCATCAATCTTTGAATTTGGAACTTTTGTTGCGTTTACACCACAATATTCTAAATCTACACAATCATAATATCCTTCTGTTGCATTGAACTTATAATGGTTGGGTATGCGACATTCACCACCACAAGTTAACCATCTTTGAATAAATGTCCATTCAATTGGATAAGCTGAGCCTATACATACGTCACCAATATTATTTGCGACCCATTCTCCTTCTTGTTTTATCCACCCAACGTCAACAGTCTCACAATCAAAACATTGTGGAGATTCATAATATTTTAGACAAGTTGCTGACGATTCATTGACACATGGTTCGTAGTCTCCAGTAGAGTTATCTAATAAAAGAAAACAAGTATTAGACGACCATGTATGTACTTCATCTATTGTAATGGTCGGTTCTTGGAAATAATCATTCGCACTTTGTCTCAACATCTGAAAATTTGTTGATACGTCAAAGAGGTCAGTCTTAACCATCTCTTTATCATTATTACAATGAAAACCAGTAATTTGTAACACTGTTGAAATCATAGCTCCAAAAAATAATAAGAATAATAAGAACACTAAAATTTGTAGAGGTCGTGGAGTTTTAGAAAAAAAGAAATCAATAGTCCATGTGATTCCATTCCATATATCAGATAATATTGGTATTGTCATTTTTTTTATAAACACCTATCATTTCTTAAATGTGTAGACTACATAAGCGACCATCACCAACATTACAAGTAATACGAGGAACAACAGAAAATTGTCAAGTATCAAGTCTGACGATGATTCAAGCACACAAGAAGTCATACCTGCAACCATACAATAATTTGTTCTTGTATGTCCGTTGTCGTCACAATAAGTCATATCGAACCTATTGCATTTACCACTTGGCATACAACTATCAGTCTCACAATCAGAGTCTACATTACAATATGTATCTACTTTTTTGAATAACCCACACCATGAAACTGTCTCGTCTGCTGTTGGTGTTACATCAATATCAGGAATAGTTATTTGATTGTTTTGGTCTGTCGAATACACATAAAAATTATCGAGTGTCATTCCTGCATTATAAGTCGTCAGTTGAACAGAATTTATATCATCAATATTATAAAAAGAATTTGTATACCCAAGACCACTTGCGACCAACACACCATCATACCAAAGGTCATAATCGTCGTCGACCAAATCAATATGAAGATTAACATTCTTTAATGTCGACGTTGAAGCATTTGAATATACCAAAGTATTATCTCCATTGTCATAATTATATAATTCTCCACTATCACCAGCCAAGAACTGAATAAATCTCTGTCCTTCTGAATCATAGATACTAACAGAGAAAGACCCACTTACTGAAATATCATCTGGCTTCAAATCAAAAGATACAGTTACATATCGGCTGTCTTGATAGTTGACCAAATCAGTATTTTTAGAAAAAGTATATTGGGAATCTGATTGCTCTCTTACAAACTGACCACCAAAACAAACATTCTCATAGGTTGACCAACCACACATATTTATATATCCATCAAAATTTTCTTTCAGGAAATAAGGAGAATCCCATTCTGTGCAGATAGTTCCAGCACAAGTTATGTTTGTAGTCTCACTCCAGATTTCGTCACCCATTGTAGTTCTGAACCAAGCGTCAGCATCAGGTCTGAGTTTGTATGTAAAATCATCATTATAGAAAGCTCCATAAACTTTTTGCCATGATTCGGTTTCTCCATTATAGTATTCTGTTTTTGCAAGATGGATTCTATCTGATGCTCCCACAGTACACCCAACCACACATCTTACTCCAATTAAATAATCGTTGCCATTGATAAGAAAAATTGTATCATTTATTACATGAGTCACTTCTGTAAATGATGCAGTTGTATTTATTAATGAGTAAGCAAGATTAGACGAATTATATAGACTCGTTGTTGTCAAATTTGTTACAGAGTCAAATCCATGTAATTCAACTCTCCATTGTTCAGTTCCAGCAGTCCCATAACCCCATGTAAGTCTGAATGTTACATCTTCAATGTTCGATGTTGCAAAATCATATCTGAATGATTGACCGACAAGACCATTCGATGCAGGATTATTGAAAGTATAACCAACCAACCCAGCAGGAGATAGAACGTAACATCCAGTTGAGTAACAATGGACAAAATCTCTAAATATTTTTGTTGTAGTAGACCAACCATCCCAGACTCCATCAGTCATCTTATCCATTTCTGCGAGATAGTTGCTTGTGTTTGTATCTGGTTGTGTAAGACCATAAGGTGTTGTTACCCCAAGACTGTCTGGATAAAGACCTGTATTAAAAGTGGCAAAAACAATCCCATTTGTGGAAGCTCCACCAGTAGAATATTGTCCATAACACATCCAATAAGTATTATCTTTTACGACAGGTAAAGAAGTATTGATTCTTCTTGGAAACCAAACAGTTCCAGTCCCATAATTCCCAGTACAAACATCTTGAACTGGATGTGTCAGTGTATCTGAGAGACAATATTCGACCACACCGATGCTCACAGACCCATACGAACCAACTTGAGTTATAGTTCCAGTTTCTTGTGCAACGAATGGCTGACAATAAGTTCGGTTATCTGAACCCACACCGAGAAGTGAATTAGAGAACCCACCCCAATTCACGTTTCCGAATTGGTCTGAATCATAAGGATATGAAAGTCCACTGACGAAACCAAGCATCAAAACAAACATCATTATCATAATTATTTTTTTCATCTTTGTCTCAGCTCCCTTATCCCCCATCCAATAAAAAATATAAGTATTATCGTCAACAACAAACCAAGAACAAGACCAGTCATATTTTCTTTTAACCAGAACCATCTTGTGATTGGTTCGTTCACAGGGTCGTAACCGACTTGTGTAAGTACCTCAGATTTCAGATTCATACCATTCCCAGCACATTCAACTCCGAATATATAATTTCGACCATCAATGACAAGATTATCACTTGTCCAATATACGTTTGCCAGACCATCTCTTGTTATAAAAAATTCTCTATCTTCGATTTCTTTTGGAACAATCTGTACGAGACTTGTAGTTCGTTTTGTGTATGGTGGATTGGTCTGGACAAGTTCTCCTGTTGTTGGTACTTCGATGTATGAAATACAGGTATATGTTGTATTAGTATTGTTTATCCATATTTTCCCATACACTTTATCAGATTGAAGTCCACCAATCCCAAACCCAAACGAAACTTGTGCATCTAAACTCAGCTCAAAATCATCTTCATATAATGAACACGATTCTTCGATTGTATCATTGTATGGAGAAAAATCAATCGAACAGTCAGAACCTATCCCTGTTATTGCACAACACGAAAAATAATTGTTGTCTATATATGTTATATTTTTCACTCCTGCTGTTCCATTAAAGTAACACTCAGTCTCACTTGATAATACGATATCCTCAGAACAATAATTACACAATGATTGCGTTCCATTATCGACAGGCAAATCACCGACAGTTCCACAAGAATTGTTGTCTGTATATGATTTTATATAAGAGTCGTTGATTAAACAAGTGGGTGTATCTAAAACCCAATCTTCTACACAAACGACTGTGGTGTTACAGAAAAATGATAAAGCAGGATTTGTTGAATCATAGTTTGTAGCAATATCATAAGCTTCGACCAAAGTCCAATCATTTGTTCCATTTATTGGTACATCACAAGTAAAATCTTTATAATATATATCATCATTTTTTATAAAAGTGTAACTGACAGAACTTATTGTTCCGTTAACGTCATCAACAAGAACATCATCCGTCACATTACATTGTAGTCTTGTAATCTCACCAGTCACAATATTGGTATCGTTAATCAAACAGTTTGAAATTGTTGGAGAAGTAGTATCATTGACTTCTTGCCTTAACACCATCTCAGATATGTTTTGTGAATCTTCTGTCCAAAATCTGAATTGAGAATAACCAAGACTTAGATTGTTTGTCATATAATCCATAAGAGAAGATACATTTGTTGCAAACCATCCAGTCCCAACCAAAATATGTGTTACTTCAACACTTGAAACATCGTTAGAATTATCATACGCTTGGATATGTAATGTCGATGTCCCAGATGTAGTTTTATAGACTTGACCATACCAATTATAAACAGGGTCGTAAGTCTGCGACCATCTTCCTGAGACAGCATTTCCAGTAGATAGATTATTATACTGGATTATTAGTTTGATTCCCAAATCATAAGCTTCAAGAGACCACGAAGCACTTTCATAATAATAAGATTTTCCACTTGTCGGCACAGTCGTATCTGTGGAAATAAAAAATCTATCCTTTGGAGCTGAACAACCACCAAAACAACCAAACCCAATTCTATTGACCCCTTCAGAAACCCATGCTTTATCAAATGAGAAGCAAGTATATGAAGTTGGAGCTGTTCCTTCTGGAAAACTTACTGCATTACGAAATGTTGTGTTTGTGCTTATCCTTATATCATCTGTGACTGCATCTTCTTCTAATGCTCTCCCACAAACAAACATATTACTTATTAAATTATAATTTGTAATATTAAAATCCACAGCAAGAAATTCATTGTTATTTGCCAAAAATTCTGAACCTTCAAAACCAGCATCAGAATAATCAAGTGTGTTGTTGACTCCACCAGATGTAGATTCAGATATTCGCACAGATGTCGAAGAAATATTGTCTGACATTATAGACGTTACGTCAACTTCAGATTCAAATTGACTTTCGGATTCTGTTTCTACCAGACCAGATATCAGATGTGTTGCAGGTGTTGGACTATAATCAACTTGATACAATGGGTCGATTTCAAGATATGAGAATGAACCACCAGTATATAATGTTTGCACGACAAATTCATTAACCCCTGAGAATTCTGATTCTGTTATGAGTGGTTGTTCAATCCCATCCACGACAGCAGGAAGATTGATGAAATGTGATGTTGCAGTATCTTCTTTATGGATTAGTGTCCTCAAGAAAAAATTCGATGTTGTATAATAATTAGTCCAGTCAATGACTTCGAATCCTGCTTTGACTTGATTTCCAGATACAGAATATAATAGTCTTATTTTTCCATCTGAAGAAGTATAAACAACTTTATCTCCTTCAATAGATGCAGTAAGTCCGATATCTTCAAAAGAATATAATCTTTGTTGGTTTGTAAGAATAGAATTTTGTTCAGTCAGAGAATGGAGTTTCAGGTCGAAATAATCGTCATTGTAAGAATCATAGAAAGAGATTGGAGATTCTTCTGTATATACTTTGTCGAACACAACATTGAAACAAGCAGAGTCCATATAATAATTACTTGCATCTTCTGTGATAACTGTATCACCTGCACATGGGTCGATAGAAAAGGTTTCAGCAGATACAAATGAGAATAGTAGAAATAGGACAATAACAAATAACACCAATCTCTTATAGACCATTAAGTTACCCCCAACATATAAGTATCAATAAGAATAAGGACAATATTATTTAAATCTTTCTATTTAGATAAAAAAAAGAAAAAAATAGTCATTGTATCATATTTGTATCAGTAAGATTCAAAGCCCGAAGACTTAAAACCTTTGTCTAATCCAAACATAAAGTCCAACGACCACAATTACAGTAATCAGCGAACCGACAGTCAATAGTGCTTTGACTATTGTACTGACAATGGATTCGCTCAGGTCTCCCTCATCGTATGTTGCGTTAAAAACCATCTTGACATCCCCCCCAAAGGTATTGGATAATCATTCAGCTCTGAAACAAATGCTACCAGCAAACCGAAGTTTACTTGAGCTTTGTTTTCAGAAAAGAATAAATCATCAGCAATACTATGATAGTGATGAAAGTACCGACAGTTAACACAACCTTTACAATGATATCGACAACTGAGGAACTCAGGTCTGCTTCAGTATAATCAGGTGTGAAAGCCATTTAGTATCACCTTATTTTCGTTAAATATCTGTCCCCCACGTTTGCAACCATAGTGACATAAAAAAGAGAAATGTGATTGATTTATTTAAATCATTAGATACATTTTTATATAAGCATTAGTATCCTTTTAGTATGGGCGACTATCTCTTACTTAATATCAATATGGATAAAAACATCCACAAACAGTTACATAAATTAATAGACACAGAACTTCTTGATGAAGATGGTAACATTAGGTTTCAAATGCATAAAGGTTCAAAGCAACAATTCTATCGAGAAGTGTTTGAAGCTGGGCTGAATGTGATGTATGATAAATTAGAAAAGAAGAAACAGGAATTAAAAAATGCAGATAAGGACAGTAGTTCGTGAACGGATAAAAGGTAAGAAACCAAAAACAACACTTGAAAAAATAATTGTTGTTATCTTATATGTATCAGAGTCAGTTATAAATACATTCTTACCATTCGTTTCTGGATTTTATCTTGCAGTGACTCACCAATTATTCTGGCTGATACCTTTCATTTTTTTAGTGGTCTTCAATCTCAGGATTGAATACAAAAATAGATTGATTAAGATAAAATTTGTGAGGAATATGTAAACATGGTATTCGATGATTGGTCAAAGAAACAGACGGACAAGATTTTTTTATGGTTTAATTTAGATACCGACCCGATATTTTCCCCAAGATTCAAACGATTCATAAAATGGTTTGGATATAAATTCAATCCAGCGTTGCTGAAGATAGCATCATTCATAATCTTGATTTGGATTTTTAACAAGATATATACAAATTACGGGATTGAGAAACTTGTTATAATTGCGTTTGTCATAATCATATTTACACTTCGAGGTATCTCAAGTGAACTCAAGAAGCTTACAGAAATCTGATTTTGACCATATCGTGGAACATTCTGATTGTTTTCCATATTGTGACACGACTATCCAAAACATTAAAATAGGAGACAGTGATTGGATGTATTGGTATCTTACTCTTCTTTGCCTTATACAATAGCTCTAAATCATACGCAAACCCATCTATTTGCAACGATTGTATGAGGGTATAGTCTATATTGTGTAAGATTTTAAATGGACACTGGCTGTCCCATACACCCACATTAAGCCATATCTTATG
>Ga0307377_10006282_pt1 | contig 12484 bp, 12 predicted proteins | sample TR3MG_FD_202535 | JGI IMG/M metagenome (GOLD analysis project Ga0307377, IMG submission 202535) | Soil microbial communities from Risofladan, Vaasa, Finland - TR-3 | ecosystem: Environmental > Terrestrial > Soil > Coastal area > Acid sulfate soil | place: Finland: Risofladan, Vaasa | collected...
CACCGTTCCTGCCCGGGCATCGCGAACTGCCGGCCGGGGCGCAGGGGGCGGTCGCGGCGGCGCCCTACGGCAGCGCCGGCGTCCTGCCGATCGCGTGGATGTACATCACGCTGCTCGGGCGCGAGGGCGTGCGCGCCGCGAGCGAAGTGGCGATCCTGAATGCGAACTACGTAGCCAGGCGCCTCGCGCCGCACTACCCGGTGCTCTACAGCGGAGCCGGCGGATTGGTCGCGCACGAATGCGTACTCGATTTGCGGCCGCTGAAGGAGGCGAGCGGCATCGGCGCCGAAGACGTGGCCAAGCGGCTCATGGACTACGGCTTTCATGCGCCCACCCTGTCGTTCCCGGTACCGGGCACGCTGATGGTCGAGCCGACCGAAAGCGAATCCAAGGCGGAGCTCGACCGCTTCATCGGCGCCATGATCGCGATACGCGCGGAAATCCGCGCGGTGGAGGAAGGCAGGATGGACCGCGACGACAATCCGCTCAAGCACGCGCCGCATACGGCCGCGATGGTATGCGCGGACGCATGGCCGCACCGCTACGCGCGCGAGCTCGCCGCCTATCCGGTTGCGGCCCTGCGCGCGCGCAAATACTGGCCGCCGGTCGGGCGCGCCGACAATGTCTACGGTGACCGCAACCCGGTCTGCACCCGCAGGTGAGGCCCTGAGCAATTGGATACGCTTGGCTGCAGTCAACTTGGGGGGCGCTGAACGCCGCCACGCGCAGGTGCAGGTACAATTACTCCCGATTCGCCACGCCGCGCCCCTGCCCTGACGCGCCCGGCGCACGCGTTGCCGCGAACCGAATCCAAACTTCGTCGCGAGGTCAAGCATGGTGTACGAGCTCTATTACTGGCCCGGCATACAAGGCCGCGGCGAATTCGTGCGACTCGCCCTGGAAGAGGGCGGGGCCGATTACCTCGATCTTGCGCTGGTGCCCGAAGAGCAGGGCGGCGGCGTGCCGGCGATGATGAAATATCTGGACGGCCCCGAGATCGCGCGCCCGCCGTTCGCGCCGCCGTTTCTGAAGGCCGGCCGCAGGCTGATCGGGCAAACCGCGAATATCCTGCTGTTTCTCGGTCCGCGGCTGGGGCTCGCGCCGCGCGACGCCGACGGCCGGCTGTGGACGCATCAGCTGCAGCTGACGATCGCCGATTTCGTGCTCGAGATCCACGACACCCATCACCCGATCGGCGGCGCGTTCTATTATGAGGAGCAGAAAGCCGAAGCCGTGCGCCGCAGCCGCGAATTCATCGCGCAGCGCCTGCCGAAGTTCCTCGGCTATTTCGAATGCGTCGTCGAACGCAACGCGCACAGCGACAAATGGCTGGTCGGCAAGCGACTGAGCTATGCCGACCTGTCGCTGGCGCAGGTCGTCGCCGGCTTGCGCTATGCGTTTCCCAAGGCGAGCAGGAAGGCGCTGCGCATCTGCCCCCGCCTGTCCGCGCTCCACGACGCGGTGTTTGCGCGCCCGCGCATCAAGCGCTATGCCGCTTCGGGGCGGCGGCTTGCCTTCAACAACGACGGTATCTTCCGGCGCTATCCGGAGCTGGATGCATAATTTGCGCGGATACCGTTATCATGGCGCCTGCTACAGATCCGATTCTTTGCATCAATTTTTCCTGACGGAGTTTCGCATGCCTGAATCCTTACTCGATGCCGTGACCGCCGGTGATGCCGTCCGCGTGCGCGCGCTCCTTGCCGCCGGCGCCGATTGCAACGCGCGCAACGGTGACGGCGCCACGGTGCTGATGCTGGCCGCTTATGCCGGCAGGCTCGACCTCGTCGAAGCGCTTATAGCCGCCGGCGCCGACGTGAATGCGACGGACGAGCGCGGCTGGGGCGCGCTGATGAAAGCCGCCTACAACGCCGATCTGGATCGCGGCTTTGCCGACGTGGCGCAAGCCCTCATCGACGCGGGCGCGAACGTGGAAGCGCCGATCGGCTATGGCGTGCGGCCGTTGATGCTGGCGGCAGGCTACGGCGAGACCGCGGTGGTGGAGGCCCTGCTGCGCGCCGGCGCCGACGTACTGGCGCGCAACGAAGGCGGCCTCACGGCGCTGATGATGGTCAAGGAGAAACATTACGTCGACATCATCAATCTGCTGCACGAAGCGGAGCGCGAGGCCGGCGTGGGCGAGGGGAGCTGCGCGACCAAGAATGCGCCCGGATCGAACGTCGTAACCTTCCTCAAGCCGCGCAAGTGAGGATTTTGCCCGGCAAGCGCGACACCGTCGGTTTCATCGCTTTTCTCGCACTTTGCCTCGCTGTTTCGGCCGTCGGTGGCGCGGTGACCGCGACCAGCGTCGGCAGCTGGTACCGAACCTTGGCGAAGCCGCCGTTCAATCCGCCAGACTGGGTATTCGCGCCGGTCTGGACAGTGTTGTTTTTCATGATGGCCGCCGCGGGCTGGCGGGTATGGCGGCGCGATGGCTTGCGCCGCGCCCGACTCCCCCTGACGCTGTTTGCGCTGCAGCTGGCGCTGAATCTGGGCTGGTCCATGGTATTTTTCGGCATGCGTTCGATCGGCGGGGCGCTGGTAGAGATCATCGCTCTGCTGCTCGCGATCCTGGCGACGACGGCGGTGTTTTGGCGGCGCGACCGGGTGGCGGGGACGCTTTTCATTCCGTACGCAGGCTGGGTTGCTTTCGCGGCCGTCCTCAATGCCGCAATTTGGCGGCTCAACTAGACCGATACATAACGATCCATGACGACCAACCCGAAACGACTGTGCATCGACCGTGCAGAATTGTGCACCGGCGACGCGTTTTTTTGGTTACCATCGCGTTGACCGAGTGAACGCGCCTTCTTCGATCCGCCGGCAACGGTCGTACCCGACAAATCCAAGCGCAGTCAAAATATGATCGCCAATCTGTTTTCACGTACCGCCCTGCACCAGCATGCCGACCCTGCGCAGCGCATCCTCGGCGTCGCGACGCTGCGTCCGGACTCGGCCGAACTCGCGCAACTGCTGCTTGCCGATCCGTCGGTAGAGGTGCGCATCGCCGCAGCGCAGCGCTGCGCCGATCTGGCTGCGCTTGTCTCCGCCTGGGAAAAAGAAACCGATGCCGCCGTGCGGCCGGCGCTCGCCGCGGCATTGGGCGGCGTGCTGGCGCAAACGCAGGACAGCGTGTGCGTGCAGGCGCAGCTCGCTGCGGACGGGTGCACGGATGCGATCCGGGCCGAGGTGGCGCTGCATGCCGAGGATGCCGGGCGCCGCCGCGCCGCGATCGACAGCATGTGCGACGAAGCTGCACTGATCGACCTTGCCCTGCATGGCCGGCATGCGGAGACGCGCATGGCGGCGGCCGCTCGCGTGTCCACGTACGAGGGGCTGCGCAAACTTGCCGACGCGGCGAAGAACAAGGACCACGGCGTAACCAAACTCGCCCGGCAGCGGCTCGATGCGATTCAGCATCGGCGGCAACAGGACGCCGAAGCCGACGCTGTCATCGCGCAACTCGAAGCGCTGGCGGCGGAACCCGGGCCGATACTGAGCGCGGTCATCGAACTCAACCGCCGCTGGCAGGCGCTGGACATGAACGAGGACGCGGCGCGCCAGGCGCGCTGCGTGAGCGCGCGCGAGGCCATTCAAGCCAGGTTCGAGCGCGAGCAAACCGAGCAGCGGCTGCGAACGCAGTTCGAGCGCAAGCTGAACGCATGGCTCGAGGGCTTGGGAACTGCCGCACCGGCCGCCGCGGAAGCCCTGACCGCGATGCGTGCCGAACTCGCGGCATTGCGCGACGAAGCGCGGGGGGGCAACGACGATGCGGCGCTCGAGCGGCTGGCTCAGGTGGAGAGCCGCATCGCGCAGTGGGAGCAGGAACTCCAGGCCGCAGCCGGCACGCTGGCACTGGTGCTCGAAGCCGAGCAGCTTGCGGCCAGCACGTCCATAGACCATGCGCAATTGCCGGTGCGGTGGCAGGCGCTAGACCGCTCGATTCGTACGCCGGAGCTGACACGCCGCTTCGAAGCCGCGATGACGACGGTGGAGCAGCGCCGGCTGGCGCAGATCCAGGCGGCGCAACAGGAAGTGAACGCTGCGCGGCAGCAGGTCCACGCTCTGCTGCACAGTGCGGAGCAGGCGCTGGCTGCAGGCCAGGTGCAGGCGGCGCGCGCGGCTGCCGACGAGGTCAAAGCGCTCAAGACAGCGGCCGGCCTGTTGCCCAAGCCGACTACCCAGCGCTTGGGCCGCCTGGTGCAGCAGCTGGTCGAACTCGAGCGCTGGGAATCGTTCGGCCAGCAGAACGCGCGGGTGCGCCTGTGCGAGCGCGCCGAAGCCGCGGCGGCGCAGACGCTGGACGCGCCGCAGCTCGCGCTGGAGGTGCAGAAGCTGCGCAACGAATGGAAGGCGCTGGACCAGCAGCACGCGGGCGTGCCCAAGGCGCTGTGGGAGCGCTTCGACGGCGCTTGCGAGAAAGCCTACGCCCCGGCGGCCAGGTATTTCTCCGAGCTCGCTGCGCACAGAAAGGAAGCGCGCAAGCGGCGCGAGGAATTCATCGCAGCGGCTGCGGCGCATGCGCCGACCCTGCTTGCCGAACCCGCCGATTGGCGCGCGATCGAGCGCTCGCTGCGCGAAACCGAGCGTGCATGGCGCGAAGGCGATCTGGGCAGCGTCGATCCCGGCGCCTGGAAAAAACTCGATCTGCGCTTGAAGGCGGCGCTGGCGCCGCTGCGCGACGCCTTGTCGGCGGCGCGCGAGCGCGCCAAGGCGGGGCGCGAGGCATTGATCGACGAGGTGACGGCGCTCGCAGCCAGGGCGATGGAGCGCGAGGTGCCGTCGCAGGTCAAAGCGATACAGGCGAAATGGCAGGCCGAAGCCAAGGCCTTGTCGCTCGCGCAGCGTGACGAACGCGCGCTGTGGAACCGGTTTCGCGCAGCCTGCGACGCGGTGTTCGATGCGCGCCAGAGCAAGCGCAAGGAAGAGGACGGCCGCAAGAGCGAGTATCGGCGTGGCCTGCAGCAGTTGTGCGAACAGCTGGAGCAATTGGCGGGCGCCGACAGTGACGATCAGGAAATTCGCCGCGTGCTGCGCGATCTCCAGGATCAATGGAGGCACAAGGCCGGTGCGCCCGGCCCCGAGCTGCGCGAGCTCGAACCGCGCTACGCCAAGGCGAAGGCGGGGGTGGAGGCGATGCTGTCCGCGCGCGCCCGTTCGCGCGAAGCCGCGGTCTGGCAGACCCTGGCGGCGAAAGAGCGTCTGTGCGAGGAACTGGACTTGTCGCTGGTTTCGGGGGGCGGCGCGGCGCCGATGGAACCGACACCGGCCGCAGCGCAGCCGGCGGCAACAGCGGAACGATGGGCGGCCTTGCCCTCTTTGCCGGCGGCATGGGAGAAAAAGATGCTCGCGCGGCACGACGCCGCACTGCTTGCGCTGTCCGATGCCGACGCGGCGGCAAAATACCGGGCGCGGATGGAGCATGGCGCCGCATCGCGGCGGGAAGCGCTGCTCGAACTCGAGCTATCGCTGGGCCTGGAGAGTCCGCCAGAGTTTCAGCCGCAACGCCTGGCGCTGCAGGTGAAACAACTGAAGGAGCGCTTCAGCAGCGCGGCCAGCGCCGGTACCGTCACCGCGGAGGAGCGCCTGCTCGCGTGGTGCGCGCAGGCCGGCGTCACCGATGCGCTCGACCGGCAGCGGAGCGAACGCATTCTCGCGAAAATCGCGCAGGCGCGCTGATCTATCCCGCGGGGCTCGTCATCTGCGCTGCGACGCAGGCGCCGGCGCTATTCCCAATAGCGCCGCATTTCAATATAGGTGAATGAGGCGGTCCAGCCGATCATCATCAGCCCGATAAGCGCCTCGATGCCGGTGACCAGCCGCAGGCTGCCCGACGGATAGATGTCGCCGATGCCGAGGCTGGTGTATGTTTCGATGGAAAAATAGAAAAAGCTCGCGAATGCGTTTTTGAAATGACCATTGAAACCGCCCAGGTCGAAACTGTCCCGCAGCAAATGGTAAGCGGCGGCAAAGAGCACGATCTGGATCAGGTGGCTGACCATCGCTCCGCTCAAGGCCGCAAGCACTTTGGCGCGGGTTTCGATCAATGTGGCGTGGGGCAGGTAATCGCTCAGCAGCTTCAAGGACTCGAAATGAATCAGCGCCGACGCGCTGCCGAGCAAGAAGCTCAGGATAATGGCCGGGATCAATGCACGCCTCCTATGTCGCGCCGCAGGCGGGCTACAGATCGAGGTAGCTTCTGGATTTGGCCAGGAATTTGTCTATCGTCTGGAAGTTGACCGAGCATTTCACCCGCTTTCGCTGAAGACCGGCGGATTTACCCGCGAACGCCATCGCTGCGGTGAGGACGGTAACGATCGCAAATGCGGCGAGTTTGAACGTGTTCATGCGTATTGCTTTTGCTCAAGCAGCTGCGCAGGCTATTGCACAAGCGAACCGATGCGCCAGTGGCGGCAAGCCTTGCATGCTGTGTCTGCCTCAGGCGCCGACCGAATGGCAAAATCCAAGCGGGCGTGCCCGCTTGGATTCGGTAGCTCTTTGTGCCGAGCCTGCGTGCTTCAGCCCTGCTTGCCGCCAAGTTCGACCGGAACGAAGATCTTCCCGTCGTCGCGCTGGATCAGCAAGGCGAGGGTCTTGCCGGACTTCGCCACCAGCGCCCGCAATTGCGCCACGGACTCGACCGGCGTTCCGTTGACCGCCAGCAGAAGGTCTCCGGCCTGAATGCCGGCGCGCGCAGCCGGGCCGCTTGCCTGCTCGATCAGCAGCCCCTGGGTGCCGGCCTGCTGCTGCTCGTCCGGGTTGAGCGGTCGCACCGCCACGCCCAGGCGGCCGTGCTCCGGGCCGGTCGTATCGGCCGTGGCCACTTGGGTGGACTGGAGCTCGCCCACTTTCACCTCGATTTGCTTGTGCGCGCCGTCGCGCGAGATGTCGAGCGTCGCCATGGTGCCGGGCCTTACGTCCGCAACCAGCTCGGGCAGCTCGGAGGAAGTCGCTATGTCATGTCCATTGAACGACAGGATCACGTCGCCGGCTTTGATGCCGGCCTTCGCTGCGGGACCGTTCTTGTCGACCGAGGCGACCAGCGCGCCACCCGGACGCTTCAGGCCGAATGAATCGGCGAGCTGCTGATCGACTTCCTGGATGCTTACCCCGAGTCGTCCGCGGCTGACCTTGCCGAATTTCTGCAGCTGATCCTTGACCTTGACGGCGAGATTGATGGGCACTGCGAAGGACAGCCCCTGATAGCCGCCGCTTTCGGTGAATATCTGCGAATTGATGCCGATGACTTCGCCTTTCATGTTGATCAGCGGCCCGCCGGAATTGCCCGGGTTGACCGCGGCGTCGGTCTGGATGAACGGGATGTAGGTTCCATCCGGGAGCGAGCGCCCCTTGGCGCTGACGATTCCCGCGGTGACGGTGTTCGCGAAGCCAAAGGGGGAGCCGATGGCCAGCACCCACTCGCCCACTTTCTCGTTTGCGCTGTTGCCCAGCTTTACCGTGGGCAGGCCGGTTGCGTTGATCTTGAGCACGGCGATGTCGCTGGGCTTGTCGATGCCGATGATCTTGGCGGGAAATTCGCGCCTGTCGTTCAGTTTTACCGTCACATCGCTCGCACCCGCGACGACGTGGGCGTTGGTGAGGATGACGCCGTCCGGACTCACGATGAAGCCCGATCCCAGTGCGTGCTCCGGCACGGAGTTGTTCGGCACGGCGCCGTTGAACTGGTGAAAAAATTGAAAGAAGGGGTTGTTCGGATCGATGCCTTCGAACTGCGGCGTGCTTGCATCGGCGGGTTTGGCGGCCTGCGTCACGCTGATATTGACCACGGCCGGGCCGTCGCGGGCGACGATGCCGGTAAAGTCGGGGAGCAGGGCGCTCGCCGCCGGCGCGGCGGCAACTGCAGCGGGTGCTGTGGCGGCGTTGGCCTCCCGCGGGAACCAGTGACCGCCGGAAAAAACACCTGCTCCCAGTGCCGACAAAGCGGCTGCGGCGATCAGGTTTCTTGCAAACACTCTGGCTTTCATCGGGCACTCCTTGGGTTGCTTGCCGGGGGACATCCCCGCCATCACCGCAACTTTGGAAGAGCAGACTTAAGGCAGACTTAAAACGGAGAATCGAGGGTGGTCGTGAAAAAAACGGCGTTACATTGCGATGACTGTACGCCTGCGAGCAGCGCGCGCGCCGCGTTTGGGGTGACAAGGTCAAGCGCAGCCGTGACTTCGTGGAGATCATCCAGACCCTCGGCACCTGAGGCGGCGCCGATTGAGCGCAATCTCGGCAACCTCAATGCGGCGCGCTAGCCGACAACAGCCGCAATACCCGGCGCGGTACCTCGCGCAATGGCATTCACTGCATGCCAAGAACCGTCTTGATCGCGACGGCTAGAGCGTCGAACTGGAAAGGTTTGGACACATAGCCATCGGCTCCGCTGGTCATGCCGCGCAGCACGTCTTCCGGGCTTACGTGGCCGGTGAGCATGATGACGGGAATGGAGCCAAGCCTGGGGTGCTGCCGCAGCTTATGCAGGAGATCGAAGCCGCTGATCTCGGGCAGACCCACGTCAAGGAGTATCAGGTCGGGAGGCGGCAGCTTCTGTAGCTCGGCTAAAATGGTCCGACGATCGGATGCCGTGCGCGCAGCATAACCGTCCAGGGTGAGTTTCCTTGCCAGGATCTGTGCCAACGGCACATCGTCGTCAATACACAGGATGGAACGTTTGACCCCGGGCGCAAGAGGCGCAGACTTTGTCGCCGGGCGCACGATGTTGATGCAATAGCCGGCCTGCTGCAGCTTGACGGCTACCGCTGTGACTTCCTTCCTCTGCGCTTCCGAAGCCGCTGCCAGCGGCGGTGGGGGTTTCGCTATGCCGTCAAATGCATGCGTGAAGTCGAGGTCGTTACTATCCAAGGTTGCGTTCATGTCATTTCGGCAATAGGAAACTCAGTTTGTTCCATTTCTTGCGCGTGCCGCCAATCGGCATCGCGCCGAGCCTGATGTTGACATGTTTCCCACGCTGCTCCGACTGACCGGGCTCAATCGCCGTCTTCTTTCAGAAACGAGTGATTCCTGTTTAACATCGTAGCAGGAGACCTCGAGGAGGGTGTTGAGCTTTGTCATATGCCGCCTGAATGCCGGCCTTGAGCTCCCGTCGTTGGTCGGAATAGCGACCTGCGAATCTTAAGTCCTAAGCAAGCGGGAAGCTGACCGCCACGCGCAAGCCCGGGCCGGGAGTGCGATTGTCGAGCACAATGGAGGCGTGGTGGCGATCGGCGATGTTCTTCACGATGGCCAGTCCCAGGCCGCTCCCCGCCACATGCGCAGCGTCGCGTCGATAGAACCGGTCGAACACCCGCGCGCGGTCCTCCTGCGGAATTCCCGGACCGGTGTCCGCGATTTCCAGCACGGCTTCGCGCCCGCTCAAATGCAGGGCAACGTCGACGGTTCCGCCCGCCGGGGTGTAGCGAATCGCGTTATCGACCAGATTGCCCAGCATGACGCGCAGCGCTTCGAAATCGCCGGAAACGCTTGCGTGCTCCGCGCGGCCGAGACCGAGGTCGATATTCTTGTCCGCCGCCAGGGGGGCGTATTCGGACACCACCAAGCGCGCCAGCTCGGCCAGATCGACCGGTGCAAACGTCTGCGGCGCAACGCCGGGCTCCTGGCGCGCGAGCGTGAGCAACTGCTGCACCAGATGGGCCGCGCGCGACTGCCCGCCTTTCAACCGCGCGAATGCCGCTTCGCGCTCTTCGCCGGTTTGGGCGCGTTGGGCGAGTTGGATCTGCAGCTGTACCGCTGTGAGCGGCGTGCGCAATTCATGCGCCGCGTCGGCGACAAAGGCCTTTTGCGACTCGAGCGCGCGCGCGAGCCGGCCGAGCAGATCGTTCAGGGCGTGGACCAGCGGCTGGATCTCGTTCGGCAGTCCTTCCTCGGGCAAGGGGTCGAGCGAGTCCGGCGTGCGCCGCCCCAGCGCCTCGGCCATGCGGTCCAGCGGCTGCAGTCCGCGCCCGATAGTGAGCCAGATCAGGATGCCCAGCACGGGCAACAGCGCGAGCAGCGGCACCAGGGCATGCAGCGCCATGCCTGCGGCCAGATCGCGGCGCACGCTCATCGGTTGCGCGACTTGAATGACGTTGTTGCGCTCGAGCACGCTGTAGACGCGCCAACGCCCGTTCGGCGTGTCCACGGTCGAGAAGCCGAGCTCGGCGCGCTGCGGCAGTTTCGATGCGGGCTGGGAGAAGTACAGTTCGAGGCCGTTGCGGTCCCAGATCTGAACTACGAATCCGTTCACGGACCCCATCGCTGCCGCGCTCGATGGCGGCAGCGGGCCGAAGGCGTCGCTCGGAAGCGAGGCCGCCATTTGTTTGAGATGGTAGTCGAACAGCTCGTTCGCCTCGTCCAGCGTCTGCGTATAGATGCGCGCGCCGGCGGCGACGACGGCGAGCGCGAGGCCAGACAGCAGCCAAAGCAGCAGCCGGCGGCGGATCGAGTTCATGGCTGCTTCGGCACCATGTAGCCGACGCCGCGCACATTGTGGATGAGGTCGGCGCCGAGTTTGCGGCGCAGCGAATGGATGTACACCTCGACCGTGTTGCTTTCCACTTCGTGGCCCCAGCCATAGAGCTTTTCTTCGAGCTGCGTGCGTGAATACACCACGCCGGGCCGCCCGGCAAGCGCATGAATCAAGGCGAACTCGCGCGCGGAAAGCGAGATCGACTTTCCCTCCAGCGTCACTTCGTGCGTCGCCGGATTGAGGATTAGACTGCCGACCTGTACCACCGGATCGGCGCGGCCGGATTTTCGCCGCAGCAGCGCCCGCACCCGTGCCGCGAGTTCTTCCAGATCGAAAGGCTTGACCAGATAGTCATCGGCGCCGGCATCCAGCCCCTTGACGCGGTCGGAAATCGCGTCGCGCGCGGTCAGAATCAGCACCGGAATGGCGTCGCCGCGCCGGCGCAGCGAGGCGAGTACGTCCAGGCCGGCCTTGCGCGGCAGGCCCAGATCGAGCAGCAGGGTGTCGTAAGAATTGGTTTCGAGCGCGAGTTCGGCGGCGCGCCCGTCCTGCACCCAGTCGACCGCGAAACCGTCCTGTTGCAGGCCGGCGCGGACGCTTTCGCCAATCATCTGGTCATCTTCAACGAGCAACAGGCGCATAGGACGATTTCAGCGCGTTCCACTTATTTTCGAATAGGTTTCGGCGGCAGCGAGGATCAGGTGCCGTTCCACTGCCTGCTCGCGGTGCGCGTTGGCCGCCGCATACTCGGGCGAGCGCACCATGTCGAGAAAAGCCGCGCGCGAGGGATAGTGCACCAGCACTACATAGTCCCAGCGGTCCGTCTGCGCGTCGCCGAAGGCTACCGCCTCGCCGTTGCCCGCCCACAGCACCGTGCCGCCGCGCGCCTTGATCAGCGGCATGGCGAGTTCGCTGTAGCGGCGGTAGGCCGCGCGGTCGCGCAGGCGCAGCAGGTTCACCATGACCACCGGACCTGTATCCGGCAGGCTCGCGATCAGCTCCGCATTGATTTCCTTCGGTCCGGCCATCGCCGCTCCTTTGCCGCTATTGTATGCCGCCGCGGCGGTACAATCTGCATCGGACCCCGACGCGCCGCCATGGCATGACTTCGATTCGCATACCACTCTTTGCGTTGCTGCTACTGCTTGGCGCCTGCGCGCCGCTGCCGCAGCGCGCAGGCATCCCGACGCAATGGGTGCCATCGCCGAATTTCAACGAGCGCAAGCCCAACTTCGTCATTATCCATCACACCGGCGATGATACCGTCGAGCAGGCGCTGCGCTCGCTCACCAGCCCCTTGCGAGAAGTCAGTGCGCATTACCTGATAGGTCGCGACGGGAAGATCTACCAGTTGGTCGACGAACGTGCGCGGGCCTGGCACGCCGGCGAATCGGAATGGGGTTGGGACACCGACCTCAACTCGGCTTCGCTCGGCATAGAACTGGACAACAACGGGCACGAACCGTTCCCGGAAGTGCAGATTTCAGCCTTGCTGCGCCTGCTGGCCGACATCGAGGAGCGTTATCACATCCCCACCGCCAATTTCCTCGGCCACGCCGATATCGCCCCCGGGCGCAAAGTCGATCCCAGCCGCTACTTCCCGTGGAAGACGCTCGCGGACCATGGGTTCGGATTGTGGTGCGCCCCCCCTTATCCGCAGGCGCCGCCGCTGTTCGACGCGGAAATGGCGCTGCGCGCCCTGGGCTATGACATCGAAAACCCTGTGGCGGCGCTGAGCGCATTCAAATTGCATTTCCTCCCGGACGACGAAACCGCGGAACTGGACGAAAGCGGCCGCGACTTGCTTTACTGCCTCTACCTCAAATCGTCCGAGTAACGGCGGCGCGGAGCTGGCACGCGGGCATCGAGCAAGCGGCGCACCGTCGCCGTGCCTTCGATCTTGCGTAAAACGGGCTTTTAGCGTCGCTCGAATTTCGGTGCGCGCTTCTCGGAAAAGGCGAGTACGGCTTCGTGCTGGTCCTTGGTGTGCTGCGCCAGCGCCTGCATCGAGGA
>Ga0307377_10006283_pt1 | contig 12482 bp, 7 predicted proteins | sample TR3MG_FD_202535 | JGI IMG/M metagenome (GOLD analysis project Ga0307377, IMG submission 202535) | Soil microbial communities from Risofladan, Vaasa, Finland - TR-3 | ecosystem: Environmental > Terrestrial > Soil > Coastal area > Acid sulfate soil | place: Finland: Risofladan, Vaasa | collected...
AGCTATAAATTTTCAAAATTACAACTAACTGGGACGTTTCTAGGGTTTTTAAATATGTAGATTCAAGGAATCTTGGATCTATCTCAATTAACTTATAAAGCTGTTCATTTGTAAGCCAGAGCTTCATATATTGCGTCGATTTTAAAAGATAATATACTCCATCAGTAGCTTGCATTAAAGGGGCTTCAAATTCGTCGATCCCTTCTTCGTACAAATTCAATAAAAAATCTTTAACCTTTTTTTTATCTAATTTTAATTTTAACTGATCCGCTAAGTACAACCCACAATAATAAAGATCTGGATTTCTCAATGTAACTAAGGGTATTGTAATTAACCATTCATCCAAATTGTTCGAAAGGTAGTTTTTTATGTTATTGAAATCAAATTTTTTTTCTAAGTGGAAAAAGCTAATGAGTCGATAGATTAAGTAGAGGAGTTGTAATTTTTCTTTTGGATCTAATAGTTCCTCCAAAAGCTCAATATTTTTTTTATTTATTTCTAATTTCTTTTCAAGCTTATCTTGTATTTGAAGATACTTTTTTAAATGCTCTTTCTTTTCGGGATATTTATTTATTAAATCTTTTAAGTTTCTTAATTCTACGATAAATTCTAAGCTCAAGAAGTTAGCTGACTTCAAATTTAGCATAAATTGGTTCACATCATTAATGTCGACTAAATAATCAATAATTTTCTCTAAAAAAACCTCGTAAATTATTGGAGCTAATTTTAGATCATATAATCGATGAATTGAAGAAAAAGTTCCAATTTCAGTTTGATTAAGGTTAATAAAAGGATCCAAAAAGGCGTTCTCTAATTCTTCTCCTTCAAATCCCATTTTCAGTAATTCAGTTTTGATCATTTCTGAAAGTTTAGGAAATGAATTATCTAGATCATCGATACTTAATCCTTTTGTTTCGATGAAAACAATAATCTTTTCATGAAAAAATTGGTCTAGTCTGTTAAACAGAGAATCCTCATTGTCTAAGTATAAGCTAGAAATGTTCAACAACCCTTGAAATATCATCAAAAAACACCGAAAATTTACATTAAGTTAAAATTATTGATAGAATCACAATTCTTAATAAAATATTAGGAGAATAAGAATTAATACTTTTTTATTATAAATTGCAGTAAAATGAAAATATTTGCAGATTATTATTTAATTGGGTGGTTATGTTTAAGTATGAAAATTATCAAGCTATAATTTAAAATAATAATACTTTCTTAATATTTTTAATATTAGATCTATAATTTTAACTCGTAATAAAAATCCCTCTATAAAAATTAAGATATAACCATTTGAATTTGAATTTGAATGGATACTTAAAATTTGAAAATATTACTTCATAAAATTTAAAATTAAAAAATAATCTATATATATAAGATAATTTTTAAGGTAAAGATGAAAAATATGACATCACATATATTTGGTACTTCAGGCATAAGAATGGTGTTCCAAAATTATAGCACGACAGATCTCATGTTTACGCCGCAAATGGCTTTAGATGTGGGATTGGCGTTGGGAACATATTTAAAAGGCGAAGGTGTCGTAGTTATCGGGAAGGATATTAGAACTTCTGCTTTACCAATAGAATATTCATTAATTTCTGGGATTTTATGTACGGGATGTAATGTGAAAACATTAGGAATTGTAACCACACCCACATTAGCAATGTCTCTACGATTTTTAGATGCGAATGCTGGAGTTATGATTACCGCATCTCATAATACCCCCGAATATATTGGATTAAAATTTTGGAATCCTTCAGGTATAGGTTATTCCCACGAGCAAGAAGAAGAAATATCGCGAATATATGACGAGAAGTGTTTTCTTGATATCAAGTGGGATCAAATTGGAAAAGTTACTCCGGTTAATGATATTAACGATAAACATATTTCAGATATAATGAATCGTATACTATTTGATGGGAGTAACCTTAATGTTATAGTTGACCCCGGAAACGGAGCGGGATGTGAAATCGTCCCAAGACTATTAAGTGAGTATAATGTAAATATTATTACAATCAATGCACAAATGAATGGTAAATTCCCTGGAAGAAATTCAGAACCTAGTGAAAAAAATTTAATTCAAATTTCCAAATTTTTGAAAATATCAGCACAAGAAGATATTGGAATAGCGCTAGATGGGGATGCTGATAGAGTTATTTTTTTAGATGAAACTGGTGAAATTGTCGATCCAATTAGGTTATTAGCGCTCTTGGCAAAATATTATATACGAAATAATAGAAATAACATTTCTATGAACGATATGAAAGTATCTACTCCTATAAACTCATCTAGTTTAGTTGAGGATGTGTTACAACCACTAGGTTGCGAGGTATTAAGAACTGAAGTCGGAGATATCCAAGTAGCTCAAGCTTTACATGAGAATGGGGGATTTTTGGGTGGAGAAACCTCAGGTACTTATATTTGGCCCAGCTTCCATTTAGGACCAGAATCAATAGTCACAATCGGAATAGTATTACAAATGATGGTCAAAACAGGAAAAACATTAATAGAATTATTGAAAGAAATTCCACAATATCCCTATTACCGTCAGCAATTTCAGCTTATAAAAGATATTCCCTTTACTGATGAAATAAGCCAAAAAATTATTACTGAGATGAAAGAGAGCTTCGATTCTATGGGAAAAAAATTAAAATCTATTAATAAAATGGACGGTTGTAGATTCGATTACGATAATGGATGGATTTTAATAAGACGTTCAGGAACAGGTCCATATTTAAGAATTTCTGGTGAATCTAGTGTCGATATAAATCAATCAATTGAAATGAATAAAATAGCAGAAGAAAAAATGAAGAAATTAAATTTAATATAAAGCTTTTGTGAACATTTATTTTTTTATTTGAAGTTAACTGTTTCTAATTTCTATTTCCATTCCTTTTTGTTCAAGCTTAGTTTTATTAGCAAGGAGTTCTCGACCAGCAATTTTATCCAAAATATAAATTAAATTGCCAACTTTTTCCGAATATATCTGACCATAAGATATTGGAACATCTGGAGTAGGCACATTTAGTAATGATTCAGTTACAGATTTAGTTTTTCGCTCTCCGTTAGCTAATAACACCACTGTTTTCGCCTTATATACTAGCTCAGCACCCATACTGACAGCATAACGAGGACATTCATTTTCTGAGGTAAATTGTCCATCGATTACTGCATTAGTTACTGTATTTTTATCAAGTTTTATTAACATGACTTTACTTCCTTCAAAGGGAATTCCTGATTCATGGAATGCAACATGACCACGTCCACCAACTCCTATAACTTGTAAATCAATACCGCCAGATTTTTCAATTTTTTGGGCATATCCATCTAAAATTGTTTCACGAATCCAATTTAAGTATTCAGAAGACGCGTTATCTTTAATGATAATTGATTTTCCTGAATCAGTTCCTAATTCGGTCCAATCTTCAGGATAGGATGATAGTTCTTGCATAAGGTTTTTTTGATCAATTAAACAAGCATAAGGTAACGTTGTTTCAATAAATTTATTGTTAAGAAGCCCAAAGAATTCTTTAATCATAAAGTAACAATAACTTTGTGGATGTATCGTGCGTTGTTGAGCATTTTCTCCCGGAAGACCAATATATTCATCGAGATTAAAACTGCGAACCCTATTGCTGTCGAATTTTTTAGCGTTTGCCATTTGGGCAAGTTCTTTATAAAGACCCGTGGGTGAATTTCCTGTTGCAAGCCCTAAAACATATTCATCCTTGTCTTGTAATCCTTGGATAATATGATCTTTTACGATTTCTGCCGCAACCTTACTTAATTGTTCAAAATTATCTGTTACAATTACTTTAATCGTCATAAATAATTCCTTTAAATATATTTTATAATAAAAAAAGTTCTCTTTATTAAGAATTTAATTATGCAAACTTTAGAAATTACATTTTTTATATCTTCCATCGGGCAAAATTATTTAAATTTCTTAATCTTTTCTATTTTTAAATGTGTGGCATTTTTGGAATAGTTACAAAGAATCAAGAAATCTCTGTAGGAAAAGTTGCCTTCGAAGGAATAAAACGTTTAGAATACCGTGGTTATGATTCATGTGGTATTGTTTCACTCTATAATTCAAAACTATTTATTAAAAAAGAAGCTGGAAAAATTGATGACATCCATAAAAAAATCAAATTAGATGAGTTTCCTAGTGGTTCAAAACTTGCGTTAGCCCATACAAGATGGGCTACTCATGGAGCACCTACTAAACAAAATAGCCATCCACATTTAGATTGTTTAAACAAGATTGCAGTTGTACATAATGGGATAATAGAGAATTTTTTAGAATTACGAAATGAACTCACTTCTATAGGACACACATTTAAATCTGAGACTGATTCTGAAGTTATTCCCCATTTAATTGAAGACTTTATGAAAAAAGGTAACAATCTTAAGGTTGCTACTATAAACGCATTAAAAAAATGCGAGGGATCATATGCAATTGCAGTCTGTCAGATTAATTATCCTGACTTAATTATAGTTGCTCGAAAAGAATCTCCTTTAATAATTGGAATAGAAGAAGGAAAAACTACTTATTGTTCTTCAGATATTCCTGCTTTTTTACCTTATACAAAAAAATGTTATATAATGGAAGATGACGAACTTGCTGTTTTGAAAGCAGGAGAAGTAGAATTTTTTGATCTTAAAAACAATAATGAATTGATTAAAAAAAAAATACAAAATATTGAATGGAATATTGATGCTGCAGAAAAGGGAGGTTATGAACATTTTATGCTAAAAGAAATCTACGAAGAACCAGATGCTTTAAGGCTTACTATGAAAATTTCAGAGCAACTATTAAGTAAGTTTGCAAACGTATTATTATCAGCAGATGATATATATATCACTGCAGCGGGTACATCTTATCACGCAGCACTAGCAGGAAAATTTATAATTTCTAGATTTCTTGGTAAAAACATTCAAGATATAGAATGCTCTGAATTTGAGACTCAACTAAAAGGTAGTTTACAAAATAATTCCGTAATTATTGCAATCTCACAATCAGGTGAAACGATTGACACGATTGAAGCGATTAGATGGGCAAAAAAAACAGAATCTGTTAAAATCTTAACGATTACTAATGTTGTAGGCTCATCAATTACTAGATATTCCGATCACGTGATCGTAACAAATGCGGGACCTGAGATTGGTGTTGCAGCTACAAAAACATATAGCACGCAAGTTCTTGCTCTTGCTTTGATAGCAGTTTCGATCGCAAAAATTAGAAAAATAATATCTGATGAAGATATAATAAAATACTACGATGCTTTAACTGGAATTCCTAATATCATTGAAAAATTCCTTAAAAAAAATGTTGATTTAATTAAATATATCGTAAACCATTTAGAAAAAAATTTGAATTATTTCTTTCTAGCAAGAGGTATTTCAATCGCAACTGCCAAAGAAGGAGGATTAAAATTGAAAGAAGTTGCTTGTCGGTTTATCGAAGGTTACTCAGCAGCTTCTGCTAAACATGGGCCAATTTCTTTAGTAAGAGAAGGATTTCCTATAATTTTTATTGCTCCACCTGACGAGACATATAATAGATTAGTTGGGAACGTAATGGAGTTCAAATCTAGAGGAGGAAGAATTATTTCCGTCGTTGTGGAAAGCGATGTAAAAATAACAAAATTAAGTGACATAACAATTCGAATCCCTCAACCCGCTGATAAATATCATAATCTATTCAGTCCAATTACTTTCATGCCTGCCTTACAATTATTAGCCTATTATGCTGCCTTAGCTCATGATCTTGACCCCGATAAACCATTAAATCTTAGTAAGACTGTGACCGTTCATTAAAGATATTCATTATTCTTATCAACATTTAAAATTCTTCCTATTATTGCTATTTTAACCATATTTAAAATGTAATAAAAATAAGGAGAAAAAGTAGTGAATAAAAAGGATTATTTTTCCTTGTAATGCCCTCAATTGAGCTGTCATAATAAGTAATTAATTAGGAGGGCCATTTCCAACCATTGAAGTATAAGCTCCTGTGACTGAATTAACTCTAGTATTAAATGAAAAGCCAATTTTTAAATAAAAGATGGAAGATACTTCAATATCGTATTTCGTGTATTTTCAACTATACTTAGAAGCCAAGAAGTCCCAACTTTTAAATTATGCTCATCTAATTTTTTTATAACATTAATATAATCCTTCCCGGTTTTTTTATAGATGTTATCTAAATTCTTTAAAAATTCATCTCTCTTTTTCTCGTCACCAGAATAAGATAGACATTCATTAAAGTTTTAAAATTTAAAATTAGAAATCATTACCTCACTTTTTTTTTTAAATATATCTAATAATTAATACTAATATGGAAAGAGTTTAAAAAAAAAAAAGACCGAAAGGAAAAAGAGAAGAAAGGAGAAAAGTATGACAGGTGAAGATTATGACGATCGTGAAGTTTTTATTTCAGTCAATGATTTGAGCTCTAGGAAACTCAAAATTTCTGCTGGAATTCATCATTTCATGGACAAGAATAAGGAAAAAATAATTGATTCTTTTTCCAATATATGTGAAGATGGGGATTTTTTATTATTATTGATTAAAGATATTTTCCTACATCTAAAGAATGAAACTAATTTATTATATTGTTTGAACATTCACCAACTTAAAGAAATTCCTCCTATCATATATAATATCGTAAAGGAGTCGTTTTCAAATCAAAGACTGGCGTATATAGAAACAGGATTTTTAGAAAAAATTAATACTCTCTACGGTTTCATTTATGTAAGCACAAACACATGTACAGAAAAAAAATATATCGGACAGACTACACGAACCATAGAAATAGAATGGAATGACATTTTAAATTCTGCAAGGAGTTTAGAAAGAAAAAGAAACGGGAAACCTACACAAATAATAGTAAGTAGATATATTTTTAACTCGATTCTTAAATATGACAAAAAAGTATGGGATCTTAAGTTAATCGATATCGCTTACAATAAATCCGAGTTAAATGATAAAGAAGATTACTATATTATAGATCTGTATAATTCGATTGCTCCAAATGGTTATAATTTAAAAAGAGGTGGTGAGGGCGGAAAGCATAATCCAATAACACGGGAAAAAATCGGGAAAGCACAGAGTGAGGTATGGGACAGACCTGGATATAGAGATATGCAGAGTAAAATACAGAGTGAGGTATGGGACAAATCTGGATATAGAGATATGCAGAGTAAAATACAATCCGATAAATGGGACAGACCCGGATATAGAGAAAATCAGAAGAAAAAACAAAGCGAGGTATGGGACAGACTTGGATATAGGGATATGCAGAGTAAAACACAAAGCAATGTATGGAACAGACCTGGATATAGGGATATGCAGAGTAAAATACAATCTGATAAATGGGACAGACCTGGATATAGAGAAAATCAGAAGAAAAAACTAAGCGATGTATGGAACAAACCAAGTGGGGAAAAAAAAAAGAGCGAAGTCTCTATAAAAGTATGGAACAAACCAGGATATAAAAAAAAATATTGTGAAGCTAGAAAAGAAGCTTATAAAAATGATCCAAAATTACGAGCGAGGTTAGCTAAAGCCTCAGAAAAAGCTCGTGAAGTTACAAGGATAGAAATAAAAGACAAAAGACAGTTTTTAATAGACATAAAAAAATCAAAAATTCAAAAAGATATAATAAAAAAATATCCGTTTAAAACTAAAGATACTTTAAATAAAAGAATAAAAGAGATTTTAGGTCCGTTAGGAATTCAGCATTATTCAGAAGCAAAAAAGTTTTTTCAGCATAATAAAGTAGAAGATGTTTTAAAAAAATTAAAAGACTTAGGACATATATTTTAAAAATTCTAAATCAAAAAGGGATTAATCTCCTTTTTTATACCATTAAATAGGTTGTAATAATAAAGAATTAATTAATATTAAAGAATTAATTAATAGGGATATTTATTACCACTAAACTATAAGCTCCTATAATAGTATTTATAGTAGACATTAAATGAAAAGACAATTTCTAAATAAACGATGGAAGATACTTCAATATGGTATTTCGTGTATTTTCAACTATACTTAGAAGCCAAGAAGTTCCGACTTTTACATCATATTCAGTTAAATTTCTAATTACATTGATATAATCCTTCCCGGTTTTTTTATAAATGTTATCTAAATTCTTTAAAAATTCTTCCTTCATTTTCTCATCACCAGAATATGATAGACATTCATTAAAGCATTTTTCGATTTTTTGTATATTTTCAAGTAGTTCTCTTTTTTGATTTATCAACTCATTTGACACTTCATTACCCTTAATCGATTTATACAATTCAATGGATTTTTCCATCTTACTAGCTAATTGCTTGAATCTTTTAATTCTCTCATTGAAAATAATCGAAAGTTTTTCAAGTGCACCTTCATAAAGTAGTTTTTCCATATCACTTCCTTGAAAAAACTTAGAACGTACAATTAGGTACCATTGTCTAAGAGCTATTATGTTTGCTATATATTCAATACAATTTATAACTCTTTTTTTAACGCTCCAATATAGTCCAGGATAGAAATCCAAATCCTCTTTTTGAGGTTCTTTACCCATTAAAAGTTTATGACCTTGAGGACAATCTCCGCGGTAAATAACTCCCGCTGCAATTACTGTCTTATAACCTATCCGACTTGGTCCTACTATTCCGCCTTGCCCCCCTAAAAAGATAGGAGGTTGATTGAGCATAACACCATATGCTACATCTCCAATTAAAGATGCAGTTGCTTTATCCTGATTAGGTGTGTAATTAAAATGAATATAGGAACTACCCACTTCACTATGGTTTGTTCTACTCGTCCCACCTGCCATTAAAATGTCACAAAAATTAATAATGCTCCCTAATGTGACAAAAGGAAATAGAATTGTTTGCTTTAGACCTACGGTATGAGCAGCATTAGCTTCCTCCTCCAGAAGGCATCCTTCTCGGACTTCGGCACCATCCTGAAACGTTGATCCTTTCAGAAATGTTGATCCTTCAAAATATCCACCGTTTAATTCTACATTTTTCCCTAATTGACAATTTTTAATAGTAACTGGAGACCTACTCCCCAGCTTAACTCCCGGCATAATAAGTGTTTTTTCCCCAAATATTTTACATCCTGAGTGTATCGTAACATCCTCAGATGATATCAGATTAATGTTGACTTCCTCGCTTATTTCAACCGAAGAAGGATTTGGTATTTTGACTCCTTTTTCAATTAAAGCAGTAATTAATGAGTTTTTATTATATACCATAGAAGCATATCTCTTTTCTAGTTCAGATCTCTTATTTTTTTTATAAAAATAATTTCTAACTTCTAATAAACCTTTTTTAGTAATTCACACTTTTTCTACACGAAATATATGGCTATTCCAACCCACTAATTCGATATATAATCCATTTTCACGAAGATCTTTTCCTTTATAAATATACTCGTTCCTTGTAAGCAGATCTGTAAACTTCCAGTTAAATTGTCCAAAATCTATATCTTCTATTATTAAATGCGCTTTGGAAGAAATTATACTATAATTGACAACAATTAATAGTCGATCCTTATCTGTCCACCACTGATACGAAATAATATTATTGAAAGAGTTATCACTTGAACTGACAGGTTTAACTTTACATAAAGACCATTTTCCATTATCAAACGCTCTTCCGGGAATAATTTCCAACAAATTGTCATAAAATTCCATAAGAGCTACATTATCATCTTCTGTCGGCGCCCTTCCTAATTGAACAGGTATTTTTATTTCGTATCCTCGTGTTTGACCTTCAAAAATCAATCGAGCGCCGGGTAGTGTTGAAATAATAACAGCAGCAGCTTTTGAAGCTTCAGTTCCTAATATTGTTATAACTCTTGGTTCGTCGTGATTTTCAATAAATCTAAGTAGTTTATTTTGGTAGTTTATATCCGCGTTAAGATGTTCTTTTATGCTTTGAACATTAGTTTGTATTAAACGCTCGTATAATCTTTTATCGTAACAAAAATCGAAACCTTGTTGAATTAATTCCCATTCCATATCCCAATAAACTTCAGCAATAAACTTAAAGTTGGGATATTTTTCCTTAACTGGGGATATGATGTCTACCCAATACTCATTCTCAAGGGGTAAACCCGCTTTTTCACCCCAAGTTTTGCTGAAAACATCATTAATCATTAACATTGCCATATCACACCTAACACCATCACACTGTTCTGCAATCGAAAGTAGAGTGTTGATTGCTTTGGAACGTGCCTTAGAAGAAAATGCGTTTATTTGTACAGTATCTGTCCAAGGGGGAAAATTAGGATCTTTACCATGAGCATAGACCGTATCTCCAACGGAATAAAAATCGTAAGGTTTGGTCATTAATTCTTCTAAGGTTCCTTTTATAAACACATCCGATTTCTCAAGTGTCCAGAGATGATCAATAGAAACATGATTAGGAACATAATCTAAAATAAGTAGTAAATCAAGGTCCATCAAATCGGTTCTAAATGATTTTAGAGCATCAGAACCGCCTAATTGAGAGCTAACATGATAATAATACACCGAATAAGGAGACCCAACAACATCTTGAGTGTTATAATATCTCAATGCTTTACGATACTCTTCCTGTAAGCCCTCATGATTCATCGCAATTTCTCTACCTATAGGACTACGTTCCCAAACACCCATCAACCAAACGACATCAAAAGGAGTTAATTCTTGATCTATTAATTCAATGGGTATTGAATCAAGTTTAATATTATGACCATATATATCAGATAAATTCGTTAACCACGGCCATGTATTAATTTCGAATATTTTTGGATGGACAGGCCAAGAATGTTCTTTGGTAGGCATGATTATTCTTACTTTTATTATATTTTTGAGGATTAATTACTATTTAATATACCGCTTAATTTAAAAAATGAATTTTATTATTTACTAAATTATCGATTAAATATCAAAGTGTTATTTTTTGTTATTTTTTAATAATCAATATATATAAATTATTAAATAATCATACTATAATTAAGAAAAATAAAAGAAGTGAGTTTTGAAAGTGAGTGAAGAGAAGGATGCAATAAGAAAGTTGATAATGCTCATTTCTGATCTTCGAGCCAAGGATGAAGAACGTTATGAAGCCCATGTCAATTTTATGAACGAAACAATCAAAATGATTAGCGCTATCGAATCCCAGATGAACAAGCATTGGTCCACGGTATTAGATTCTCTCAAAGAATTGAATGAAAATATCAACAGTAATTTAGATTCATTACTTACAGGAATTAATCCTAAAGGGCTTAGAGAAACTTCCAAATCACTTCAAGAAATTATGGACACAATGAATAAAAGCGTACAATCAATGAATTTGGAGAAAGTACTTAGCGAGCTTAAAGTTTTAAAAAGTTCTACAACCTTAAATGCACAACTAGCTCAAAGTCTTCAAACTATTCCTATTGGTCAACCACCAGAACAAATAACCGCTAACATTAACTTAAATCCTCCAACTGGAGTTTCCGCGCCATCAATAGAGGAATCAGAAGTTTATGGATTTGTTCCTGGAAAAAAGAAGAAAAAGAACGAAGATGAAGAAGAACCACATCTAATGAAACCATCAGATTTGTTCAAAAAATAATAACTATATTTATTATTCAAATTTAAAAATTTTTTGTATCTTTTAATCTTTCCATGAACGGTATGAGAGTTTTTCTAACTTGTTCTATATTTTCACCGATTTTTTTGAAAGTGATAACTATAGCTGGTATGTTATACTCTGCTTTTAGTTTTTCTTTTAGTCTTTCATAAGTTTTTGAAATTGAAGGGCACCCGTATACTTGATTGAAGATCAACCCATCTATGTTCATGTTTTCAGCAGCTTTTAAATACGAATTAGTCATGTTTTCATCGTCGCATCCTATTCCTTTTGTTGAAGCGTTCAGTAGAAAACGCGCATATTCTTCTATAGGATCAGATTTGTGAGATATGGGAATTTCTTCTAAAAATCCTAACACATCCCAATCGGCATAAATTATCCGACCTCCTAATTTATAGATAATTTCGTGAATTTCTGGTTCCCAACCTTGATACATGGGAGCGAATAGCAACCTTGGCATGTGAGATACATCCATTCCTATACCCTTTCTAATCCTCTCTCTCATCTCTTTAACTAACTGACTCAAATTTTCTAAATATCTTTGAGCGTTTGAATTATAATCTTGAAAAGTGATAGTTAATAGTGCTAAAATTTCTGCGAATGTAGCTGGATTGCATGGATAAAAGTTGGAATCGCTAATCTCGTAAAGGATAGTTTTATAAAACCGTTTTACTTGATTGCCAATACGAAATTGCTTCTGTAAGCTATTATCTGATACAAAATTACCCGTGATTTTCTCTAGTTCACTAATTCCGTTCTTGACATTATTAACCATTTCCTTTAAAGCTATATCTTCATTATCTGAATTCTTCGAAGGAATATCGATTATGATTTGATGCGGTACTGTCG
>Ga0307377_10006284_pt1 | contig 12480 bp, 12 predicted proteins | sample TR3MG_FD_202535 | JGI IMG/M metagenome (GOLD analysis project Ga0307377, IMG submission 202535) | Soil microbial communities from Risofladan, Vaasa, Finland - TR-3 | ecosystem: Environmental > Terrestrial > Soil > Coastal area > Acid sulfate soil | place: Finland: Risofladan, Vaasa | collected...
ACCAGCGGCCTCTGCCTACAGGATCTCGACGTTCGTTGGATGCACAATCACATCCATACCATCCATCAGAAAGAAGAGGCTGTCGCCGTGCAGCGATTGACTGATTCATTGCTGGCGAAGATGGAAGTTCTGGTTGAGCGGGGGGGGAATTCGTCTAATCCGATGCTGGCTGAATTGACTGCTTGCACCGATCTGTTGGAGGTCGAGGATCTGCGTTTCATGAGTGAACTGAAACATTCTCTGCGAGAGGGTGTAAAAATATTTGAGCAATATGAACATCAGACGGTCAGGCAAGGCAGCCAGCGACTTATGGAAGCGGTCAAAGGGATCTCCGGATCACTTGACGACTATTACACCCGGGTTCATGCGGGCATACAAGAGTTAGAACGCAGCAGAGGCTGGCGCATATTGGGCGAATAGTCTTATGATAAGTTCGGAAGCGGTCAGGGTAGAGAATAAATAGGGAATAACTGAAACCAAGCGGGTCTCCCAGCACTGTTTCTGACAGACCACGCTGCAGAATTTGATAGAGGTTACTGGGGGACAGGAATTCTTGGAGTCGAATGGGGTCCTGGTGTCAAAGGGGCTTTCAGAACAAGTTTGAAACCATCGGAGAATATAACGAATTGACTTGGGGCTGAGTGGTTTGAACTCACGGGGAATGATCGACCAGCTGTCAGGCGCATTGGTTTTGAGGGACTCGAACCCAGGACCTCACGGATGTGAAGCCTCAAGATTGGAATCAAAATCGTATGGGCCATTCTACTTGAGGTATAACCCTTTAACAATTAGCGATTTTTCAAGGATCCGCGGGGTCTGATCTGCACTGTTATTGTAAATCAGCCTCTCGGGCTTTAATTGATATATCTCGTCGATATTCTGCAGTTACCAGACCAGATTTCAATCCCGGGACAGAGGAACTTCTTAGAACCGGTGAAGAAATGGCAGATACCATTGACCAAAAGGAACAGATTCCGGATGGAACGATGGGGCAAATTCCGATAATTCTCGCTGCTTCTGTCTTGGATTTTTCATGCATCGCGCCCGGTTATACTCCTCTCTCTATTTATGTTGCTCAAGCCAATCAAGCATAGCTTGAACGCTGCCAGTGGCCAGGGCAATGCTTGTATCGGCCGCGCCGTAATACAGATGAATCGTATCGCCATCAGGTGCAAGCGTGTAACCACAGGGAAAGACGACGTTGCCCACATCCCCCTTCAGCTCATAGGGTTCTTCCGGCCCAAAGAACCATTCGTCGCCACGCTTTAAACAATGTTCCGGCTTGTGTAAGTCAAAGAGCGCCAGTCCCAGCCGGTAAATAGCGCCAGCCGCTGTCTGGCGCACACCGTGGTAAATCACCAGCCACCCTTGGTCGGTTTCGATAGGCGGCGGCGACAAGCCGATTTTATTGGCGTCCCACCAAGCCCCGCGCCGGGCCTCCATCATGAGTTTGTGGCTGCCCCAGTGCCGCAGGTCGGCCGAATAGGATATCCACATATGGGCCCTGGGTGCACTGACCGGCCGGTGGATCAAGGCCCAGTGATCACCAATCCGATGGGGTAGCAGAGCCGCATCTTTATCTTCCGGTGGCATAATCACCCCATAGCGATCGAATTGGAGAAAATCTCTCGTGAATGCCAGAGCCACACCAGGGCCGTCGCGCGTGTAGGCAGTGTAAACAATGGCATATTGGCTTAATTCGGGAACGTAGGTGATGCGCGGATCTTCAATGCCCCACAATTCTTCTGGAAAGTGATCGGGATCAGCCAAAAGAGTGGGCTGGGAGTCAATTTGCCACCCATCCACGCCGTTGGCCGAGCGGGCTGCACATAAGTGGGAAAGTCCACGCCGGTCCTCGACGCGGCACAGGAGCAAAGTGGTGCCATTGGGCAGCAGCGTGGCGGCCGGGTTAAAGACGGTGTGGGCCGGATAGGGCCAGTCGCCTGCAGTCAGGATGGGATTCAGCTTGTGTCGGCGAAGAAGTTCAGAGGGTTGATGATTCATACCGTTTGTGTCTCCATAGTTAGTAAAAGATTTTCGGACAGGCGCAGCTCCAACAAGGTCTGGATAAAAGCCAGCGTCGACTCCGCGCCTTGATTCTGATTTGGGCGGTCGGGATGGAGACCGTCTCGGCAGCCCCCCGTGGTCGGATCGTAAAGAGGCAAGTTTAAGTCGTTGCGTCCCAAGAACCATTCGAAGGAACGCCTGGCTTCTGTACGCCAGCTTTCGTCGCCGGTGCTGCGATAGGCTTCAAGGCAGGCAGAGGCCATGGTTTGCGCCTCGACCGGTTGTTGATCGAACCTGGCCCGCTCACCATGCCGCTCATAAAAACCGTTGGAGCCGATAGGGACAAAATGACCCCCTTTTACGTCCGCCCGCTGTAGGTCAGCCAGCCAACTGAGCGACTCCAGCCCGGCCTCGGTCATGGCCGAATCTGGGATCCATTGGCCGCACATCAGCATGGCTTGCGGCAGCACGGCATTGCAATAACTTAAGCTTGTTTCATACCAGCGCCAGTCATCTGAGCGGCTTTGTTGGTACAGGGTGAGCAGGCGGCTGGCCAATTCATCCCGGACCTGGCTGGCCCGGCGATCCCCGTCAAAGCGGCGCAGATACTCATGGATGCCAATGAGGGTGAAGGCCCAGGCCCGCGGGCTGGTGGTATTAAGAATGGCGGGCAAGGCTTGCTCAAACAGCCAGCCGGCTACACTCTGCAGCGCCGGCGTGCCAGAGCGGCCCAACACGGTGCCTAAAGCCCACAAGGTGCGGCCGTGACTGTCCTCTGAACCGCTTTCTTCCAGCCAATGGCGCTGGTAATCCATGAAGTTGCGAAAGCGGCCAGTCTCGCGATTGAAGGCATACCCGATAAAAGCGAGATAACGGGAAGCCAGGGTTAGGACTGTGCCACTGCCCCATTCCAATTCCGCTAGGTGCGTACACACAATCAAGGCTCGGGCGTTATCGTCGATGCTGTAGCCCTCGTCATAGTTGGGTATTGTGAAGTTAGCGTGTTGCAACATGCCGGTATCATCCGTCATGTTGCGCAGGTGATTGAGTTTGAGGCGTGGCAGTTCGCCCGGACGTTGGTTGAGCGATTTGACCGCGAAGCCGGCCGAAATGAAAGAGCGACGTTCGTCGCGGGCGCGTTCAAAACTCGCCATGTAGCGCTGCGCCACCTGTGGCCAGATCATGGCCCGCCCAAACAGATAGGCCCGCTTGCGCATGGCGTGGCGCTCGGATTCGTTATCCAACAGGTCAAGCACTTGCCCGGCTAATGCCGCCGGGTCGCGGAACGGCACTAATGCGCCTCGTTCTTTGGCCAGCATTTCTTCCGCATACCAATAGGGCGTTGAAATAATGGCTTTGCCCGCGCCCAGGGTGTAGGCTAGGGTCCCGGAGGTGATCTGGGCCGGATTGAGGTAAGGCGTGATGTAGATATCCGCCGCGCTGATGAACTCATTGAGTTCCTCAAGGCTGACAAAGCGGTTGTAGAAGATCACCTGACCGGCCACGCCTTGATCCTGGGCCAGCCGCTGCAGGGTTAATCGATAGGTTTCACCGTCCTGGCGCAATACGTGAGGATGGGTGGCTCCGACAATGATGTAGACCACGTTGGGATAGCGAGCCACAATGGCGGGCAGGGCGGCGATGACCGTTTCAATACCTTTGTTGGCCGAGAGTAAGCCAAAGCTGAGCAAAACCATTTTGCCCTCGACGCCAAACAGGTCTTTGTGGAAGCTAGGATCGACAAAGGAGACATCGGGGATGCCGTGGGGGATCAGATCGATTTTCTCCGGCGGGACCTCATAAACCGCCTGCAAGAATTCCACGCCGCGCTCACTCATCACCACCACCCGATCCGACAGGGACGTAACTTCTTGCAGCACCCGTCGCTGAACCGGGTCAGGGTCTTTCAGAATGGTGTGCAAGGTGGTGACAATGGGCATGCGCAAGTTACGTAAGAGAGCCAGGATGTGGCTGCCCGCTGGCCCGCCAAAGATACCGTACTCGTGTTGCAGGCAGACCAGGTCGACGCCGTTAATATTGAGAAAGTCGGCGGCGCGGCGATAAGAGTCGATATCTCTCTCCGCCAATTCAAAGCGAACCCGCGGCGGATAGGTGTAGCCAGCCTCGATATCGTTGACGGGCACGGCGATGCAGCTTGTATCGCTATATTCGGTGGCGATAGCCTCACATAGGTCGGTGGTGAAAGTGGCAATGCCGCACTGGCGCGGCAAGTAGTTGCCGACGAAGCCAACGCGCTTGATCGCTGAATGGGTTGGATTGTTTTCCATAGACAAATAGCTCCTACTGAGCATCCATGTCTATTCCGTTAACATCCCCGGAATCTCGGCCGTCAGTGTCTAACTTCCGGGTGCGATAGCTCTCGTAATCTGGGACTAGACGATCGTATACTCCGTCCATTAATGGTGATGAGATCATAAAATCGGCGGACGCCCGATTGCAAGCAATCGGAATGTTCCACACAATTGCCATGCGTAAAAGTGCCTTGATATCGGGATCATGGGAGAGGGACTCAAGCGGATCCGAAAAGAAGATCATAAAGTCTATCTCGCCATCAGCAATCTTGGCCCCAATTTGCTGGTCGCCACCCAGGGGTCCGCTTTGAAGTTTGATGATATCGAAGCCAAGTTCTCTTTCCAGTAGCGCGCCGGTGGTGCCGGTGGCGTATATTAGATGGTGGGCCAGGAGGTCGCGGTTGAATTTGGCCCATTCCACCAGATCCCTTTTCTTGTGGTCGTGCGCGATGAGAGCGATCTTCTTATCATGCTCCATCGGGATTTTTTTGTGAGTCATCTGATTCATTTAAAATCATTATCTCCATTGCTGCGAAATAACCTGACAGGTTGTTATCGCCATGCGGGAAGCCCTTCAACCGCTCGGTGCAACCACCTAATGGGTGGATGATATCACCTTTGGATAGGGCTACCCCTGGCAAAACAGTCTTCCTACTGAGTACAGGTCTGGCGTAAACTATCCGGCAGCCCCCATAGTCTGGTTGGCGATGTGGATCTCCAAGACCATCTGCTCAATCCGTGTCCGTTCTTTATCTGCCCAGTCGCCGTGCCCCTCTGCCATCTTGAGGATCGTTGTCAGCAAGTCGGCGCTGGCCTGGTCACGCGGTTCGTGGGCCAAAGCGATGGCGGCGTTGTAGGCCTCAATTCCTGCCAATTCAGCTTCCTGATCATGGCCGATCATATCCGGCACCGTCTGGCCGATTTGGATTGGGTTGGGCCGGGAGACAACTGGGGTACGTTCCAAGAAGATGATACGCTGGATGAGCCACTCGGCATAGTGCATCTCGTCGTGCGCCTGCTCCTCAATGGCCTGGTGGAGCTTGTCTTAGCCCCAATTGTCACACCTCTAGGAGTGTCCCATGTATTGGCTGATAGCCGTCAGCTCATCCGCCAGAAGTTGGTTCAATGCCGTCAATAGTCTCTCGTTGCCTTTCACAGTTTGGTCCTTATGTCAGCTGCCTGAATTAAATTTCCCGTGTCAATAGACGACTCTTAGCGGGCCCTTCGGTTGGACTTGCTCAAAGAGTTTTAACTAACCACTCAATTCTCTACTTGTTGATGAAGCCAGTTTGCGAGCTGCCCGACTGCCCAACCCATTATGTTATTGAGCGCTAGGAAGTGAAAATACCTGGTGATTTTTTCTGCGCCTTTTTATCTTTCTTTGCCTGCCTCTTTTCCTTTAGTGTTTTGGCCGGCTTTTTCTTGTCCTGCTTCCTAGTATTCTGACCTTTCGTCATGATTCGTTTTCTCCCTTCGATTGAAGTTGTTCTGCCTGATGGTGCCGACACCCGCTATTGGAGTCCAACACCGAACCGGCTACGGATGTCGCAGCGATATCCACGGGTTTACATCATGCCACCCATGCCACCCATATCACCCATATCACCCATTCCGCCACCAGCCGGCGTGGCTTTGGGTATGTCGGTGATAAGCACCTCGGTGGTCAAGATCATAGCCGCGATGGAGGCCGCATTTTGCACGGCACTGCGGGTCACTTTGGCCGGGTCGATGATACCGGCTTCAAACATGTCTTCATACGCCTCGGTCATCACGTTGTAGCCGATAAAACCACGTTCGCTCTGCCGGAGACGCACCTCGTTAATGATGACGGCCCCTACCTTCCCGGCATTGCTCGCCAATTGGCGCATGGGCTCCTCAAGAGCCCGGCGAATAATATTAATCCCGGTATTGATATCGGGATCGTCATCTTTGAGCTCCTTAATGGCCTCAATCGCATTGATCAGGGCCACGCCACCGCCGGGCACCACGCCCTCTTCCACGGCGGCACGGGTGGCGCTCAAGGCATCCTCAACCCGATGCTTTTTCTCCTTCAACTCGGTTTCGGTAGCCGCGCCCACGCTGATGACGGCCACGCCGCCGGCCAATTTGGCCAGGCGCTCTTGTAGCTTCTCGCGGTCGTAGTCGCTAGTGCTGTTCTCGATCTCGACCTTGATCTGGTTAATGCGGCCCTTGATCTCTTCCGCTTTGCCATGGCCGCCGACAATGGTGGTATCATCTTTGGTCGAAGAGACTTTGTCAGCCCGGCCGAGGTCTTCGATGGTAGCTTTATCCAGCTTGCGCCCCATTTCTTCGGTGATGACGGTGCCGCCCGTGAGGACAGCAATGTCCTGTAGCATCGCTTTGCGGCGGTCGCCAAAGCCAGGAGCCTTAACGGCGATAACGTTGAAGGCGCCGCGCAGTTTGTTCAGCACCAGCGTGGCCAGGGCTTGACCGTCCACATTTTCGGCAATAATAACCAGGTCGTGCTTGTCGGTCTGGATCACCTTTTCGAGGATGGGCATTATATCCTCGACCATTGAGATTCTCTTGTCGTAGATGAGAATGTAGGCGTTTTCCAGCACTGCCTGCATAGTTTCCGCATCAGTGATGAAATAGGGGCTGATGTAGCCGTGGTCGAACTGCATGCCATCCACATACTCTACTTCAAAGGCCAGGCCCTCGCTTTCTTCCACAGTGATGACACCGTCTTTGCCGACTTTGTCCATCACTTCGGCAATCAAATCACCAATGGCGGAGTCAGCTGCGGAGATGCTGGCCACGTGGGCGATGTCATCGTGGCCTTTGATTTCGATCGAATTCTTACGAATGGAGTCGGCCACCGCCGCGGCAGCCAGTTCGATCCCGCGCTTCAGTAGCATGGGATTGGCCCCGGCAGCCACGTTCCTAAGACCTTCGTTGACAATGGCTTGAGCCAATACGGTGGCGGTGGTGGTGCCGTCGCCGGCCACGTCGTTGGTTTTGGTGGCCGCTTCTTTAAGCAGCTGGGCGCCCATATTTTCAAACGGATTGGATAGTTCGATTTCTTTGGCCACGGTGACGCCATCGTGGGTAACGGTAGGCGAGCCCCATTTTTTATCGAGGGCGACGTTGCGGCCCTTGGGGCCGAGCGTGGTTTTGACAGCCTGGGCCAGGGTGTCCGTCCCCATCTTGAGCCGTCGGCGCGCATCTTCGCCAAATCTAAGTTGTTTTGCCATGTGGCATCTGCTCCTTAATAATGAAATAAGCTAATTAATACTGGACAACGGCCAGGACATTTGTTTCTTTCAAAATGAGATGGTTTTTCATTTTCAGTCTTTAATTCAGTGCCAGTATATTTGGTCTAGAGCACTGTATCGCCCTGGCTGACATCCATCGCTTTGCACGAGCTATTCTCTAACGCACTGAGCGATGCTCGATTCGGTCTTTATCCCTAGTTTCATCAATGTCTCGTTTACGCAGCATCCGTGACTTGTTCCTCTTCTCTACACTTTTATCCGCAAACAAGTATTCTCCGCTGTTAAAGTCCAATGTCTTGATAACGATCTCAATCGGCCGACCATTGTCCAGACGCAATGTAAATTCGTCATCGTATCCGAACTGGTCTTGAATACCACCGACAATCTCAACGTAACCCCATATTCCTTTTAATTCGCCTGCCTCTTCTCTGACGTCGAATCGGTAAGAAACATCGGATACATATTGATTCTCTCTGTAAACTTGACCTAGGCCCGTTGGGAACTCAGTCTTCAATCCTGGCTTACGCTGGAACGATGGTCCAATAGATACTTTTGCCCACTTTTCCCATTTTTCCATTTTGAAGCTCCAAAAGTTATCGCTGCGTAAGGAGCAGCCTTCTTAAATCAGATTGAGCACCACGTCTATTCGACCGTTCATGGTGCTTACCCGCCAATGAGCACAAGCTGTTTGGTGCATTCGGTCGCAACGTGTTTGTCGGGAGCCGTCTCACCTGGCATCGTGGCCCAACCCTGTTCTGTTACATAAGCGGTGCGTTTGGAAGAAGAACTTAATGCATTCAACTCCTGAAGCCTCACTACTGATTGGGCATCTGTATTAAACTGGGCAACACAGATCGATGCCAACCGCTCGACGACGGCACTTTGAGCGGATGCTTTGGCCAAATGACTGGCGGACCCGTCCGTCGTCCAGCCACCTCGAGTAAAGCCGAGAAATCGGGTGAGCACGATCGCGTCGATGGCGATCCAGAAAACACGCGATTTCTTCGGTTTTGCCTGACTCCACCTTTTTCGAATACGTGTCGGATTGGCTTGCACCGTATTTCTCCTATGTCAAGCATAAGGGCGGCGGCGCGCGAAACGAAAAAAGATAAATGGGAAGTCATAAATAACGAATGCCTTCAGCCGCTGCTCGCAGGCGGCCGGCTACCCGGTCCGGCATCTCGCCTTTGCTGATAAAGGCGTCGGCCCCGGCAGAGAGAGCAGCCTGCTGGCGGGCATCCAGTTGGCTGATGAGGACAATAACGACAGCGGTCGGGCAGAGTGCCCGCAGCTGGGTCAGGGTGTTGCCAGAATCTATGGAGATTAATTCCCAGTCCACCAGTAACATATCTGGCCGGCTTTCTGGGGCCAGGGCTAAGGTGATGGGCCAGTCGGCCGCTTCGCCGACCACTTCCATGCTTAAATCTAGTAGCATTAGCCGGAGGGCGGCGCGTACGTCGGGCTGGGGAGCGGCTAATAACACACGAGTCATGAGTTAATCGTACCTCCAACACGCCCTGGAAACATCGGCCGCTCAGGGGGTTTTTAGCTCCCCCAGTTGGGGGATATGGATTTCATGTCTAGGGAATAATCGTTTCGAAATAAGCCGCGAAGCTGACTAGGAGATAAGCTGGTCACATTGAATGATGCAATTAACCCATTCATTAGCCCAACTTTTCCATACGAGGGACAGAAGCGGGTTTTGCAGGAGAAGGGAACAAACCCGTTTTCCATGGTGCTCAGGACAGACATAAAGAGCATAGCCGCTCCGAGGATTACGGCAGCCCATTATCTTTTCGGCTGTTTTCTGCACGCAAGCTCGCTGGTCGGCCGGAATCTCTTCCCGACGATAATCCCATCAGCGTTCCCAGTGGTCGATAAAGATGTTCCGAACCGGTCACTACGTGCTTTGTCGGCGTATGAAATAACAAGAGTGCCGCCGCTCCAAAGGTGGCGATGGCTAATATCCGTTGGCTGGCGTCAGAGAAACCGATATTATAGTAGAATGAGTTTTCGGGTTATTGAGTGTGGTTTAGAAAGAGCGAGTATTCAGACCGCATTTGCTCGGGCAATCAACGGAATGATCGATTTAGTGCTCTAAAGATTTAAACCATTGATTGTCTAACGGGATCCTGGAGATACGACGATGAAGAACTACTATCTGATCCTCAGCGTTGAGTCCGATGCCACGATGGAGCAGATCCGAGCCGCGTATCTCCGCCAGGCAAAGGATTTTTACCCAGATTATTATGGTCAGGACATCGGTCCGTTCATTGATATTCACGAAGCTTACTCGGTGTTAAGCGATCCGGCTCGACGGCGAGCGTATGACGATGTGCTGCATCAGCGTTCTTATACAGAACCAAGCAGGCCAGGCAGTGCCAGAACCGAACCACTATTTTCGAGCAAGCCCGCACCAGAACCGTTGATACCGACCCAGGAGCAAGCTGACCTGGGCGAATTATCGCTCACCAGGTCTTTTGGTTCCTTTAGTCCCTCGTTTGATGAGCTGTTCGACCGTCTCTGGCGCAATTTCAGTCTGGTTAGGCCTAAGGTTGAACGGTTGAGGAGTCTGACTGTCGAAATTCGCATCTCGCCTAAAGAAGCATTGCGCGGCGGCCGTGTTCGACTTCTAGTCCCGGCGCGGTTGAGGTGCCAAGTTTGCCAGGGACGCGGTGGTATGGGATTTTATGCATGCTGGCAATGCAATGGCGCTGGTGTTGTTCAGGGGGAGTATCCTGTAATCATCACATTCCCACCAGGGGTTGTTAACAACTGGGTGGTTGAGATTCCTCTTGACCGTTTTGGCATTAGCAACTTCTATTTGAGAACCATTTTTAGAGTATGTGAAAGCCTGTCCCCAGAAGAGTAAAGTTTACTACTGAACAGGGTGTAGCCAGCCCCTACGCAGGCGTATCCTCATGTTACTGAAGTTGGTGGGAGTTAATGTCAGAAAATACTTCTCGCCAATGAGGGCTTTACACCTTCGTTACCTCAATTCCCTGGGGTCCCCTCATATGATCCTGAATTAGTGCCACCGATGACACCCATGTAGATAACAGGACGATTGGACCAGTTTCCGCACGCCAACATCTTGGCTTATGTAGACGATGACAACTATATTGTTGGGCTGACTTATGCGTTGCTAATCGTTTCTAAAGTCCTCAAGTTCTTCCTTCTCTGCTTGCCTTTGTAGTATGTCTCGCACAGCCAAGGCCGACCTGTATTCGGTGGCCAGTCTGCCGGCAATTTCAGCAATTGCTGTCTCAAAGTCCGCTTGAAACTCGCTCGGAATTTTGCAGTGCACTTTGTGCGTGAATTCCGCCCAGGCGTCTTGAAGTTTCGTTCGAATCTGGATTTCGCAGATCTTTCTCTCCTCGACGACAGTGCGTTGCTTTCTGCAGGTCTTCACACGATCATAAGAAATATCCGCCAGAATGCGAATCGATCTGTATCCGGTACACGTCGGATCTATGATGTAGTCTTCCAGAGACCGCGGCTTGATGCGCAACTGCTTGGTAGCCTGGATGTAGTCGAGCATTCCGTAGCAATCATCAACAAACCAGCAAATCACTCTAGCGCCAATAAGATCCGTGATAACTTCGTTCGGATAGCGAAACATGGGCCAGTTAGTCTTCTCCAGTTTCGCGAGAAAACTCGTCAATGACTTAACCCTAGAGTGTTCGTCAACCGCTTCACGAGGGAGCTCGTTTTCTACTGTGTGAGCCGAAGCCAGTTGATCGAGTCTGATTTTGAGTAGTTGGCTTATCGATTCCAGTTCGTCGCCGAGCAATCGAAGAACCTAATGGCTCTATCGATTAGAAAGTCTCTCCGTTCTTTTCGGGTTAAGAGTTCGGTCATGTCTCATTCCTACTGGTATTCTCGTCTGCCCAGCGCGTTGATCAGCAAAATTCTTGATGTAATATCTCCACTTTCACACATTATCCAAACCAAAATTGGGCATGCTAAGGAGATAGCGTATCTTATATTCTGTAAATTTGGTCAACCCCATGTGAATTGGAACGGTCACCAGAGTTGGCCGATTGGCCGCTGTCGCTCTACCCTTTCAACCCCAAAACCATTAACAACTTCCATAAGTCGCTTGGGGATTGGAACAAGACTGATGATTTGGACACAGCCGTTGTAGCGGAAAGGTTGCGTTTTGGCCGAGAATTGCCGTATCCTTTTCATATGGAAGAGCGGCACCTGCCCCTGCGTGCGCAGCCTGACCCGCTATCGTTACCATCTAGTGGGCGAATTGGTGCGCGTCAAGTCGCACGCCCTGTCCCTGGTCTATCTCCAGGCCAGTGACTATACTGCTGACCCGGCCTTCTCCAATATCTTTGGTAAAACCAGCCAGTCCGTGCTCAAGGAATTCCCGTCGATGTAATCCGTCGCCGCCATGCCTTTTGATGAACTGGTGGAATGGCTCGATGTCAAAGGAAAAAGGCGTTTCTCCCAGCCGGAAGACAAAGCCCGCCGCTTGCAGCAAATCGCCCGCGATTCCTACCAGTTACCCGACGGTTGGCTCGGCGCGGTTAACACTGCCTTGACCTTGAGCCTGCGCCATATAAGCGCTCTGCAACAACTACTGACTCGCTTGGATACGGCAATTATTGACCAGATGGAGGCTTATCCTAATTCTTTAACCACCATTCCTGGTATTGGCCCCATCTTTGCCGCTGGCATCATCGCCGAAATCGGCGACCTGGCGCGCTTTGAGTACCAACATGCCAAAGTCGCCAGTTATGCGGGTCTCAAGTGGTCCAAGCATCAGTCGGCTGATTTCACCGCCCTAGAAACCCGGCTCAAACGGTCAGGTTCGGAATTCTTGCGTTACTATCTTTGCGAAGCGGCTCAGTTGGTTCGAATGCACGACGCTGAATATGCCGCCTTCTACCAGAAAAAGTATGACGAAGTTCGTC
>Ga0307377_10006287_pt1 | contig 12475 bp, 9 predicted proteins | sample TR3MG_FD_202535 | JGI IMG/M metagenome (GOLD analysis project Ga0307377, IMG submission 202535) | Soil microbial communities from Risofladan, Vaasa, Finland - TR-3 | ecosystem: Environmental > Terrestrial > Soil > Coastal area > Acid sulfate soil | place: Finland: Risofladan, Vaasa | collected...
TCATAACCTATATCTGTAATATTTGAAGAATTTATTTTTCCTATAGTATTACTTTGGGGGAGTAGTATTGCTCCACTACCTGTTACAGAGGAAACTGAAGAAATAGAAGGAAGTCTCTCATAATTTCTTCCACCAGAAATTATTTTCAAACTCTCTATTTTTCCGGTCTCATTATTTGAATTTGTATAATATCTAAATGACCCTTCTCCTTCAGAATACAAATCTGTATCATAATCAAAATTATTATAAAAACTAAATGTATCAGAAGTAACTCCAATTACTACTTTCTGGCCATTTAGTTCACTATTTGTAAAAGTTAACTTATTGTTTTCATTTACTTCATCATCGATCACATATTCTTTTTTCAAATTTAAATCCGTTTTTGGTATTAAATTGTACCAAATAGAATCTAAGAATTGATCATCAATAGTAAATTCTAGTTTCGATTCCGAAGATACGCCAATTACTCCAGATTTTACTATCTTGGAAGTTCCATCTGACTTTACTGGAAAGTATCTACTTGAGAAATTATGATCTGAGAATAAATCAAAGTCAAATGATGAAGTTCTTCCTACGCCAAATGGTTGTGATAATGAGGAATCAGAAAGATCAAATATAACCTTTTGATTTTTTGTTACATTGATCTTTGGATTTATAGGTAATAGTGTTCCAAAAGAAGAAGAAGTTATGTTAATAACAGAATAGTTTTTATCAATAGTATCATAATAAGATTTTGCCAATCTAATTCTATCTCTATCATAAACCACAGCATAATATAATTGCTGATCTTCTAACCCACTTGCCGGAGAAGATGATGTGTGAATTAATTTTTGTCCATTTTTATAATTATGATTACTTATTGTTATTAAATTTTCATCAATATCAACAGAGGAAAAATCTCTAGGATTTGCAACTAGTCTACGATGATAATCACTATATTTTATTGTAATTGTAGTTGTCAAACCACTCAATACTTCTAAAGTGATATTATCATCTTTTTTAAGAGAATGTGTGGATGCGGTAGATACAGTTACTGTATTTTTCGACACATTTCCTTTTGAGACATTTTCAAATCTAGTAGTAAAACTATGATAACTTCCGGATCCAGGAGATACAAAGAAAAGAGTGGATGAGGTTTGTGATATTCCAACAAATTCGCCAGTTGTTCCTAATCCAACTTTGACAGTAGATATTCCTACTAAGTCTTTTGATATTCTTGCAACATAAACAACACTATCGTCATCTAATACAAATCCATGTCCTGAGTTTTGAGTAACTGATACTCCAATACCACCATTAGTTTTATATAAAAGTTGATCACCAGTGCTTAAACCGTGTTCTCTCAAATAAATTGATTTTTCCGGAACTATAACTGAAGTTAAACCTATTCCTGGATTTGAAAATACAATAGTATGACCAAATCCAACTACAGTACCAATACCTAAAGATTCTGAAGGATCAAAATATAGTTGTCTATTTACTTTATAGTCCTCATTTTTTACATTATCTTTCAGTTCAATAAAGAACTTTCTTGGATTTTCATATAAAATTGAATATGCAGAGTGTGAGGTTCCAACTGTTGAATCTTGTTCTCTTAATACTTTAATCCTAGATGTTAATTTATCAATATTGAGAACTTTTACTTTTTCAGAGTTAATTGATAGAACATCGTTTTCTCTGATTACGGGATACTCTAATAATCCAGAAACATAAAAATACGTAACTATTCCAGTTGCGGATGCAGTTCCTACTCCTAATGTAAGAATAAAATTATCAGACCTTACACCAACATTAAATGAGTTTTCTAAGATTTCATCGTAATTTGACAAAGAATCAATTTTTATAAAATCGCCATTATCCAAATTATGTGGAACAGAAGAAAATCCAATTACTCTATTTTGTGAGAGTGATGGATAAAATTCAACATCAGTTATTGTGGTTGAAGTTTGAGAAATTCCAATTATAGACTTCCCTTTTATAAAGTCAACTTTAGCAGCTGCCGATGTTCCTCCAGACCCTTCATCGTTAAAAACGACTTTATCTCCTACTTTGTAATTATTACCGTCTGAGATAATTTTTATTGAGTCTACAGTTCCTCTAGAAATACTTTTAACCTTAGAACTCAAATCATCAGAAAATTTAAAATATTCATATGTAGAATTATTATCTAATGTATTAAATGGATTTGTATTTCTAACTACACCTGAAGATATAAAATCAAATTTATTTTGATTGTTATTTGAATCAAAGTTAAAGTTTATTGGTTTGGACTTAAATGAATTTCCAATTATATAAGGAAATTTTGGTTTTTTATCGCCAGCAAAAAGACCAGAATCTTCTGGTATAGATTCCAAAGTCATAAAATATGCATAAGTCCCATTTGGAAATTCTGGAGTTACGCAAAATCTTCCATTATGCTCGTCTAAGTCACCTTTGTTTTCAAATTGATAATCCTCAACAAAATATCCTGCAGGAAAAATCTTTTTATTTGGTCTATTTTGTTGACTATCAATTGGATCTGAGTATCCACTAATAATCTGCCTTACTTTTTTATTTGACGGCGAATCATATCCATATGGGCCATATATTGGATTGCCATCATATGACCACCCAAGTAAAGGTGAGTGATATTTTTCACTTTCAAAATCATTTTGATAGTCATTTCTATATTTTATATTTCCTTCTTCTATATTTTCTGAAAATACTTTTTTTCTTAATGGTCTAGGTGAATATAAATGTGTATACTGTAATCCATATTCCTTATTACTACCTACAAAAACTACACTATCGTTAGAAGATAATTTGGAGGTGTTGAGTAGTTTTTCAAATTTGTTTATAGTCCAAATCTGAGGATTGAATTTTAATTCACATCCACTACCTGGAGATAATACCTCAATCGTGGTATTTTTTTGCTCATACCCTATACCACCATTAATAATCTTTACATCAACTATTTGTCCATTTTGAACAATAGGAGTTAAAGTTGCACCGATACCAAAACCTCTAACAATGAGATCGGGTGGAGAATTGTATTCTCTTCCTTTCTCATTAATAATTACATTTACTATTCTACCATTCGAAATAACAGGAGTTATTACGGCACCGATTCCAAATTTTAATCTATATTCTGGTTGTTTATTGTAATTAATAATATCTGATGACCCATATCCAACACCACCATCATAAACGAAAGTAGAAACTACTTTTCCTCTAAAGATTGGTTGAACCTTTGCAGTAACATCAACCTGAGATATTGTAGATATGCCAACCTTTCCAGAGATGTTAACTATTATTGGTTCATAATCAAATAAATGATTTCCAGATCCTTTAGTCGTAAAGTTAATATACTGTTTTGTTTTAAAATAAAAATCTGAAGCAGTAGAACCAATGCCAATATTTGATAACTTGAATGATTCTTCACTTGTTCTAGTTACAATATATCTTCCAGTGCTCAAACCACTTATATTTTGATCACCACCATAATAGTAAATAATTTCTCCATTATTATATGGATTGTCGTAAACATTTATTGTATTATTTGCAGTATTGATTCCAGAAGAAGAAACTGATATTTTTTTGCTTTTATATCCAGAACCAGAATTAGTTACTGTAATCGAACTTATCTTCTTTTTCCTTGCAGTTGATTCTAGTCTGTGATTTCCTACTCCATATGAAGTTATATCTATTGTATTGATACCGACCAAAGAATCATTCAATGTTTTATGTAATTTTACACTATAGTCATCTAGTACATTTACATAATACCTTGCTTCTGTCGTCAATCCACTAATAGGAGAATTTCCTCCGGTGTTATAAACAACGGACTCTCCATCTCTAAATTTATGATAAGTTGAGAATCCTATTGTGTTAGATACTAAATTTAATCTTCCATTCGATGCTGACGAATTAAAATCGACAAAATGATCATAATCAGTCATTTTAACTAGTGCAGTAGCACCTTTTCCACCTCCACCAGTAATCGTAACTACAGGAGTATCGATATAATCAAATCCTCCATCAATAATATTGATTTTCTGTAAAGATCCTTCAATCCCACAATATCCACGAGCACTAGAAAGTCCAGGAGAAACAGAAAGAACTTCTAACTCTGGCGGATTTATCACATCATAGTTGTTTCCTGGAGAAATTACATCAACTGACCTCAATGCACCATAGTATATGTAATCGTCGGACTTGTAATTTAATACTTCTATTCCATTAATTAAAATTCCGGTCAAACCTGCTGCAGTTTCATATCCTTCTCCAGTATTTTCTGGTGATTTTAATAACTTAATTAATCTTTGTGAATCAATATCTGATGATATATTATCTTTTTTGGAAAATTTTGTTAAACTGATAGTGCTATTAGTTACATTTGTTGATCCTATAGAGACAAACTTTCCAAATCTAATATCAGATCTACTTCTTGCTAATTTTATTTCAGTTTCATTTTCCTTTTTTACAAAATAAACTCCAGATTGAATATCAAATCTGTTATTTGGAGATAATTCATTTTCTGGTAAGTAAATTATAGAATCCCCAGTTAAAAATCCGTGATTTTGTCCATCGTTGACTACTTTTAATGTTTCTCCCGAAAAAGATCCACTTAATTTAATTTTATAGTCTTCAACATCTTCATTTATATCTACTCCATATGATGGCAATGATGATGAAGTTATGTATACTTCATCAGAGTCGAAATTTCTATATACATTTAATATATCAGAAACAAATTTATTTGAAAATCTTGATACAATTCTTTTAACATAAAAAATTGAGGATATACTAAAACCATTTGTTTGTATTTGGAAAATTTTTCCCGGTATGCTACCTGTAGGCAGTTTAACGCTAGATCCATCAATAATTTTTGTTTGTCTTGATCCCGTAGTTGAATCAATGTATTCTATTTCTACACTATCGCCTTCGTATATTCCATTGTCATCATAAGTTTCAATTGTGTACTTAAATTCGCCATCAGAAGTAAATGATTTTACTTCACATTTTACTGTCTTGTTAAATACCCAATTATTATCCTTAAGGTAATTTTTATTATAACCCAATGTAAGTAACTTGGCAATATCTCCCTTCTCATAGTAAAAACTTTCCTCAGGTAATTCAATATCTTGAATTACTCCAGCAATTCTAAATCTAATTTCATTTCCAGTAGAATCATATCCATATGCGTATGTGTTTAGTGATATATCTACACCAGATGCAATAGATTCGGTAATTCCACTGCAGTTTAGAAACTGATTAATTGTTTTTCCGTTGTAACTTATTAAAATTGATGCATTTTCCCCTTCAATAATCAATTCCCCAGATTCCGGAAATCCAATTGTAGAATCTACTACAATATTATCAGAAGAATCTTGAACATTATCAGATATTACTGTTTTTGGATGTATTTTTAAGTCTCCAAATATCGATCCTGATACAATAATATCTTTATCAAAATCATAATCAAGCATCAAGGTATAATACTCTTTTCCGTTCTTTATGGTTCTCTGAGTATCTGTTACAGTACCGAAAGATTTTGGTATATTTTCGTATTGGTCTTGAAATACTGTTTTGTTTAATAAATCTTCTACATTACCTTGAATAGATTCGACAACGAAATTTCTTGTAACTCTATATTGTGCATTTGAGGGCTCGATTAGATATTTTTTGGGTAAAGTAACCTCAACATCTTTGCCATATAGTACTCTAAAAAGAATTTCAAAAGATCTATCTGTTCCTTTTGAATTATAAAAATCTTTAGATTGCTTTACAAATAAATTTTTATTAATTCCAGTATATAACTCTCTATTATCAAATCCATATGCAAATTGCTTTTTAACTTTATTAAAAAATTCTTTTAAGAATATGGCACTGAGGTTTAAAACTTCAGTTCCACTTAAATGTTCTTGTATTTCTGTAGAAGTAAAAACAAGATCCTCAGAGTTGCCAACTGAATAATCTGTTATTCCACTAAATCCTCTTACACAATCATTAAATGAAGTCTGTGTTTTTGATTTATACAGCACTATTTCATTTCCAATCTGCAAAATCCCATACGTTTGTGGAAATCCTTCTGTGGTACTTACATTAATAATATTGTCAGAGAATGTTACATCTGTAGTTGCAGATGTTTTTTCTACCAAATTTGTTAGATTATTTACTTTTACATATTGATCAATATTCTGTAGAATATCGTAAGAAGAACCTTTTGATTCTAGAGATCTGTAGTATTCAGTAAGAAGTTCTGATACAAGAGGATATTCCTCTCTAACAAAAAGAGGAAGTTGGCTCTCTATAATTGAACTAAGTTTGATTTTGTTAGTTTCCATTTATTATTTTCTTACTAAATTGCCGTTTAAATAACTAGAAGAAATTATGTAATTTGAACCAGAAGTATCTGATCCGGATTCAATATTATCTGGTACAGTATTTACTTCTAACTTATTAGTATCTATCTGTAAATACAAGTCCTGTATTCCAAGTACATCATTTGATTCCGGAATTGTAGATATTTCAATAATAGGTGTTCCACCATCTACTTTATCTGTAGAAATTATCTTTATTGGATTTGTTGTTATTTCTCCGATAACATAATCAATAGTTCCAACAGATTTTCTGACAACAACTGGATTTGTATCAGAATTTAAGTAGAATAAAAATAAAGAACCAGTTCTACTATCTGAATTTGGAATATCTCCAAAATAAACAGTATTTGATATACCACTCACTTTAAATCCCGAAGATTTTATATTATAACCTGTTGTGTTTTTTATATGAAATTGATTTCTAAAACATATTTCATATTGTGCAAATTGATTTACAGAGGCTTTAAGATCTCTTCTCATCTGCAATCTTGTAATATTTGAAGTTATTGATACATCACTGTCGTCAATAAGTTTTTGATATTTACTGTATTTAAATCTTGCTCCATACTTATTCAATTCTTCGGAGTCTGCATACTTTTCAATATTATTGATTACTTTAGATCTTATGAGATCACTACTTGATGATGAATTGGTGTCATAGTAAATATTGGAACTTAGTTCCAAATAAAGATACTTCAAGTCTAAAATTTCTGGAACAATTCCTGCAACAGCATACTTCCTCAACTCTGCTTTTATATTGTCCTTTACGCTATTAGACAAAAATGTCCCAAAGAATGGTTTTATTGTTATGAATACTTTACCATACTGAGGTGGACTTAGTTCTTCCCCACCAAAAGCACTTACCGATTCTGCCTCTGAATAAATTTTTGGTATTAGTGTTTCGTAGTCAGATGCAGTCACTGCTCTATTTTGAGATGCATATGCTCTTGGAGCAAAATTTCTAATCGAATTTACTGATTCAATTTCGGAACCACTAGATGATGATAGATTAGTTGTAATGAGAGATATATTTTCGGCAATTGTAGCTCCATTCCCATCAACTAAGATACCAGAGAAGTTAAAAGAAGAAAATCCATTTCCTTCTTTGCCATTCGAAATTAAGTATGATACTTCAATGTAATTATTTTCGACCAATTTTTGTCCAAAAACACCATCTCCAAATATTAGTTCGTATCTTTCATCTTCTATTTCTTGTATAAAGAATACTTTTGATGATTCAGTTACATCTAAAATATTATTAGAATTTATGAATTTCTTTGCACTGCTGCTAGATTGAGTGTCTCTTACTAGTACTTTTAGTGTTCTAGTATCAATGCCTCTATTTTCTAATATAAACCTCTGATTATTATACTCACTATTAATAGCATTAACAGTAAAGTTTGTATTTACATAAGATCCTTCATATATCTCTATTCCATCAAAAGATGCGATTCCATCAATAACTGGAACCGTAATATCATCTAGGACAGAAAAAACATATGCAGATCTTCCAAAATTCGAAGTGTTGCAAACTACACCACTTTTTAATGTAACAACTTTTGTCAGTGGATTTGCAACTTCTACAAAGAAGCTAATATTTGCTTTTGCAGCTTTTCTTGAACTTGGAACATATCCAATATTTCTTGCTAGAGAAACAACATTTTCTCTAAGTGTTGCACTGTCGATGAATACCTCATTACTCACCATATTTGCATTATATGATGAAATGTAGGTGTTATATGCTAACATGTCTATCAAAACAGACATATTAGATCCTTCAAAATCATAATCAGTGAAATTTGAGTTTGATCTCAAATAATCACGAATAGACGTTCTTATTTGATCAAAGTCTAGACTTGTGAAGTTAACTAGTGACATTATCGTGCCGATTGCAGTGCAAATGTAAGTTCTTGTGGTAATACGTCAATCCCAACAATATAATATCTCACAGTAACATTGAATTCATATTCGTCATAGTTTGGGTCAATATCTACACTAATCAAATCAACTCTCGGTTCATAGTTTTCTATCGTATTTCTTATCTCATCTTGAAGAATGGATGCAGAAACATCGTCAATATTCTCAAAAAGACTTTGTGATGTTTTTGAACCTAAATTTTGATTAAAAAATCTTTCGCCAGGTAATGTAAATACAAGATTGCGAATAGAGCGAGCAATTGCTGTTTCATTTTTTACATCAATTAAGTCATAATTTAGAGGATTAACCTGTAATGATAAACTAATATCCTTAAATTGTTTACTAACTCGCTCTATTGGCATCAGAGAGGATTAATTCTATCTTATTTATCACCCAAAAATAGGTTCCGTACCATATTCCCAGTCATCATAGTCTTGATCATTGCGAATTTTTGAATGCAATTCATTCTGTATAACAAAATCGTGCTTTTTGGGCGTAACATCATCATTTGAAATTTCACGAAGCATCCTTTGCTTTGAAATTTTTTCTTCCCAACCATACTCCGATGATAAAAATTCAGTTCCCCACGCATTTTTCATAAAATTTGAGTCTTTATCGACTTTTTTAGTCATTTTTTACTCCTGATTTGTGGAATCAGAACTTTTTACGGGGTTGCTATCCCGTTCGTCAACATAAAAACCTTCTCTTAGATAATCTTTATCCTCTATAAAGGTTAAATTCTTGAATTTTTTTATTTTTTCTCCAGACCAAACTGGGATAGCAGCATTATTTCCATATCTAAAGTCCGGATTTCTTCTAAAATGAACTTCTATAAGTCTATTATCTATAAATTCGCAGTTTATCCATTCATAGTCCCCTTTCAACTCATTTAAAATTTGAGGAAATTCGACTTTACGATTAATTTTGGTCCATTTTCTCCACTTGTAAAGTGGATCCTCGGCATTTCTTTCGCCCAAAACAACTAATTTTGATTCTTTATTATGATAATCTACACTTAAGTGTTCTCCTTTAAAAATCTCACACCAAAATTCAGAAGGGTGAAAGTGGTCTGTGTTCTTATCAATCCATTCTATACGAGAAAATCGTCCCATACCAAGTAAATTAATACTCGGTCGGACGATATAGTAACCTGAATATGAAACAGACACCCCTGTAGGTCCACAGAGATGTCCTAAACGACTATTTAAAATTAGTTTGTTATATACCCACAAGTCTGCTGTATGAATTGATTCCCATTCTTTACTGGAATCAAAATAGTACATACTCCGACTTGCAATTCTATTACTATTTAACCTTTACCTTGTCCACGATACTTTTTCTTACGACCATTACGAGAAGTTGCTGAAAGTAAAGTACGAGCAGAACGCCCTTGACGTGTCTTCTTAGGTGCTCCGGGTTGAAATACATTACCTTTAAGTGCCATTAAATTTCCTCCAGTTCAATTAAATTAGAATCAATATCATCACCAGAATAAAAAGATTCTGATAAGTCTTGTAAAACTTCAGTACACTCTTCTAAAGTTAAATCTTGATAGATTTTTCTTCCATCATAGAGTATATTGTATTTTTTCATTAGATAACGCGAGTTTTTTCATGCCCCACACGAATACGAGGATCGCACCAAATCTCAAAACCTGCTTCTTTTGCATCTAAACAAAATGAAACATCTTCTCCACACATATCTTGTACTGCACCAGATTCAAAAACTTGCATTTTAGGTGCAAACCAAGGATACTCAAGATTCTCAAAAACTCCATTTTTAATGAGAACCCATCCAAAACCCGTGTAATCTACAGTGAATGGCTTACGCCTTTTGCTGATTGATTCCACAGTCTCGTGGTTCATTACTCCACCATTTTGACGGAACTCTTCTTCTTCTAACCAGTGTGCTACTGATGTTGTACGACCATCTTCAGTACAATACCATCCAGCAACTACTTCTTTCTCCTCTCCTTCTTCATTTAATGCTAGGTCACAAAGTTGCCAAAACTTATTTGAGTCAAAAACAATATCACTATCAATCCAAAGTTGATAATCATATTCAAGTTTTCCATCCCAAGGAATTTGCTTTGGACCGCGAAGAACATTTGCACCCAAACACTTACATCGCGCAAAATTAACCATTGACGAGTAGTCTTGAGAAATCTGAATACTCATTCCATTTTGAACAATATCAAAACATAGTTGTACAAATGCTTTCAAAAAAATAAATGAACAACCTCTTCCGGGAAGACAAAAGACAATGCTTTTTCCTCTCATTCTCTCCTTAATTGCAGCATAGTCCCATTCGGGTTCTTTTTGAGATGCAATGGGTGCTTTTGCTTTTACAGTAAATCCTTTTGCCATAAGAAAAATAATTCTTCAGTTCAAATTTTACAGTCTATATATGATTTTGTCAATACTACATATTTCCAACTACAAGGGTGTCAATGTGAAGAATTTAAAATAATTTCTTTATTTACAGTTAATTCTTCATATGACAAATCCTCAACACTATAATCAGTCTTCATTAAACCAACCATATTATTGAGTGTATTCCAAGTTGCATGAAAATCATCTTCTTTCATTGAATGAAATAAACATCTATCCTTTGCATAGATGTGATAAACCTTTTCCATGTCAAAAATATCTCCGGAAATTTTTTATAGTAAATTTTAATTTACTATCGCATTATATATCAGTACCAACAAAAACCCAAGGGGGACTAATACAATTCTTCCCATTGTCTTTGGATATCTGATTAACCAACCTGCGAAAACAACCTTCCAGAAATTCCAGTAAGGTCTTCTCATCGTTTCTTACTACCTTTCTTTAAGGTTCTTTTGTCGGGACGAGAGGTGCCACCTTTGTGAATCCATTTTACTCCCATTTTAACTCTCCGGAAATTTTTTGTGTGTTTGATATTTAGAGGTCGATTTGTCACCTCTGTAGGTTAGGGTAGTGATCGATTTTTATATACGCAACGCCCGATATAAACAATAAACAATCAATTAAATTAACTGCGAATAAGAATAACGAATAAACTGCGATTACACGAATAAACAATTAAACACCACTGTTTAATTATAATCACTCATAAATCTAACTCATAATATAACTGAGGGCGGGGAGAAAGAATACCTAACTCCCCGCACAGTTAACTATCAGAACTCGATGCTATCTGCAGTGGGTTCGTTGTTACTTACCTCAGCAGACTCATCACTCATCATTGTATCTAGAATGGACAGAAGTTCATCACCAGTGTTACCTTGATCAAGCAGAGAAAGTGCAATCGAGCGGGTCATAATGTAGAAGTGTCAGAACATTGAATTGAACATGCCTAGTTTATACTCAATGCGACAGGAGTTTGTGTAACTAACTCAGCGAACTTGTGTCACAAAGTTAGTGCCACTGCTGCGGTTAGTGCGACAACGATTCCCCTTAGTTTGTGACAGAATCAAATCAGACTTACGGGGTTTCACTGTTTCTAACCGTGTCACCTTAACTTTACCTTGGACTTCAGCGATTGCAAGGTCGATGTTAGACAGCGTTGCGAACTGAGTGATGGTCATTGGAGGAAAGTGTTGTGGAGTTGGTGTTACTTAAGGATCAGAAAGGGTTGCTCCAGTTGTTATACTGGTGGTTGCTGATCTTACCATTCTTGCACAGATAATCAGTAAAGTTATTCCAATTCTCACGGGTATAAGTTACATCACCGCGCACAACACCATCATGCTCATTGCGGAAGATGTAGAGTGCTTGTTGTTTGGTGAGGGTCATGATCAGAATGTGTTTGTGTGGGGTTTGTTTCCTCCCCCCGATGAACCTAATATAACCGATCTGAGGTGCAGTGGGGAACTTTGTGGTCAGTTCCCTTACTGGCACAAGGTATAAAGAATCACCAGAGAATCATGCCAGTGGTGAACTTAACTGTGCCGCTGTTAGTTGACACAAACCACTCACCTTTCTTCTGGAAAACATGATCATCAGAACCATTGGCAAAGAGTAAAGCATTGAGACGTGATTTGGTGGTTGCTGTTCTCCAACCTCCATCAAATAACTGAATGAAATCCTCACCAACAGTTGCAATGTGGTTACCATGAAGGAACACACGGGAGTTATTTGAAAGATCTGTTTGCACTTCAGTGTTGCCACTTTTCCAGTTCAGTGCTTCAATCACTGCTTCATTCATCTGGG
>Ga0307377_10006288_pt1 | contig 12473 bp, 5 predicted proteins | sample TR3MG_FD_202535 | JGI IMG/M metagenome (GOLD analysis project Ga0307377, IMG submission 202535) | Soil microbial communities from Risofladan, Vaasa, Finland - TR-3 | ecosystem: Environmental > Terrestrial > Soil > Coastal area > Acid sulfate soil | place: Finland: Risofladan, Vaasa | collected...
GCAAGAAGAATCGGGTGGATTCACAGACCCCATGACTACTCGTGGAGATGTGATTATTCGTAATGCGTCTAATGTAACGGATAGGTTGGCGATAGGTGGCGCAGGGCAATTACTGACATCAGACGGAACAGATATTGCTTGGTCAGACCCAGCAACACCTATAGAAATTAAAAGTGTTTCAGGAAATACTTTTGTTACTACTGAAGGAGTTCCTTCAGAAGAGCAGATTAGGTTCAATACGAATGGTGCAGAGTCAATGATTATAGATACTCTCGGACGAGTGGGGCTCGGAACAAGCACTCCTGGTGCGAAACTATCCATTGAACGAGCGGGGGTGTGTTCTATATCACAAACAAATACAGCCGATGGATATACTGTTGTTTTGACTTCGGGAGATAGTGGAATTAATAAACCTCATGTAGGAACATCAAGCGCTCACTTGTTTGAAATTGAGACGAGTGGTCTTGCTCGGATAAGCATAGCAGCTACTGGTGAGATTACATTTAATGATGCGTATACATTTCCAACAACGGATGGAGCAGCTAGTCAGGCTCTTATTACTGACGGTGCTGGCAATGTTGCTTGGGGAACGCAGACATTTGACGAGGTAACTACGGCAGGGTGCTGTACGGTTAATTCTATTACAGTTGGTGGTCTTTCGATAGATGTAGGTAGTGGAGAAACCGCATCTTTCTCGATGGTCACGCTTGACGGAAGTATTACGATGAATACTGAGTATGATGGTTGTGCATTATTTAATTCAGTGATACAGCTTGCTGGGTGGCAGTCGAACGGTAATTTTACAAATGTCGGGGACGTCACAATAGGTCAGGGCGCTGTTGATAGGAACTACACGTTGACTTTTGACGGTGAAGATAACGACGGTGTGATTACCTTTCTTGAAGCTGACAATGTGTTTCAGTTAAGTACGGCACTTAAGATTGGAGCATATACATTACCAGCAACAGATGGTACTGCTGATTATGTATTAAAAACAAACGGTAGTGGTGTAGTTACGTGGCAGGCTGAAGCAGGTGGCTTTGCTGACCCGATGACTACTCGTGGTGATGTTATCATTCGCAATGCATCGAATGTCACTGCACGACTTGCTATCGGCGGAAGCGGACAAGTATTGAAATCGGATGGAACAGACATTGCATGGGCTGCAGAGGCGGTTGAGTCGGATACGTTAGCTGACGTTACGGGGCGTGGTGCAACTACGACTGATGACATTACGGTCAGCAAAGGCGGTGACTCAAGCATTACTGTTTACAACACAGATGATAGTACTAGCTTATCTATGAAATCTGGTTGGGGTGGTTCGGGTACATACCCAAGAATCATTGCGGTAAGTGGCGACGGTTTAGGTTTCTTTATGGGAAGTAACGTAAGATTGTATATAAATGAGAATACGGGCGGTAATATAACATTTAATAATGCGTATATATTTCCTCTTGTAGATGGAACTGTTGGTCAGGTTCTTAAGACAGATGGTGCGGACGTCTTAACCTGGCAAGCAGTTAATCCAATGACCACTCGTGGTGACATATTGATTCGTAACGCATCTAATGTGGAAGCACGCTTGGGTATCGGAACAAATGGACAAGTACTTAAATCAGATGGAACTGATATCGCATGGGCTGCTGAAGAAGCAGGATTCGCTGACCCGATGACAACCCGTGGTGATGTGATTATTCGTAATGCATCGAATGTAACGGCTCGTCTCGGTATCGGTACGAACGGACAAGCATTGGTTTCGGATGGAACGGATATTACCTGGGGTTCGGTTGCAGCATCTCCAACACTGGATGATGTAACTACGAACGGTAACACAACGACAAACGATATTACCGTTGGAAACATAACGGTTGGTAGCGGGGCTTCGGGTATTGATTACACGATTACTTTCGACGGCGAAGACAACATTGGTATTATCAAATGGAAAGAAGACGAAGATGTATTTGAAATGGCGTGCGGTCTTGAAGTAACAGATACGATTGCTATCGGGGGTACCGATAATACCGCTCCATTTTATATTTCTGCTGGCGGTGCGGGGACACTTGGTAATTTAGAATCAACATCTACCAATGCGTTGTTTCAAATAATGCACTCGTCAAACAATAGTTGGACGATTGAAACCTTCATTAAAGTTAACGGAACTATTCCAGGTGCTGACACATCCATTTTTAGAGTTGGTGATTATCCTAATCCTGGAGCAGGAACTGACGCCAGTCATATTCTTTGTAGGACTGATGGAGCTGTTAGATTTCAGAGCACGTTAGGCCCAGACACTGGATATGGTGGTGACATAACTAACGGATGGCATCACTTGTTGCTTCGTCGCTCTGGCTCATTGTATGGATGTTATATTGACGGTGTTCAAGTCAACTATATCTCAAGTGCAGGAACAAATAACGGAACATCAATAAGGTTGTCTCTAATATTCGGTTCTGATTTAGATGTAGAACTTAATGATTTCAGGATGTATCAGGGCGACCCGTATACGCTTACTCCGAATGTTGGGTTAACGTCAACATATACAGTACCAACGTCAGCTCATTCGAGTGATGGTAATACTGTTATATTACTTCCTTTGGCTACAAACATTACCGATATCAGTTCCAACGCAATTCCAATGACAAACACGAACGGTGTGTTTGTATCGGGCGGGTACTTTGGAACAGGTTCGTATTTACTGGGCGCAATACCAGCGGAAGCATATGTAAATGCTCCGTTACATTTGGAAAACTATAGTCTTCCGAGTGCAGACGGTTCAGCGAACCAAGTACTCAAAACTGACGGTTCTGGTTCGGTGTCATGGGCGAATGAATCATCTGGTTTTGCTGACCCAATGACTACCCGAGGCGATGTAATTATTCGCAATGCGGCAAATGCAACAGCACGATTGCCTATAGGTGCAAATACTCAAGTACTTACGTCTGACGGAACAGACATTTCTTGGGCTGCTGCGGGTGGTGGCGGTGCAACAAGCGGAACATTTACTAATGCATCATTAACGGCGGGTGTTCTAACGATTACGCATAACCTAGGCTTATCCGCCCCGTATGCTGTGATTGTGGCCATTTTTGATAACACTGGTAAACAGATTGTTCCTGATAATGTGACGGGTGCAACAAACACAGTTGCTGTTGATGTAACGACCTTCGGAACTTTGACGGGAACGTGGGGTTATAGATACGCATAAGGAGTAGATATGAGAATAGGAGCTAAATATCCACAAACTAATTTGCCTGTTGATACATGGGAGAAGTTATATGAATCTCATATTGCTGGTTACATGACTTTGGTTGATAGTCCTGACTGGGATTTGATTGGAAGTAACTCTGATGACTGGACGGTTGAGGCTTGGACATACATCCCAGAAATAGCAGCACTGTTGAAAACGATGTTTATTCATTTTGAAGATGCTACTAATTTTTGGAGTCTGCATATAGAAAACTCACGTATATCCTTTGTAGTTAAAGTGGGTGGCTCAAATGTCATAGACATGGTTCCTTCTCCAACGCATACGCTTAATACCTGGCACCATACAGTTCTATGTAAGGTAGGTTCAGACTATGGATTGTATGTGGATGGTGTCCAGGTAGATTATGCTAGTTATGCAGGAACGATAACGTTTACTGGGAGCTTAGATATAGGGAGAAGACCTAACAATAGTGCGTTTCATTTTTTAGGCAATATGTGCGAGATGCGGATTCAGCATAGTAATATATACAGTGCTGCACCTGTAGTTGGTCTTACTGATACGATTACCTTTCCGACAGCTCCACTTGTATCTGACGCTAACACAAAGTTACTGATTCACGGAAGAGCATTTGAAGATAGCAGTTCACGTCCCCGTAATCCTATAACAAATAACAATGTTACTTTGAGCACAGGTATCAAACAGTTTGGTGCGGGCTCAGGATTGTTTAATGGCACCACGGCATATTTGACTTCTCCGTATAGTCCTGACTGGGAGTTTATGGCTGATAATAGTAAGATAATTACTGTGGATTTCTTTGTGAAACATAATACAGCTGATGCCTTCCAAGGTTATTTTGGAGTGTTCTTAGATGCTAATAATAGATTCTTTTTGTACAGGGATACGCCAGATTTTTGGGGACTTTATTTTATCACAGGTGGTAGCACACATTATGATGCAAACATTTCTAGTGTGCCTGTAATCACGGATACTAATTGGCATCACGTAATGTGGACATGGAATAATGGAAATCACGCTGTATATTTAGATGGTGTTCAGGCGTTCTTATACCCAGAAAGTACTGAAGGAATTATAGGAGGGGTGTTCGCAGCTGGAGCTAGACTAGCCGCTACATGGGGAGCCTATTTGGATGGGTATATGGATGAATTAAGAGTTGTTCACGGAAATCCATTTAGCGCAACACCAGCGGGAGCAGGCGTGTTTAATGGGACGAACGCATCTCTTACTGCACCTGACCATGCTGACTGGGATATTGTCGGGAGCAATTCAGATGACTGGACAATCGAGATGCGTGTGTTGTTTAAAGACGTCAATCAACATGACATGCTTATCATGCAAGCAGAAGATGGTAATAATGCGTGGTATTTTCAGTATGTAGGAAGTGTTGGTAGTGTTGGAATGAGATTTTATGTCTTAAGTGTTGGAACACCTATAGTAGCTTGTGTAGAAGGCTCTCTCAATTTTGTTGCTGATACATGGTATCACTTGGCAATGTGTAAGGTTGGTAGTTCGTATGGTATATATAAGGATGGTGTTCAAATAGCTTACGATTCAAATACAAGCATAGATACATTTGCAGCACCGTTGACCGTAGGAGCATACCCAGCAAGTCCTTCTTACTTGAGAGGAGACATGGACGAGGTTCGTATCATACATAGCAATCCGTTCTCGGCAGCACCAAATGTTGGTCTTTCTGATACCATTACTCCGCAGACGACTCCGTATGTATCTGACGCTGACACAAAGCTATTACTTCATTTAGATGATAATGTTATTGATTCTGGTAATACAGGACATGTAATTACGAATACTAATGTTACGTTTGGTATGGGATATTTTGGAATTACCGTACCGACTTCGGCGCACACAGTAGATGACGACACTAAGTTATTATTGCATTTTGATTCTTTACCATTTGAAGATTTCGTTCTTGGTCATGTTGTGAGCAGTGTTGGTGTTGGAATTGAAACAGGATTATTTGGAACAGGCTTTTCATTTGGCGGTGCGTCTACTAACACCATTGCGTTCGACGGTCTTAATGGAGATATAGATGAAGAGTATATGTTGGAAATATACTTTTACACTACGCTTAGTGCGCAACAGGTCAAGTTACGCTTCAACGGTGATGCAGGAGCTAACTATGGACAGCAGAGATTTTATGCTCAAAGTACGACAACTGCGGGTGCTGGTCTTACTGGGCAAACAGGCATAAATGTTTGTTTTGCTTCGACCAATCAATCTGCGTATTGTCGCAGTAGAATATTTGCTAAGTCTGGTAAGAACAGAATGACAGTGACGCATTTGACACAGGCTGATACAGGCACGACTGTGGATTCGGTAGAACAGGTGAGTGGGGTGTGGAATAATCAAGCGGCTAATTTGACTACGATAACTCTTGTTACCACTTCAGCAGGCGGTTTTGATTCAGGAACGCATGTAACTTTATATAGGAAGGCTAACGCATGAAAACAGGAATCATTGATGGTCTGATACATAATACGGTGGGCGTAATTTTTGATAGTGGCGAGCTTGTGGCAGATGCTACGTCGATAGTTATTGACGGGCTTACAGGCAACATCGATGAGGAGTACGAGATATACTGTTTCTTCGTCAGAGGAGGGACAGTGGCTCAATCGTATTATCTTAATTTGAACGGAGATACGGGTACTAACTATGGCAGAGAAAGATTGCGAGCTACGGGCGCTACTATTACGGGAGTTCGGACGACTTCAACAAGTAACATGAGTATAGGATATACCAATGCATCAGGTGATGTAAGTTTTAGTGTGACAATGCTTCATTCTAAAGTAGGAAGAAAACGAGTAGCCTATTCGAGAAAAGCTTTGGAAGTAAATGCTACTGCGGTAACGTATTTAGATTTTGAAGGGCATGTCTGGAACAACACCACGGATGAGATAACTTCAATGACGATTAGCTCTTCGGGTACTGACGGAATTGGTGTTGGCTCAAGAATCATTATTACAAAGAGAGTAAACTCTGCCTGGGGCATGAAGACAGGCTTGATAGAACCCATTAGCACGGTAGGTGGGGTGTGGCAAAAGATAGTTGATGTTACTGTGGCATCTTATTTAGAAATGTTGGATAGTCCTGATTGGGATGTGGTGGCGGATTCTTCAGATTGGACGATTGATGTTTGGGTCAAACCCGACCATCTTGACACAAATGCTTATATAGTTGCACAACATCAAGACTTAAGTAATAGATGGTTTCTTACAAAAGATGGTGGGGTGCCGAGGTTTATTGCGTCAATGGGTGGTGTGAATAGAGTAGATATGTTTAAGGCTAACGACCTTATTCCTGCCGATGCTTGGACGCATGTTGCTGTGTGTAAGGTGGGTAATGAGTATGGAATGTTTTATAACGGAACCCAGAGAGCATATCAGCTGTCAACATATAATCAGGCATATAATGGTTCTTTGCACATTGCTAGGCGTGGGGATAATGCTTTTGCGTTTCCAGGACTTATCGAAGAGGTTCGTATTCAGAAGAGCAATGTCTTTGGCGTGACTATGACAAACGGTGGTTCGTTTAACGGCAGTACAGCGTATTTGTCTGCTCCTGACCATGCGGATTGGGATTTTGTAGCTAATAATACTGACAGCTATACCATTAGTTTTTTTGCTAAAGTGGGTTCGATTACTAACAGCAGACTATTTGCTCAATCTGATTTGGGTAATAATGCGATAGAGCTATACCACAATACAAATGTTTTGCAGTTTAATGTGTATATAAGTGGGTTTCAGATTCAATGTCTAGCTAATGCTTCCTATATGAATGATACAAAATGGCATCATATAGCTGTTGTTATTTTAGGGCAAGGTTCGTCTAAGGATATCGCAATATACAAAGACGGAATACAGGTAGGCTGGGTTCAATCAAGTTATACGGTTACTTTAGATGACCCATTCACGATTGGTAGTAACGGCGCTAACCATTTCAACGGTAGTATAGATGAGTTTATCGTATATAAGGGAAACTTGTTTTCCGCTACGCCGAACGTGGGGAAAACAGATACCATAGTAGTTCCGACTTCTCCACACGTTTCGGATGTGAATACAAAGTTGTTACTTCATCTTGATAATAACGTTACTGATTCTGGTAATACGGGGCATACAATAACGAATACAAGTGTAACATTTGGTTGGGGATATTTTGGATTTACACCGCCGACCGCTCCGCATACACCAGATGCAAACACTAAATTGTTACTGCATGGCGACACGTTCCCGATTGTGGATAGTGCGAATCAGAATAGTAGAAACGTTATTACGAATACGAATGTCACTTTAGACACCACGAATAAACAGTTCGGAGCAGGGTCAGCAGCGTTTAATGGGTCAAATGCGTACTTGGAAATGCCTGATTCAAATGATTGGAATTTTATAGCTAACAACTCTGACAGCTACACCATAAGTATGTTTGTGAGAATTAGTTCTATAACTAATTGTGTGTTCTTTACGCAAACAAATAATTCCACAGACAGCATTCAGTTCCAGCATAATACCAGTGTTATGCAATATCAAGTATATGTGGGAGGTGTAACTCAATTTTCTTGTCAGGCTAACTCTGATTATATAAATGATACTAACTGGCATCACATAGCACTTGTGATAATAGGTCAAGGCTCATCGAAAGATGTAGCTATTTATAAAGATGGAAACCAAGTTGGATGGGTTCAGTCTAGTTACACGTACACACCAGGACACACGTTAAGAATCGGCGGCAATAGTGTAGGAGGATGGCTAAATGGTAACATAGATGATTTTCGTGTGTACAGAGGCAATCCTTACAATGCTAGTCCTAACTCTAGTAAGACAGATACTATAACGGTGCCCACGAGTGCTCATGTTGCAGACGATGGCATAGTTTTATTATTGCATTTTGATGCGTCTCCGTTTGTTGATAGTTCGTACGGCCATGCCATAACGAATTACGGAGTGGCAGTAAACAGCGACGACAAAGTATTTGGCACAGGTTCGATGCAGTTCGGTGGCCCCGAGACTAATGTGGTAACGTTTGACAACTTGGATGGCAATACGGATGTCTTGTATAAGATAACTTATCATATTGCGACGACTAATGCTGTGGGGGATTACATAATGCGGTTTAATGGAGATGTAACTGCTGACCATTACTATTCGGAGAGAGTTTACGGGCAGACGGCTACTATCACCGCAGCAGGAGCTTTGGCAACGTCAATAGGTATTGCTACGATATCTGGGTTGTCTTTGTCGTATATCACTTCAGGAGAACTTTTATTGTATGCTCCGAGCGGTGCGCCAAGAATAGTCTTGAGTAGTGACTCGAATGCTTTGGGAACGGGCGGCACGACGATGGGGTTGAATCAAGAGAGAGCATCGACTTGGTTCAATTCAGTTAATAATATAACCTCGATAACAATTCTCGGGGCGGGGGCAACGCCAATTATGACGACAGGAACTCGTATAGAGATATACAAATTGAACTTATAAAGGAGAGTGTTATGGCAAAATGTCCAGATTGTACGTGGGAAGAGATTCCGAATAAGGCTAAAAAGGATACGGTAAAAGCATATCGAGTAGTCACATTATGCGCTGCTCACGAGGCTCAGCGTGAAGCAGATGAGGCGGTAGGTGTTCAAGAAGCTAATGATAGTTATAAAGAACAATTAATTTCAGCCAAGAGTAGAGACCTGGCTGTTGATGCGTTGATTGTTGATGGCGTGCTCGATTCAAATGGAGATTTAGTAGAAGGTTCTTCATAATAACATTAGAGGTAATAGAGGAGGTTACACATGGGCTCAGCGTTTGATAAACTTATTGTAGCTCTTGATAGGAAAGCTGCAAAGAATGCATTAGAAAATCCACGGTTCTTAGAACAATTTTCTAGTGGTATTTGTTTACAGAATCTCCTGGCTAACGGGAATTTTGCGGACTGGACTGCGGGGGATTTGTTAGCGCCTGATGGATGGGTTCTTGATAATGGTGCCATAGCAAAAGAATCAACGAACGTGTACATCAATACGTTTGCTGCTGATTTAACAAAGTCGGATTCTTTAGACGGTGTTCTCTCGCAGGATGTAACAGCTACTCGTGGCATAACGTACTTCAAAGGAAAAACAATAACCGTTTCAGGATGGGCTCGTGGTGTTGGCACTGTTGCGATTATTCGTATAGACGATGGTGTTGACTCAACAGAATCGACTGCGCTTAATGTGACTACTGCATATGCTTCTCTTGATGTGACACATACTATCAATGCGTCTGCAACACAAGTAAAGATTGAACTTATATCTCGTGTTACAGGTGTTGTTACCTGGGATGGTTTGATGGCGCTTGAGGGAGACCTTCCTTTTGCATTTACTAACCAGTCAGCGGGTGGCGGTGGTGGCCCAAGCACAGACACATTAGATAATGTTTGTGACCGTGGCGCAACAACAGACCAGGCTATCACGACCGCAGGGTACACGACAACAGGCGCATGTAGTCTCGGCGATACTGATTTGACTCAGGTCACGGTGAACTCTGCATTTACTTTTCCAACAGCAGACGGAACAGTAGGACAAATTTTATCAACTGACGGTGCAGGAGCACTAACGTGGACATCACCCGCAACAAGCGCAACGAGTTTAACAGCATTTGTTGATGGTGATTTAACAGCGGGAGTGCTTACGGTAAATCATGCATTGGGTTTTGAGTATCTTAGACCCGTTGTGTATGATAATAATGAGGAAGTAATTATTCCGACTAAGGTTATTAATGTTGATGCGAATAACACGGACATTGACTTGTCGGGATTTACGCCATTAACTGGAACATGGCATGTGAGGTTGAGTCTATGAAACACGGTGGATTAGAAGTCATACAACAACCTGTTGTAGATGCGTGGGAATTGGTGCATGAGAAGCATGTCGGTATCTATGTTAAGAACGGCGGGTTTGAAGACTGGTCAGGACTACCACTTGCTCCTGATTTTTGGTCACCAGACCCTAGTCCGTGGACTAATGTTACTCAAGAAGGTGTTATTGTTCATAGTGATAATTATTCTTCGCATCACACATATTCAGGAGGACTGACATCAGATTTACATAGTAGCAGCTTAATTCCATTTATGTCTGAGATTCATGGCAGTCCTGTAACAGCGAGAGTGTGGGTGTATTGTACTGGTGGAATATCAGCGTACTTAAGAATATCAGCAAACTTTTCAACAGGCGTTAATGCTAAACAAATAAGTGTCACGCAAGATGCTTGGGAAGAGCTTGTGATTAATACAACGCCTCAACTTAACGTTGGAGGGCAGACTACTTATTTTAGGGTGGATGTACAAAAAGAATCGGGTACGGGTAGCATATATGTTGATGATGCTTCAATGTATATAACTGCAACAGAAGAAGGAATACCGTTAACATCGTACAATATACCAGGGCTTGATTCAGGGAATAACATTTATCGATTAGTGATGCGTATTGTAAATCCTTTAAATGCGGTTACTACGTATCGATTTGGTTTTGACAGTGAGGTTTCAGCGAATAACATATCTACCCAAAGAATTATAGCAAATGATTCTACTATATCAGCGGACGTGTCATCTGACTCACATAGAATAATTGGTGCGTCAGGAAATATTAATGGCGTAGTGCACGCTGATTTACTTCTTACGGGGGATGACAGAACATGCAACTCACTTGTGGGTGGGGATATTACGGGTTCAGTGAGCCAGCAAGCATTATTAATAGGTCACGCACATTATTCACCGAATCCATTTACAAGTATTCAGATTTTAGCGGATAGACCAAATGGTATGGGTGAAGGAACATACATTGCTTTATACAAAAAGCCGAGGAGTATATTATGAGGTGTGGAAACTTAGTAGGATTAGTTGATGGATTATACCAAGTAATATTTGACGAGACTGTGGATGCGCAGCCAAATGCTTTTATAAATCCTGGATTTGAAACAGGAAGCGTTGTTCCGTGGTTGCACACAGCGGGATTTGGTACAGATATAGTATTGTCAGGTAACACACATTCAGGTAACTTTTCTGGTAATTGTACTTTTGGGGAGTCTCCACCACAGCGGGTGTATCAGAATGTAATAGCGTTTAAGTCATATCTACAGGGTAGGACGTCTTCGTTTAAGATTTGGATAAATATGGCGTACAGAACAATACCTGTAATGAAATTATATTATCAATCGAACTTTGGCCCAAGCGGTGAGGGTACTCTTATAAATGGTAATGATACTTGGCAACAGTATTCACTTAATATTCCTGGAACGTTTGATAATGGTGGAACAACAACATATATAAATATCGGTGTTATTGCATATGATAATAATGTGTACCCTGTCCGCATCGATGACGCTGAGATAATTATACCAGGAGGCCAAACTGAATTTAATGTAACGGGTCTTGAAGGTGATAGTGATGAATCGTACAAGATATTTACTATGATAAAGTCAGCATACAATACTACCTTTCGTATGACGCTTAACGGCGATACGAGCGCTCTATACGGGTGTCAACATATGTCTGCATCGGGTTTGGTTCCATCTGCAGTTCGTGAGGACGCACAGCCTAACTTTAATTTGATGTCGTTAAATACAAATGAAATAGGACTCATAGAAGCAAATATGTATAGTAAATCAGCATACGGTCGTTCTCTTTTATTTAAAAAGGTGGCGGGTATTTCTGGTACTACCGTTAATGAAGTATCGTCTGCAGCGGCAGTTTACAACGAGCCAGACACTGAGATTACGTCAATAAGATTATATTCTGATTCTTTGTATGGTCTTGATGCGGGCTCTCGTCTTATTGTTTTGAAGAAAGTTACGTTGAGTGACGCCGCTTCAACAAAGGTAGGGTCAGTCGATGCTCCTGCTATAGTCGAAGGAATGTGGCAGCAGATATATGAATATGAATGTATTGTTGATACTAACTCTATTGAGATAACAGGTCTTGATGGGGATGAAGATGAAATATATAAAGTCATATATAAAGGACGTGCAGGAGATTACCCTGGAGATGTTCAACTTATTCTTAACGGGGATACTGCAAGTAACTATGGTATGCAGTATCTTAAAGGGTATAGCACAACAGTAAGCGCAGACCAAATTACGCAATCATATGTTAAACTCGGGTCGCATTCAGTAGGAACAATATATGAGCTTGACCCTAAACGTGGATGTTTGTCTGAAGCTCTTTTGTATGCTAAATCTGGTGCTGAACGAGCATGCATTGTTCTTGACTC